>Ga0181612_142711_pt1 | contig 34574 bp, 19 predicted proteins | sample HoacroProtozoa21_FD_119630 | JGI IMG/M metagenome (GOLD analysis project Ga0181612, IMG submission 119630) | Hoatzin crop microbial communities from Cojedes, Venezuel. Combined Assembly of Gp0051906, Gp0051904, Gp0051908 | reverse complement strand
TTCAGTTTGTGCCCATTGCCCCTTGTCCTGTCGCTGGGCACCACTGAAAAGAGTTTGGCCCCATCCTCCTGACACCCACCCTTCAGATATTTGTAAGCATTTATTAGGTCCCCTCGCAGCCTTCTCTTCTTCAGGCTGAGCAAGCCCAGTTCCCTCAGCCCCTCCTCGTAGGGGAGATGTTCCAGTCCCCTCATCATCCTTGTACATCAAGTGGGTAGGTGATTGGCACAATTAGTACTGGTTTAAACTTAAAGATCACGTGATATCTGGTGTGATCAGAGCAGAGCAGGCTCCAGATCTAAGGCATAGTCCTCCCATACATACCTTTCTGTCATGGAGCAAAAAAAAAAGAGCAAGTCCCAGGACAGGGCATCCACTAACGGAATTAACAAGTTCATGTTTGTGTTCCGTTTTCCCCTCCATCTCCTGGCTTTCCACGTAGCCTAGTTAAATCTATTCCATCTGCCACTTAGAATAGCAGAGCCTTAAATAATGATTCAGGCACATGGCATTATTTAAACTTCATCATAAATAAACTACCGTTGCAGAGCATGTGTTTGGTGGATGCAATGGCTGTTGGTTTGGAGACAGCACTCTGTCCCCCCCTGTAATGGTCCATAGTAAAGTTCTCCAAGTAAGGCGAGAATGAAAACGATGGAGCTCTAAAAATAAGCACATATGTGATGAGATGGTCTTTGAATACAAAAAATCTGAAGTGCCAGTGCTGGCTAAAATCACATGAAGTGTCTCGTCTTACAAACTCAGATACAGGACAGAAACCCATTTCAAGATGTTTTCAAGCCTAGATGTTTAGTTATCCACTATGATCTTTCCTGAATTCCTGGTCAAATACTCAAAAATAAGCAAATATTTCATACCATGTTTTGTTGGAAAGGAGGTCAAGGAAAGTGTGAACAGCAGCATCAGTGCCCCAGACTTTCCTCATTGGTTTATCCACACAGTATCTGCAAAGGTAGATAATTTAATAAACATTGCTAATACTGTAGTTGTATTAAAAGCAAAAAAAACCAACATAACCCCTGAATTCCCTAGCTAGTAATTTAAATTAATTTTCTTTCAGGATTTTTTTTTTTTCGTATAATTCCTCAAGGGGATTATAAATGAGGATGTGCTGTGCACTTCTACAGTTCCCAAACAGGAGTACTGTGCCACCCCTACTCTAAAGCTACTTTGTTATGGGTTACTAAAACCTGAGCTGCAAGATAGCTTCTGTGCTAAAAAGATACTTTACAGCCCCATTTCCTGTTTGTTGCAAAAATGACTGACATCCAACCGCCATTTAATGAAGCAAATCAGAGCGGACTTGTAAATGTTTTTCAAGCAACTCGACCACAAGCATGTGCTGTACTGAATGAAGCCATCTGTATCGGACTTTGTCACTCCTGTGAAAGTAACAGAGGAATTCTCCCCAGTGGAAAAGCTGATTGCACGGTCAAGATTGGAGCCATATTCTTAGACTGCAGTATCCAGTGACTGGGTTTCAATTAGCCCGTATTTAACCATGTAGTAGGGGTGACGTTTCTCTTCGTACGCTGACGGGGAACAAAGCCCAGGCTGATGTAGTGTCCTGTAGTTATCCACGCTGTTCGTTGTCATCATGCTCATGAGTGGTTTGCAGAGGGCCGTTTCTGACCCCTGTTCACCATGCTACGCAGCCAAACAGCGCTGGGCACGAACACCAGTGAACACAGTCAGGCTGGTCCTGCCCTGGGGCTGTCCAGCCTGTGGTCCTGTTCTGCATCATGCAGGCTGCATCCTTCCAACTCTAGGAAAAGCAGTGCTTGAAGTCTTTTTGGTCTAAACCAGGCAGAATGCCCCTTGTCCTGTGATTAAAAATTGGCTTGTAGGGAGGGGAAAGAAGCTTTGGAAAAGGCTTAGCGGAGCACAGATGCTTCCACAATGAGTTTATTTTTAGGGTCTATGCACATCCTAAACAGTAACGGAAGCTACCGCTTCTGCTCTTCACCTAAGCTTTTCACCCCTGTCCTCATAATAAAGCTGTTATTCTCTTCCCAGCTTTCGTTCTTCCCTTGCAACTGCCCCTCGCATTTCCTGTGAGAATCTTTATATTCCCCGAGGCAACTGCCACCAAGAAGCTCATTTTCCCTGCCAGCCTCTCCAGCTGTTTTTCCCATCTGTGAGCATTAGGAGTACCAGAATATATGCACTGATTGAACGTGAGCATGTGGGGAATCCATGAGGACCTCAGGGGAGGCCTCCATGTGGATGAAAGCAAATAGGCCATGACAGGCGCAGAGCCTGGGAAATAACTTGCTGTTAGGTATTCTTCCCACTCCAGGCCATTTATGGCTTGTCCATGAGCTTTGCCTGCCCCAGAAAAAAATAACGGGGAAAAATATTTTTTTTAAGTATTGTCCATGATTCTACTTTCTGCTTGTTCAACAGCCGTGGAAATGGGAAGCACTCCAGCAAAGTGCTCTCAGATTTCTCCTGCCAACTGTTTTCAGACAGACTTTGGGACAGCAGCCTTAATTGAACATCATTATTAATAGAATACTACATGAATTAATAGAAGGTTTCCAAGCTTCTTTAATAAAGTTACCATTTGCATTTGTTTCCATGTAGATGATTCAACTAGCTAGCTTTCAACCACGCTGGCACATTATTATGATTGCTAATGTTAATTATTTGTGTCATGCTTTGAATCACAAAATAGTAGCTCTGCACATCCCAGAGGAAAAATATCGCTGTATGGATGGAGCAAGAAAAAAAACGCCACAGGAATCGACAGAAAGGCTACTTTTGAGTTTTACTAGTGCTATTTTAGAAACACTTTTGTAGTTCTCCATTTCTGAATCAGCGAGGCCACCTATACAGAAGGAGCCGATCAGATTTTCTGCCTTTTCAGATCTCAGCATTTCCTGTGTCAAAAAAATAGATTTTCTAATTCTCTGCTTTCTGCATCCAGCCGTACAATTAAGGTCATTTGAAGGATATAATTAGCAGAGTGTGCTTTTTGTACCAACAGTCAGAAACTCTTTCTGCACACCTTGACACAGGCTACAGTCAACTGCTGGAGAATTTTGCTTTTTTTTTCATTTGCTGCTGCTCTTCCTAACGTGGAAGCCTGGTTATGACACACCGCACACCAAGCAGTTCAGAATGACGGTAGAATGATATCGAGTCAGGGAATGACATTTGGGCTTGGAACATGGTCTGTTCTCAAATCAAATAAAGCAGTCATTATGTACCATTTCCCGCCATACACCTGGCTTTTGATTTACTAATTAGGAAGGCCAAAGTGAAGTATGTTTGCTTTCACCTTAATGGCTTCTTTGTGTCTAACCCGCTGCAGAGCTGAAGCTAATGCTTTCCTGGGGCTCTGTGTGTGTGCAGTGAGTGGGAGGCATGTGCTCCAGGTCTCCTCATCTGGCTTCGGCCAGCACAGCCAGAGACATCCCCTGGGACTCTCGACTCACTGGAACACACACATTTTCCTGTACCGTTGTCCCCAAAGTCCTGCAAATATAAAGCAAAGTACTTCGTAACGTCATAACGTCTCCTGTGAAAATATGCTGTCTCTTGCTACATTCTTCTATCTAAAAGCCTCACATCATTAGCCTTGAGGCAAGTGGCTGTATTCTTGTCACAGTTTAACCCAGAAGCCACCAACTAAGCACCAGACAGCCGCTTGCTCACCCCTCTCCTTCCCCTGCAGCGAGATGCAGAGGAGAAATGGACAAAAGGGGAAACTCATGGGTAGAGATAAAGACAGCTCAATAAGGCACCAAATACTAATACTAGTAATGCTACTACTGATGCTAATAATAATGATAATAACAAATATGCAAACCAAACTATACACAATTTTCTGACCACCCAGTGACCGATTCGCAGTCAGTCCCTGAGTAGCAATCATGGAACCTGAAATAGCAGATTTTACAAATTTCGCAAAATTCCCAAAAAAGACTGAATTCCCAGAAAAGTTCAAACTCAGACAAGAGGGGATTTGAACTCATGGAAAAGACAAAAGCTGATTCCCGTCCCCACCAGCCAACCCCCATTCATAAACTGAGCATGACGCCCATGGTATGAAGTACTTCCACCAGCCAGCTTGGGCTGGCTGCCTCCCTGTGCTCCCTCCCAGCTTCTGCGCAGCTGCTCGTTAGCTGAACATGAGAAACTGGATAAAGTCCCTGATTCCTTAGCAACAACTGAAAACATCAGTGTTACCAACATTCTTCTTGTACTAAATCCAAAACATAGCTACTACTGGGAGGAAAATCAACTCTCCCCCACCTGAAGCCAGGACAAAGGCATAGCCAGAACATAAAGGCAAAAGACGTAAGATGAATGTTAACACCCAAAGCAGCAAACTTGGTAAGAAGTTATTTTCACCAATGGAAAACAGAACCTTACAATCAAGTCTCCATGCAGAAACTGTCATCCAAACCTCCCCTTCTACCCCCAGATGTACTTTCTTTTAAGTTTTCAGTAAGGGACTCACATTCTGATTCCGATTCTTCTTCTTCTTCTTCTTCTTCTTCATCATCATTGCTTTCATCCTCACTTTCTTCTTTGGCAATCTTCTGTCGTGCACTTTTGAACACAGACTGAAGTACAATGGAATCCTCATAGATCTACCGTATAAATGCAAACCTATGTTAGAACCGTAAAGTCAAGCAATACCAAAAATTCACAGCATAGACCTTAATATCCAGTGTAAACCTGTGCAAATAGAGTTTACGGCCTTTTCAAATATTGAGTAACAATGCCTGTTGCATGAATTTTACAAGAAATGCCAACATTAATTTTTCATCCTATAAATGAAAAAATTTCTCAGTAGTGAGCCACAACAATACAACTCTTAAAATGCATTACATATACAATGTCCAGTTAGAGTGTTTTGCTGATTATTTTATGACCACAGGAACTACTGTGTATTTTCATTAGATCATAACAGCCTTGAAAAACTGCCAAAGCAACAGACTTCAGCAGTAAGTACCTTAATTAGAAAATGGGTTATAGTCTAGCAATACAGTTGATAATGACAAATAGCTAACCCTCATGTTAATTATGCTTATTTTTTTTCTGAAATCCAAAGTGGCTATAAGGAAAATAATTTCTCCCAAGAAACTCACTTCTTCCTTCCTCTCAGATCTAAAGACTGGGAAAAAAAAAGAAAAAAAGAGTGCTTGTTCTAAACTTCGCACTTGTTCTCAAACATTCTGTAGCTTGCTAAGTATGTTGGGTAGATCAGATCTTCTCTTTAACCTCAAGCATGAGTGGTCTCTCAAGAGCGAGAGGACTACATTTGGCTTGTAACACATTTCTCAGATTAACGCAGTAAAAATCTGGTTGTCTTGTTGAGTATCCGGGACTTCAAAATCACTTTAACAAATGAGCTTATGTATTTTGTTTTGTAAAATGTCAGAAGCCAAGCACTGGACAATTTAGCACTAGACAATTAAGAACAGTTAATAGAAGGGTATAGAGTCATAGATTGTATTTGGTTGCATCATCACCATCACTTGAAATACCCTGGCTGTCACACCACTTCTTTGGCTAAATTACAGACCTTCTTCTAAAAAGGGACACTGGGTACATGTGAGAAAGATAAGGGAAGGATTGTTGGCCGCCATTATACAATCCGTATGTTAAAACCAACGAAATTGCTCTAATACTTCACAGGCTCAGCAAATCAAATTACAAAAGCTTTGGTCAGAATATTTTACATGAACTATGCAATCTCCCTTTTTTTCACTTGAATGCCAAGTTCTTCTTAGAAAAACTGCCTCTCACTGTAGATTGCTCCCCATTCTGTAAGTATTACTGTGCTTTTTGTAATGTTTTACTGCTCTTGACCATAGTAAAATTTCTTGACATATATATAATGATCATGAATGTTTTGAAAAGGCTTCTCTTCTACTGTCTTATAACATTAGTGAGCTGCGAGACACCACAGCTTCCTTCCTCGAAGTCAAAAAATTATGGACCGTCTCTTACACCTACTTCAAGTCAGCTGTCAATAGAAGCCTGTGAGTTCCTCCTGAGGACCATTCATTTCTCTTACACATAGGCCTAGCATGTTCCATTGTTCTTAGGAATATCTCTTTCAACTAACCTTGTTGTTCTTTTTCGGATCAAACAGTTTTCTAAGACAAATTAAAGTTTTTTATTGCATTACAGAATCACAATTTTTTAATGCCAGTCACTACATATTTAAGGAATCACTGCAACCCAAACTTTTAAACAAAATTTCCTGGGGAAAAAAAAGGGGTTTCAAAAATTATTTTAACTTTCTTGATGTGCAATTATTTGTAATATTCAGTATCTATTCTGATCCACAAAAGAACAGGGGCTGCTTCAGGAAAAGCTGTGCAAATCAAAGCTTTCTTATTTTGACAAAAATCCAACCACGACAGGTTTCAAAAATCGCCTGTTACAATAGACACATACTGTTTTTAACCCATTACAACATGAAAAACTTCTCAAATCGCTGAGGTTGCACTGAGGACAAAAGCCTGAAAACACAAAGTCTGCCTTTTACTGAAAACCTCTCATAAGGTTCCAGCTCGGATGGAACTGCTTTGCTCCAAGGAAAAGCAGCATGTATCATACTAAGAGAGCAAACATACAGAATTTCACTCGAAGTCACTGTGTACTTAAACAATTGTATGGATTAGCCTTTTGGTTTTGGGTGCACATGCAAATAATTTAGTTTACTGAAGTGAACTGGTTTGTCAGAGCAAAAGTGGACCCAAACTATTACAAAGAACATGAGGTAGCCTTAAGAACTGGATGACTGCTGCAGAAGTGTCTCGCAATTCACTGGAAATCAAAATGAATGGTATGAGAACTTACCAGAAAGAAACCTAAAACAATCCTAGATATGAGTTGTCTGGGCTTCGTGGTAGAAGTAGTAATACTAGCTCTGGTATTTAATGTTGGTACATTGGAATGGAAAATAATACTGCAACACTCTGAAACAGGTTGGGTTATCGCCAAACAGAGCAGCAGTATCTACTGAATATTTCTACACACTCAGGATTATTCCTGTCAATTCTACCACCTCTGCCTAACAATAGACCAGTTTCCAATTAGCAACTTAAGTCATTCTCATAAGAATAATTTCCTTATTTTTCCCATTTATCCACTGATTTTTCTTTGTCTCGTTTTACCTCCTCTACCAACTTCTACCATTTTCTAAAGTTTCACTGATGGTTTTTGGTATTAGCTTTCCTTCTGTTTTTTTTTTTTTTTGCATTTGTTATCATTAGATCTTTATAGTTGTTTTACTGCTATGTGACTAAGTAGTAAATTGGCAATTTACATTTGGACATGAAGAAAAATTTTGTCCCACACTTTCTATCATCATTAATTTTCTTATTAAAATATTTTTTAGCTGATTTATAGGTTGTTTCCATGTAACTGAAGACAGTAAAAACACTGCACATACATATTACAGAAAACACTTTCTGTTTCTAGATAGCAAAAATAATCACAAAATGATGAGCTGTATTCAACAAGCCATCATAATTAATTTCATGCTCGTTTTAATGTTTAATTGTCAAATTTTAATATAAACTCCCCACCTGAGCGAAGGGTCATCAGTAATGTTTAGGAGTTTGAAGGACACATTAGCATTGGCAGCATCAGCCTTCAGCTTACTTTTACTTAGGCTTCTTTTAACATCGTGTTTTTCCTCTTGCGTGTTACAGGAGTTATCTTCATGTTCTCTGTTTCAATTTAATATTGTGTTTGCATCACACTATAACAATAATCATCCTAGACTATGTTTCACTGTACTGTGAGACAACTTTCTTATCTGTCATCCAGATTTTGTAGTCTCTCCTTCTGTGTCAGTGTCCTGTTCTGAATTCACAGCACTGAGTGCGTTCATGTGTGTGAAGCATCTGTTTGCAATGAGAGATTTTGCCTTCTAAACCTCTGAGACTCATCTGGGATTTATTATTACTGTCTCTTAGATCATGAAAAAAAAAAATTACCAGAGGGTTCAGGGCATATCAAGCTTCATACATGAAGCTTTACTGTTGGACAAACCTTCAATTTGTATCTTCCATTACCACAACCAAAGGGTTCACTACAAAGTATTTCCTCAACATGCTGTCTTAAGCCGTACTGTTACATCTGCTCCTTCCATCATCCACGCTGGTAAACCCATGCTGATGTATCACTCTACACACACTGCCTTTTTGCACAGATTCAAGTAATTTTACAGCAGCTCTAAACCACACACAGATCAGAAAAAAAATGATCTCGGAATTAGAGTCAAAACCAATTTCTCTGCATGCACACACTGCAGCTGTGTCCAGTGAATTCTGGATGATTCTAAGAATCTGGGCATTTTTCTCTATTCAAAGTAAGAATTAAACCACAGGGTTTATATTCATAATACAATAATCCACAAGCACTGAAAACATCAGGTAGGGGAAGCCTGCATCTTTAACACAAAGTGGCTCATTCAGACCTGTGATCCCTCCAAATTGAACGTCTGAGCATTGTGACACAGCAACATGACATCTTTCTCCAAGTCTCCAAGACTCCGATACTTATGGTTGCGAATTCTTTCCTGTTGCGTTTATTGAAGAAATGAAGAGAAGTATGGACGGGCAGCAGAGCACAAAGAAAAACAGCAGACAGAACACTAAATTAATATTTGATTTCAACACATTAAAAGCTTTCTCTTTAAAAATTTTACCTAAGCATCAAGACAAGTACCTATTTAAAATAAACAAATAAAAGTCTGCAAACATATTGTAATATACTACTCAAAAAAATACACGAGGTAAATAGAGTAGAAATTAATCAATTGCTGTGTGACCTGGAAGGGACAAAAGCAACGGAAATGGAGCTCTTTTGGTAAAAGGAGTTCCAGTTTCTTCTTTCCAGCAAAATAAGCTATGACATGAATGAAAGTCATAGAGTTATGACACCATCTAAGGTGCAACAAGCTGACTAAAACCCATCTGCCAAACTGTGTTTGGCTCTGACCTGGTTGTTCCAAGATGTGATGCTAATTTAGGGATTACTATATTCCCCTAGACCCACTGTACCTTTGCAAACACTGTGCATTTACCAAAGATGTGCTTACAGATTCTCAGTTAGGTCTTTGCAAAAAAGACAGCAAAGATGTCATCTCTGAAAGTGTCATTCATGTCACACTGCTACATTTGGATTTGACTTTGAAATTACAGGGATATACTGCAATATACACTAAAGAAAATTCCTAACAAGGTGTCTAACAATATTTAAAATCTTAAGCCATAATTACAGGTACATACAGTATTCATGTTATTGTAATTTTAGTGATAACTTCATGCTAACCCTTCTATATAACGAAAAATGGAGGAATCTCCACTTCCCAAAAAGGTTCTTACCTTTATCTTCTTGAAGTCCACTGGTTTCCGAATCAATTCATAATACTCTGGTAATTCTTTTCTAGATGGGAGCTGAATGAAGACTTCACTTAGCTGCCGTCCTGAACTGTTGAGAAAAACAAACCCATAATGCAAAGAGTTACTACAACTTTCTCACAAAAACCATGCACACAATCTAATCATAAGAAAACAAAAATAAAAAAAATACAATCACAATTTTTTCTGTCAAAAAAATCAGATATTAAACCCTGATCTGATTATCTGGTACAGATAATTAATTTACACTTTAAAACATACCCTTTCTGCTGTTGTCCTAACCTATCATCATCATTATAGGATCATATGTGTAGGAGGCTTTATGGAAGCAGGATCAGAATTTGAATCTGAATTCCATAGTGGTTCTCTGAGTAGAGTCTTATCCTTCTCTCAGTTTTGTTTTAGAATTTTTAGCAAGTGTCCCTCCTGTCACTCTAAGTTTACCTTTTTCTTGGTCATTTCATAGTTGTTTTGTACCTCCCTGTCATAGCAAACCACTGGCTCATACTGATTTCCATTATACCAGATGCTGATTGCTATCAGACTAACTAGATGTTACAACAACAACAAAAAATTATTAACTTCCATTAATGACTGTTAGGTCTCTGCAAAGATCATTGTAATTGTATTGAAAATCACCACTTCCATTTGTACTTTTTCAGTCATCTGAAATAAACTGATGGGTTATCTAAAAACCTTTCATACCTTAGGAACACTGCCTATCACAGGTGTTCAGAATTTCTAAGATTTCCAGACTTCCCACTGTTCATCTTTTCTCAATAGCTATTTTAATGCTTCCAAATATGAGGGTTTTTTTAAATCTTCTAATTTGTGACTTCCCCCAAAAATACATGGCTATAAGTCACCTGGAGAGGAAACGTGTTGATGGCACTTACGGGCTTAGCTCCTTTTTTTCTCGCTCTATGCGTGTCATTTTTCTCACAGAGAAGGTAGCAGAAAAACGCTCTGCTGAGAGGAACTATAATTTTCTGCATACAGCATCCACAAGCATTTCCCAACCCACATCCACATGCTTCCGTCTCTCACAGCTACTCCAAAAAGGCCATGTTCTCTCATTTTTATCTTCGGATGGTAACTCGGGTATATCAAACGTTCACAGGAGTTGGGTAAGAAGCCTGCCATGTCCTGCTCTCCACTTGAGCTTCTCTCCTGCAGTCACGCTCCACAGCAGTGTGGGATCTTAACAGACACTTTAAACTAATATCGAATCACGGTTAACAGAGGCAATTCTGTCATGAAGGACAAGCATAATAAAAATCACAGAACAGCTCCGCCCTTTGGGAAAGTCATCAATGCCCACCATATCTTAGGCATTTCTTAATGCCTGAAATAGCATCGGAATTTGAGGAGATACTATTTTTCTCATGGACCTGACAGACCAATGAACAAGTAGGAATCAACAGAACTTCCTCATTTCCTAAGTAGCTGTTGCTCACCTAATCCAAGATTTCTTATTGTTCTCAGTTCAGTCCTGGGACACTGCTGCTTCTTATATACCTTGCATCAGGGAGGACAATAATGTAAATGTTCTAATCACAGCTTGCTGATAACCTGGGCGCCAACTGGCAGCTAGAGTATTTTTCCATCCAATGCAAACCTAGAAACCAAAAGCCTCTTTCTCATCCTGACAACTTCTGTCGGACTTGCAGCAGCAGCAGCTGTTCCCCTTGCCTGCTCAGCAGTCCCTGCCAGGCTGCCTCCCAGATTACAGCAAAATTCGGCACGTGCACGAATGCATTTCTGGGTGCTGCTGCCGCATGGTGAGACACTGCAGCCTACTGTGCGTTTCTGCCAGGGAAGGCAGAGTGAAGTCTATCTACCCCATACAGATGTTGCGGTAGATACCCTGAGAGACCACCTGCACCTTGCACTCAGGCTGTTACTAGCAATTTCACCCAACAGATTAAATTAATTTGGGAAGCACTCTGTTACTGAAACAGAGGAAATCACAAAATGATCAGGTAATTGTCATCTCAAGTCCTACTATTTCTCTGCTGCCAGCAAATAATTGTGAAACTCGGGTCACTGCACCTCCCATCTCCTTTGGTATTGATTCACACCGAAGAGACAAATCCATTACTTTCACACTTCCCCTGCCAAAGCAGGAGGTGTTTATACTATGGATTTAAAGGCACCAATCTTGTTAATTATCTATGTGAGTGATTATCATGCCACTTGATGGAACTTGTCTTCATTCCAAGACTGCCCCCTCAAAGAAAAACTGGAAGCGATACACGGAAAAGCAATGTATTAAGTACACATTACACGACTGACTAAATTAACATGTGTCTCTACTTCTTTGCCGATTAAGGACTGCATTTTTTTCTTTTTGTTAACGAAGAGAAGTGTTGAGTACCCACAGCTGCAACAGAGATCAATGAAATTTGTTCTCAACCTGCAGAATACTAAGTACTCTACAAAATCAGATCTCTGATGCCCAAACAGTGTCTTAAAATTTAAGTTTCTATTCCTCCTTTGTAAAATGAGGATAAAATGTTGTGAAAAAAGTTCTCTATCTGTAAAACATTCAGAATCCTTATGAGTATTGTAATAAGCCCAGTGGGCATTCAGCCATTCATTAAGTGATCAGCGCTCACATTGTATATGCAAGGCACTAGTCCTGTGGAAAAGTAAAGCAAAGTGAAGCAAAGCAGTACATCGTCATGCCATGACACAACATACTGTCACGTACCTTCCCAAGTGAATCACACTAGGTTCCCCCTTTTTTCTGTTACATCCTATTTTTATGTGTGCTTGACTTCACAAACTTTAATAAAGTTATTTTAATAAATCTGTGCAATATACTGACATGATATAGATGTGAGCTCCTTTAAAAAGTGTGAAAAGTTCCTTTCAAAACTTTGTGCAGTATGAATCTGGATTTGCCATGCAGAAGGACTGAGTTATCATTGCTGTGTTTTAAACTTAAGCAGCTTTAACAGAAATACGTATTTGAGAAAAATTACTAAACCACTGATGCTGGTGTTCCTTCAACTACGCTTCACAGTCTAACAACAATTAGAATGATTTAGGTATAAAGGAAAGAGCTACTAATAATCTCATTTTGATTGAATTTTAAAACATGTCTGTCCTATTAAAAAAGCTCCTGATGATTATACAGCTTTTTATCTCATGGCTATCTAATTTTTTTTCCTCTTTTTATATACACCCACCCACCCTTATATTGTATTTAATATTAAAAACAGTAGTAAATTATTAAACAGTTATATCCTATTTTAAAAATACAAATCTAGCCAACTGTGATTTGTTCACACATTCCATTGAACTAAGAATGTCATAGAAAACCTTCAAGCTTTTGCTTGATATAATTACTGAGAATTATTTAAGGCTGTGAAAGAAAAAGGATTAAGGGCATGAAATATGCAACAGACAGAAGACCGGTGCCCGATTTTGTCTACACAGATCAATAACAGCTTATTCTGTCCTATCATTTTTATAGAACCTCCATTATCTTCTGATCTCTTTATATATGTGCATCTATACTGTAAATTAATGTGATGTTTTCTTACATAATCTCAAATGGCTGTGTTGCGGATACAAGAGGAGAAAACTAGTAATTATTAATGCAACTCTGATTTTAATCCCTAACCCCCCTTTTGTAATTAGAAAATAAAACCACAATAACTACCACATAAAAATCATGCGCAGTAAAAAAAAATCACTTATGGTTGCCTAGCAACTAGCAGGATACAGGCTGAAGGGAAGAAGGACCAGAATAAATTAAAACTGTGAAAGAACTGAGTGACAGTTCACTGCTACTGCATCAGCTCAACATGCTAGTCCTATGTGTGCTCACACAAAAATGTAACTCACATGCTGTGTGAGTTACATTAAGAAATACTGCTCATTTGTAAAATATTTTTGCTTAGAAAAATACTTGTGCTTAATGTTTCTCATTTTATCTGATTTTTGTCAAACCTCTTACAAGGTGCATACGAACATGTATTTCCACTCATTTAGTCACTATTATCTTCAGTGGAATTAAACACAGGAACAATTAGGCCACATTTGTACGAGGCTCCTTTTGTATTTGTTTTCCCTAGCAGTTTGTGGCCAGAAGCATGCTGCCACTGACCCGTCAAAAGTGTTACTACTACGAACACCCATTCTCCCTTGGAATCAAGACGATACACACCTATGAAGCTGAAACTGCAAGACGTTCTTCTACTTCTGACAAATTATACACTTTCAGCAAATACTGAAATTCAATTTAGAGAGGGTAGAATGGAGAGTCCTGCATGCTTGCCCTAGTCAGAGCGCTCACAACCAGAACCATGGTGTGCAAATTACAACTCCTAATCAAATGCAACTCACACGGATGCTCTTCAAAAAAAGCACATTTGTGTGAGGAGAGTTAAAAGAGCTTACATAGCAAGGTGGTTCCTCTGGATTTTACAACTTCCAACAGTAACCCATCTATGTAGGGAGATGACTCATTTTCGTTAAATGTATTTAACTGTTCTTCCCTTTTGGAACTGACCGCGGTAATATATGGTGGACCTGTCCCCATCATTGAAATGGAAGTGGGTAACAATACTTAAAAAAATAATTCCTCGTTTTGACATAGAGCTATGTACTCCATAACTTTGGCTTGGCTATACATAAGAATTACTTGCTTTGCATGTTTGAATACTCAAGAGAACCAGTTGGCATAATTAATTACTTGTTAGATTAGTAATGGCTAATTACATTACTCGCCATTCTACAACAGTTAAAAACTGGCAACTTCAGAAAACAGCTGGAAATAGTCTGAATAAAATCCATTTCACATACAGAGAAAAATACTCTCTCCTTGAGCTATGTCCTGTCAGAATTAGAATACCATGGGCATGAATTTAAACATTTTGGCTCTAATGATGTAGTGATCAAAATGCTAAGCGCCACAGACAGGGGAAGTCTCTTGCCAAGCGTGAAACACGGACAGGGCACAGCCACCCCACCCTCCAATTTTTTTACCAGCTTTATTAAAATGTGGTCAACAACCACCTGCTACAGGGAGGAGGCTTTGTGAAGTTAACTGGTACACCATGCAAGTCCTTACTTTAAGTTTCACGAACAGAGCAGAGAGCAGATAGGTCACAAATGAAAATCACTGTATGTGACAGAGCTATCAGTATCCTGGGACTCTCGAAGTCAGCTGTTGCTATCTAATATAAAGCTAATGCAAACCAGCAGTAGCATCATTCTGGTACCTAGACAGGAAACATCAAACTCTGATGCAAGGCAGAAGAGGACAGTGGATTTGTAGGGAAGCTGAAGGATTACAAAGTATGAAGTATCATTCTTGTTCTCCACTTTATTTTAACAATCAGGAAAGGGAAGCTACACTTACAGTTTGTCTTCCTCTGAAATAAAAAATTAAAGAAAACCTTCAGAAGAGTAAAAAGATAATTTGGGGGACTAAGCCTGCATATGGATGATGCAAAATCTGCAGCTGGGGCTCAAATTTGGTGTACAAATTCCTTATCCTGAAAAAACACTTTTCTCCAGTAAACTCGTCCCTGCTTTCAAAAGGCTAAAGCATTTAAACTGGACATACAAACTAATTTTGCCTTCTAAAAACATATTATCCATTTCTATAGGGGCATTCCTAATTTTAGAGGGAAGTAAAGGCAGGATAAAAGCATCAGAACTGGAAAAAAATGTGACAACAATGCTGGAATGATGGATTTCAACTTGCTCTCCTCTAAACACGTGTTTTACACTGCAAGATCAGAACAAGGTACAAGGCTGCAAAGGCACCTAAAACTTCGTTTAAGAAATAACCGCAACAAAATCCCAGATTAAAATGTATTACTGTAAATGGAGTCTGCAAAGATGATGCATATACTTTACATTGGAGAACCAGGATCAACTGTATAACTGGAAAATTGTTTCTGGGTCCTTGAATCTAGGGCCTTGGTATTGTAAATAATGTATTCCTCAGTATTTACACTCATATCACCTTGCAATCACCATCCTGTATTTTATATATTTATACACATTCCCATGTTTATGCTTCCCTTCCTTCGGAGGTGAATTTACTAAGAGCAATCATCTTCCCCTCTCAGGCTGTGCTGTGTTTGGACAAACAAACCAATCTCTTTCCTCTTACAAGACTCTTCCATGCTACTTAGAACCGAAATGATTATTTACACTTGTCTCAGTGTAAACTAATCTTTCTTGACTGGAAAAGTATTCAAGTACTATATACAGCAACTCAGAAGCATTAATGGTGTCACATATAAAGAGTACTTCCTCATTCACACAGGCAATAGTGTCAGGGCCAGTCTCCTATTTTCTTACAGCTAGACAATATTGATGGCTCGTAGTTAGCTTTGATGAATAATTTCTTTGCCCAGGTCACTCTTTTTATGTCAGTTCCACATGACGAACTTCCAACTCAAAGAAAAGTTTCCTATTGTTAGTCTGTAAGTACCTTATAAAGCACTCTGAGGTACAGTATTTCACGCCAGTTCTTTCACTCCACACTTAAGTGTGTTCAGTCCTCCATGAACACCATTCTAGTACTGTTATTTTAAAACTTTGTATTTTGGCTAGGACACTTCTGATTTTTTGATATATATCATTATGATCTACGCCAACATCAATTCTTCAAGACTTTTCATGGTATCTTCTTTCCAGTTTAATAGTTCCATTTTTAATAGTGCCTTTGGTTGTATCTTATTCCTTATTTTCACTCAGAATAGAGAGCTTACTCATTAGATCTCCTCTTTCATATTAGCTTACAACTTTCCTGTGGTGCCCTACCAAATCCTTTACCGAAATCACAGAATCATAGAATGGTTTGGGTCGTAATGAACCTTTGAAGATAATCTAGTTCAAATTCCCTGCAGTGGGTGGGCAGGGATGTCTTCTACTGATGTGGAAGTCAGAGGATTCTGATCATCTTTTCCATCTTACTTTCACTTCATTATGGATTTATTCTCCATTCTAAGCCATCAAAGATGAAACCTAGATTAACTCAGCTTTACCTATGATGGCAAAGCAGTGCAGAAGAGAAAAAAAGGCTCTGCATCTGTAGTACCACTCTGTATCTACAATATTGCTCTGTATCCACAGTTGGCAACGTGTTTTATGGTTTGATACTTCACGCTGATCAGTAAGAGCACAGGTGCAGTTTAAAAAGGTAGAAGTGAATTCACCAACATTTTTACTTCTTAACAATTTTGAGCACTTACCCCATAGTACTTCAAATTGAGGTACAACTATTTGTTTCAAGATTAAAAAAGATAAATACAAGGATATGATAAAGAAATGCCTATCAACACGAGGAAAAGCTTAAAACACATCACCCAATACCGATATCCAAAGCTCAGCAGCGTGCAAGAACTAAGTATTGTCAACCTGACAAGGACCTCAACAGCTGTCACACCAAAGGGGTCCAAACAGTCCAAGCTGAACATTTTCATAGTGCCTCACATCTCTTTTTCTCCTTTTTTACTATTTCCTTTATTACATGGGAGACACTCCAGGTACCATAATTCCAAGAAAATAATGCAGCTAGGCTGCTAGTCAAGTCAAATCTCAGCATAAACACTGAAGTTTTCTCTCCTTCAGTGTGTTCCTAGTTCTATAGAAAGATCCAAAGAAACTCAGCTTGTAGCTGTAAATTACTCTGTAAGAACTAATAAACTTATGGTTAATGGAATGTTTCATTAAAATCAATATCATGTTGGGATATGGGATGGGAATAAAAGCAAATATGAGAGTTGCTATACAGTACTGCATAAAAGAGGAAATTCTAAAGAAAAAGCTTGAATTTGCACTGAGGACATGACAGACATGAACAGTAATTTGACCTCAATGCTAAATTCCACTGTTTTGCATGGAGTCCTTTAACTGGCATTTGCAAGTAGCTGGATATCTCCCTCCAAATTTCCTTTCTAAAAAATCGTATGGTGTGTTTCTCTACACTGAACATTTACCTCAAATGTTGCCGATTTGCCTGTTTAATCTTATTTTGACCTTTATCTAATAACTACGTAGCTCAAACTTCAGTTTACTAGAGCTTATTGCTTGTATTATTGTAGCCTCTAGCTTTCCTAGCCACAGGTAACCCAGCCTAATTTTGTTGTATGCTTTTAAATAAGAAAGGAAATGACTGTACTTGTCCCCAAATGCCTACAACAGAAGTCAATACAAGACAGTTTGGAAAGTATTTGGAGACTCCTTGCCTGCACCAACAGCATACAGAATTGCTACACAAAAGCAGCCAACTGTTGCTCCAGGTTTTTGCAGGCACCACGGAAAAATGCTTTTTAAAAAGAAAGATTTCAGCAAGAACAGAGAAGTGGTTCTGTATTTACAAGAAGCTCTTCTCAAAATCAAGGGGAAACGCAAGATAAAGCACACAGATTTATCACTTTAGCAACGCACTCTCTTGATTTTTTTGCCTGGTGGCTTATTAACTGCAACAAAACTTACTAAAGATTGTAGAATTGGTTTTGGCAAAGTAACTCAGGCCAAAATCACTAAGATTTTGGATGGGTGTCACCTGACCTTTTGGGACACAATCAGCTCTCTGTGGTGCAGATCAGCCGTCTGGACTTTCATAAAATAGAGATGAAACATCTATTAACACTGAAAATTTAAGCTAAAGACAAAGATGATTTCAAGCATTCAGCTACTAAATACATGAAACACCTTTTTTTCTCCCCCCAGATGAAGCTTGTGACATACTTTTCTTCCAATTAACCTGTCCACCTACACTTGCCCCAAGTGCCTTCACACATACAAAAGCCCAGAGGTGAACAAACATGAATCCTCAACAAAGCTGAAGGGCTCCAGTGCCTAAAACCCACTTAACTCTAAAGCTGCAAACCCTGTAAATGTTCATCAGACTCTAGAATAACCTTAACCCCAAAGATTTTAAGATATTCAAGTTTCCTGATGCCTAAATTTGCAATTTTGTTCCGTCCCAACTTTCATAGGATTGGGAGGCTTGATGCTGGCTCAAAAAAAAAAAATCAGAATACAGGAACTTGGAGGTCTTCTGCATACCTCATTGCACTGAAGAGCTCAGTTTAACAGGCATTTCTCATTTCTAACAGAATAGAGTCCATACACTTAAAGTGAGAACTGATTCTGCCTTGCATAAATGTGGGCTCCTGGGAGAGGGAATAGTACTCCTTGACAGAGATCAGATATGAACTTCCCAGGGCACAAGCAACAGACAAAAATCTTTAACTTCCCCAATAACTACCAGTCACTATCAGCAGCTACCCCCTACCTGAGGCTAGCGGAAGTAACTTCGCTTGCTATTTTAAAAACAAGAATTAGGCGCCCTAATCAGAAGTGCTTGGCTTCAGGAGAAGGCTAGAGGCCAGGAATCCAAAACGAAGAGATGCTTCCTTGCAGCCCTGATTATAATACTTAAAACATTTCTCCCATCTCAGCTATGTTGTTAGCTGAGAGTCACAGCAAGCGGAATACTCTGAGTTTGAAGTCAGCTTCCTGCTCATCACGTTCATTGCTGTGAATCCTGTTCCGATCCAATAAACTTTTTGATGTACTCTCTCTAGAGCCCACAGATCACAGAATGCTTCATTTCAACTGCTACGTGCCAAGAAAGTCAGGCATCACAGTTCTGTGTGTTTCACCAGATACCGCCCAAGAAAATGCTGTACAGGCAGACCCAAAACAGCAGCTGCATAAAAGAAAGAAACACAACTTGCCATTTGAAATCACAGGCTGAAAGTTGTTCACACACAAAAATAATATTGTTACATTTGTTCAGGTCACCTAATGCAAATAATTCCTTGACTTCCTCTGAATGCGTTTAATATTCATTTAGCTTATAATTGCTCCTTAAATCATGTAAATAATTCAACGTACAGCAAAGAAGGGTTAAGTACACAAGAAGGCTTTACTGATTTTTGGCAAATAGAAATTCAGTTAAAAGATACAACTTTCTCAAACAAGTCTGATTTAAAGATGCTATTAACTAACTCTCAGTTTCTTCGTCATGAAGCTCAGATTATTTTCAGTTTGAAAACCTGAAAAACAGAAGTCTTCAAATAACATTTCAGATTAGAATTGATACTTTTTCCTAAGGTCCAGCTATTTAGCATTTTGTTATGCTGAAAACAGAAATTTCTTGACAAACAGGCTCCTATCTCAGCTGGCGACAACATATGATGCTCAGTATTTCGACAGTGTTTACTTTGGCAGCTCAGTGGCTCATGATATGAGCCCTACATTTTTTGGGCAGTCCTTCAGGTCATGGTGAGACCCCTGTTAACTTGCATTAATAAATCTGTAGCCATGTATTTAGAAAGATTAATTTTAACAAATGTTGCACCACTAAACTGCAGGAAAATCCTACTCAAGCTAAATACTCTTAAGTATACCTCCTGAGCAGGATGACTTCATTTCTAAGCAGGAGCGCTATGCCTACTTTTTGTATTTGTGTTTCAATAACTTCCTATCAGACGGGTCTTTAAGAAATCCTCTACAAAGAGTGACACAGGATCAGGCCCTAAGTGGAATTACTTTTCAGAAATGCTGTGTGAGCAAATTATTCTAAAAACTGAAAACAAAAATGAAGCCATTAAAAAAATGCAGAGAGAGATATCAACAGAGATTGAGAGAGCACATGCAACAGAGAAGACCACCTCCAAGCTCACCTATCCTTGTAGTTTATCACAGTATCAATGATAGCATTCATTTGTTTCGTCAGCTTGGGTGGATTAGGTGACAACTTCTCTGCAGGAGGTCTGCCTCTTCTTTTCTTTGCCTTCTCTCCATCCTCTTTCCCAGAATCTTTATCCACATTTCTTCGTCTCTTCCGTTTTTTAAGCCGGACTTCCTCTTCCATTTCTTCCAAATTGCCGTCTTCAATTGCCTGACAACCATGGATTCAAAAAGTATGATTTTTAAACAAAAGAGATATTACAAAGGAAAATAACAAAAACTGTATTTAAAAATAAAATCGCAACCTCACAGGATGCAGACTTCAACTCAAAATGTTCAGCTTGTACGTAAACAAGAGTACAACAAGAAAACGAGTTACTGGCAACCAAAGAGACACTAAACATTAATTTAAGAATCCCACTATCATCTAAATAGATGTGTGTTTATCTGAACCTTCAATTCCACACCAACTCACAGTTTCACACACAATAATGGCCCGTGGTATTGTGTCAGTAAGTGTGCAACAAACATTCATTTGTTCATGTCAGTGGCAGCTCTGGCTTATGTAGTTCCATGCAAAACAAGACTCTGATACCGCATGTTTACAAACTGGACAGTCTAAACCACACTCAGCTCCCAAAGCCAGATCCCACACAGTGATCTGTGCACACAAACACCACACAGATACTTTATGCAGTAATGACTCCACTTCTCTTCCGAATAGTTTAAGCAACTCCCAAATCACCTAAGCATTAAAGGCATCTCTGAAATGTATCATTTCCTTCTATCTTTTTGTTATAGAAGAGTAACCAACAGATAGGCAGAAGCACTGACAGTACAGTGTTTACTGTAAAAAGCACTCATGACATGGCATAAAAAAACCCCAAAACAACAAACCCAAACCGCACACAGAATCACAAACAATGAACACTAGTTTCAATTACCTGGATAAATGCTTTTAACCAGACCCAGCAGCACTATGCAGAGGGATAAAAAAATTGCTACAAAAACACAAACTAGGAATAAAGGGAACCTGTCCACACACTGACTATCAGATACATGTGATAAAACATGAAGCTGAACTTATCTCGATTTGGGAAAGCCAACAAAAAAAAAGAAATACCACCATCGGGTCGTAAGAGAACTGAAATTAAAAATAAAACACCAAAAAAACAAAACCAAAACCAAATCTTAAAACTAGACTTTCTGATTAATGCTTTCTCAGAACATAACTGATGTTGATATTTGTCCCTTTTGCCTCTCAATATTGCCTTGAGTACATGCAAATGCTAATCAATCCTTTCTCGTAGCTGAAAGAGCTCTAATCATAAGGCAATTACCTTCATTTCTCCACAGCACCAAACATGGCTAATATTTATGATCATGTGAGCATAACAATCAATATAAAAAGAGTGATTACAGCCCAGACATAATTTTTTTCAATTGTGTACAATGTCTCCTGTAAAACGTTTTGCGAACAAAACCTGATGCACAACACAAAACAACCTGGCATGTTAAAAACACCAGTGGGATTTCAAAAATCTGTTTCCTATTCATCCTCCGATGTGCAAATCCACAGAACAAACACGAACGCAGAATCCTGAGGGACAGCCTGAAACTAGGCCTTAATAATCAAAAGACAATTTACATCATGCTTCCACAGTGTTCAGATAACCACTATGAAGGAGGCTTGAGATCTGATGAGTTAGGAAGAAAAAAGAAGGAAAAAAATATAATAATCTGCACACAATTTCATTAATATTCATTTGGCTAAAGCAGGACACCCACTACAGACCACTGCAGCTAACAAAGATTAAGAAAAGGAAATTTCTCTGCATATCTTGGAAGCTAGAAAAGCTAATAATAAATACCGCATGCAAGGCTGTCAACAGTTAATGTCATTGCTCTCCTTAAGCACTCAGTTGTACACTGAAATACGGAGAACACAGACTTTTGATGTGTTACACACCTACACATGCCTGTGATGTAGTTCTACTGAATCTTCAAGACGGCAATGAAAAAGGATATTTACCTTACCACTATCAGCAGGCCGGCTATCGGAAATCACAGTTAGTGGGGATAAAATTAACAAGCCAGCAAAGCAGCGAGCTGCTAGTCTCTTCATCAGCTGATCAGGAAAAAAAAGGGAGCTGGGGAAAGGCTATGTTTTCATATACAAGTAATTTTATTTTACTGAAAATTTAATACTGAAAGGATTGTGGATACTCAAATCTGCTGTTTCATTCTACCTACTACAAGGCCCGAAGCCCTCCTCCTTCAGCCTGCTTTAATACTGACAACTACTTATCATATTTCTCCCCTTATTATTCTAGGCATCCAAATTAGATTTTTAGCCGGGCAGTTACTGATTCTTGTTAGCATTTTAATTATAATAGCACAATTAGACAAATTCACGTATGATTTTAAAACTGAAATAGGGTGAATGCATTTTAAAGATGCATTTCTTAGAGAAAAATTATTCATATTGCTCCGCAGTGAACAGATCATGTTTTGGTTATTGAAACTGATAAAACAACAACTATTCGGATTTACAAGAAAGTAAAAAAAACAAACCAAAACAAGTTATCATTTTGTTAACTTTGGCAACATTTTGTTGTCCCTCAGAAAACTAGTACTCACTTAACTAAAATATATTTATATTCTTATTTGCTTGATAAATTTTCTACCACCAAAAAAGAAATAACAGTGGTGCTGTCATCACAGAGTTTACTAACATCTCATTTTAGAATTCTGCATAAAATTCCTGCTTGAAGTAGATAATATTTTGGGAAAAAACTGAGAACAAAGAGAAAAGATAAAAGTAAAAATACGTTTTTAATATTGCATATAGTAACGTACTAAAAAAAACCAATAAAAATAAAACCTAAGTAAACTAACAAATACTCTTGCACTAAAAAGTAGTGACTATAAGAGAGCAAATTAATTCTTAGCATACTACAGATCTGTAAACAAATATTAAACTGTCTACTTAGCTAGTAACATATCAATCGATTATCATACTCAGCTTGCAAAATTTATATACATCACTAAGAACATGGCCAGTTCTCCTTAATTTAAGATGTTAGTGACACCATTTGAAAATCAGTGTGACAACACCTGCAGTTCAAAAATGACTCCTAACATGAGTTCTCAAGTGGCAAATTGATATTTTGCATAGAAATAGTAACATTTAAAACTAAACCTATATGATCAATGCTGCTTCAAAAGATGGCTTAAAAGTACATCACATAAATCAAGTACCAGGAGAGATATTAAGGCTCTGTGCGTATGTCCACACATGTGATCCATGCATATGTGTATGAGCAACAAAATATTTATTAATATGTCTGACTGAGCTCTTTGTCAGAAAAGCTTACTATTACAGGGCTGAAGTGCAACTCCGAAGCGAATGCCCTTCCAAACCTTTACCAGTACGATAACAACACAAACCCCAGACACAAATCTCCAGTTCCTGACAGATGATGGGCGGTGCGAGAGTGCAAGATAGCACAGACATCTCCCATGCTCAAATGCCTCTGGACTAGTGAGGTGAACAGCAATGGAGTCAAGGAAAATAGTACACAAATAAAAATTTAACACATTCCTTCCCTTAAGAAATCAGGACAATAAAATACAGCAAAGTTTGGAGACTTTATTTTCTGAAAGCAAGCTGTGAAAATTTCATGTCAAATTTTGCAAAGCGTTGGGCACCTCATGAAAGGCAGAGACACCAGTGGAAGTGTAAGGACCCAGTGTTAAGACCAGCACTGATTAAATCTTCCTGCTTTTCTGAATCTTATTGCTGCATCCTGGTCCATGTACACAGAACAATTTCCTTGCTAAAGGGTTAAGAGGCCCCAGGCTTTTCAGGGCACCAGAATTTTAAGAGTAAGCATACTGACCATGGATTAAAGAAACCAAACTGCCTTCTTCCAAAAAAAAGAAAAAGCACCCCTCTCCCCACACAAAAAAACCACAACAAAAGTGTTTTTTTCAGAAGGCAAGTACAAGTTATTTCTGAGACAGTTGGCCTTCCTATTGCTGCTTGCAATTACATTTTCCTCTTCATAAAGGAAAATATCTTAGCTGTTTTGAGGTAGAAGTATTCTTAGTGAACATGGATATGGCTACACAAGGAAGATCAAACGGAAATTGTTTTGTCTCTCCATTTGAAGAGCGGGACATTATGGATGTATTTCTAACTACTTCTTGGGAGCATGTCACAGCACCACGACTGAACACCTCTGCAGCTGAGAATTAAGGACCCATACAAGTACTAAGAGCTACAGCTTTGAGTTCTGTTTCACAGATCCCTTCTCCAAGTCAACAATCTTATTAGTCTTACATGAGTTTTAAATTAATTTTATAGGAATCAGGTAACTCAAGTGTGGTCACACAGTGAATCAAAGGAGGGGCTCAGCATAAAATCAGTTTTGGTGTCTAAGACCGGCCTCTAAAGTTTAGATGACACAACACTGTAAGACATGAAGATAGCTTGCCCCCTTCCCTTCAGACATCAATGCCCCGGCTCTCCAACCTGCAAAGTCAGAAGAGAGCTCTTGTGACTAACATTACCATGTGAACAGATTCGCTAGCATGCTAATTAAGTTTCATGTTTCCACAGAAAGCATGTAAAAATATGTGAACAGAAAAAAAAGTCAGCTTCCCAGCTCCCCAAACATAAATACTAGCCCACTCATGCAAGGTTTCCAAAACAATGAGCTTTTCCAGGAAAAACAAGTAACTTACCCGGGCATTGTACTGACCACTGGCCAAGAGGCACTAAAGGGCTGTTAAGCACTTAAAACAAAAACACCTCAGCAATGCAGTAATGAACAACAGATGAGTGTTTTGCAAAATGAAGTTCCCATCTACCAATTTGGAAGAGAGAAAGAAGTAAAAGAACCCTACAGAAGGCTAATAACAAACATCAAAAGCACTAAAACATCATCTACCTGCCCCTACCAATTTCTCTCTTCACGATAATCCTTCAAGTCCTGTACTGATATTCCAAGAGAAATTCCACTTTTTTTTTTAATCTTGCACTATTTGAAATTCTACTCCTCTTTATTTTACACTTCTGTTCTCAGATTTTATCTGACAACTGATGAAGACTTCAACTTTCCAACCTGAAGTTCACCTTCTCCAAAAGATCTCTTCAAAATCCAGTTGTCCTGCTTCGTTTCTCAACAGCGACATTCCTGATGTGTGGGACTGGTTCTAATTTCCACACATTGGAATTATTTCTTGGCTCTCTAGCGCAAGCTCCCTTACATTGTAACTAATTACCTCTTAGAATCACAGAATCATTAAAGTTGGAAAAGACCTCTAAGATCATCAAGTCCAACCATCCACACAACACCACACCTGCTAAACCATGTCCTGAAGTGCCATATCTACATGTTTTTTGAACACCTCCAGGGATGGGGACTTCACCACTTCCCTGGGCAGCCTGTTCTATGGGTTTCTTCTTAACAGTCTTCATCTGTAGAATACTGACCTCTATGCTATAGCACAGCACATTGCTGAAATTTGCCTCTTTTTGAGAAGCAGGAGAAGACAGATTGTTTTCTGTTTTGCACTTCAAAACTATTAATAGCACAGCAACTCCAGATGCCTACTTTTAATTAGACATTAAGGAAAACAATAATACAAATTATAAATAGTTTTCCCTTGTATTCTGATTTAAAGACTTATGCCAAAAAGATCCGACAGAACCATGCAAGAACACACTTACCTTTAAAGAGAAATGGTCTCAACAAAAGCAAAAGAGTATAACATTAAAACAAAAGGTACCTATTTAAAATGTTTATAGGAGCAAAGCTTTTATCTTCAGTGTTTTCTTTCTGGTCTGAGAAAAATATTTCAGATAAAATATCTTAACATTTAATCTTAATGTAAAATATCTTAATGCTTAAACCTAATCTTAACGTGACAATTACTTACTAAAGCATCACACAGAGCCATCACCAATAAACTTGCTCCAAGCTGTGGCAAACTACATTGGCAAGGACACAAATTTTCTTTGTTTCAAAACCACAATTTGGTTCAAAAGATATAAATAATAATATAAATAATAATTAGTCTCATTCCTCCCTCCCCCAAAAGGCAAACAATGATTTTAAATGGAACTGCTCAAGTTGATTTTCCACCTATGAGCTTTTCACAAACTTTGAGGACAGAGAGACCGAAGAGCACAATAATTACCAATGACACCAAGACCCACAGCCTGCTGTGGGAGCACAAGGAAAGTGCTCCATTAGGGGGAAGGGACTGGGTGATAAAAAGGAACAACTGTATCATGCTGACTAGAAAGACGATTTGCTTAACCCAGCAAAGCATTGACAAAATACATACACATTGTACTAAGACACTGAATGTGGAACTACAAAAAGCCATCACTATTCTGTGGTCTACAGCTACTCAGCCACAGTCTTAAAAGATCTACAGAACCACTTCTAATTGTCTTTTGCAGCTTTTAAAAGTAAGTGTGATTTTCCCCTCCCATTTGACATACAGTTGTACTTTATGACTTGTTAAGATTTCATTTGAAAGCCTCTTGACCAAGCCAATCCAACCTAGCAGCAGCAGAAAGACAGGGGGGAAAAAAAAAAATCTCTACCAGAAACTATTGATAGCAACCTCCTACTCTTTATCACTGAACTGTTGTGTTGTGGTGGGGTTTTTTGTTTGGTTCGTTGCTTTTTTTTCCCCTCAAATCTTTTCCCCTTCATTTTAGAAAGCCTGATCACCTGCTGAGCAACTCTTGTTACTTGGATTACTAGCTTGTTTCTAAACACCGTGAAAAAAAATTTCTCATTCAAGACTGGAGGACAACACACAACAGACTTGTGAAATATTGTGCATAGAAGTTGCCACACGATAAAGAAACATATTTTGAAAGGGTTGTTATAAAAGCAGTTCTGAACTAGATGGTATCCTCCATATTTCAGATTGCCTTCTGATTGCTCAGAACCTTATTGCACATTGATAACTAAAACATTGTTAATACCTTGACATTGGAAATAGTGGCAGGTATCTTTGGTAGTATAATTAGAAGTAACATTTATAGACTGCATGAGATATAACTAACGTGATTTGACAGAATTACTTTTAGTTTGTCATTGTCACTTCAAACCACTAAATGACAACAAAACAGGAAATAACTACGATTAAGCCATAGTGTGGTTTTTTTTAAAGTTAATATTATATAAATTCTTCTATGCATGCTTGCCTTTTAAATTGTCTGGAGAAAATGATGAATTATTTAATGTGCATACATGAAGATAACATTCAGTTGATAAAACTGCGATGCATAAAAATGGCAATTTACTTTTGTACATTCACTTTTGTCTACCAGATTTATAAACAACACTACTAAATCATGAGTTGCTACACTTTTTCTTCTATACAGAAGGTCCTCATTTCTTCAAGCCTCCCTTGCCAAAAGTGAGCCAGATCAAAAACCAAAGCTGAAGAATTATAAGAATCTCTCAACAAGCTTGATAAGGACAGAAAAAGTCTGGGTTTTTTTGATGACTGCGGGGCCAAAGGCTTGCTGAAGTAAAACGCATGAGTAGTAAATCCAACAAAACCTCTGACAGGAACTCAGGTAGGAAGCATTTTATTTCACACTAATCACAGAAAGGTCCTCTTCAACAAAGAGAGCTCTGGCTTCCCACAGGTCTTCCTTGGTACCTGCTGCAGTCTTTCCATTTGTGAATGATCTATTACATACAATTTTCATCAGCACAGAAAAACAGCTGATGGAAGATACATATTTCCTGGCTTCAGACTCACAACCAGTCCATCTTGAAGTAAAATCTAACATGATAGAGATGCCTTATTTTTTCCCCTTTATCTTGTTTGGTATGACGGAGTTGCATATGTTTGTTGCATAGCAGGATTCTGGAGCATTTAGTGACTGTTTTTTTTTTCAGTAAGGAAGAGTGGAAGGGGAAGGTTTTCTTTGGTTTTTATTTTTACCAGGATTTTTTTCCCTGACTTCTCCAGAATTCTGAATCAGAAAAGCCTATTTCAGCAGTGCAGGGAACAGCAGACTGACAAAGGCATTGAGAGATAATCAGTAGTACAGTAGTACAGTTACACTTTTTCCGTTGACCAAAAATTATCTTTCCTAGTAGAGCGGGTAAGGAAAATTAATACTGTAGGATGGCTTCTCTTCCCAATCTTGAGACAAGTATTTCCTGTTAGTGTTTACCTTCTCTTTCACAAAATACTGTTGCAGTTGCCAAAGGCCCTTGTTTTCTTAGTACCATACAATCTTAATTTACCTTTTTTTTCCTTGAGTAACGGTGCTGGTTTTATTGGACATTCACCTTTTTAATGGACAGAATGTTTTTCTGTTGTGGAAAAAGGTAGAAAATCTTTACTTCGTAATGTTACATGTCCTGGCAGACTGGCATTGTGACTAATGTTTTGTAGCTCATAATACTGAAAACTAAAGACAGACATATCACATTTAATTTTGTTCCTTATGAGAAGATTCTCGAAAGTCAATCCTTCAGAATTGGACGTAATGAAGTATTTTTTGATGTATTTTAAGAAACTTTCCAGGGCTTAGCCTTCATTCGGAGCATTGCCTCCCTTTTCTTCTGAGACCCTACTAATTAAATCAGGAAGATACCTGGTATAAACACAGGGTTTATACCCTCACCAGTCTTGGCTCCTTGTCGGACCACATTTGCTTCCAGTGAGCCTTGCTAACATTTGCAGTGACAGATATCTCTTCCATGGTAAAAATAAATTTGACAATTTTAAGCACTGGATAAGGGTAAGTAGACAGGACCAACTCTCGTTCTGCAACATACCCAACAGCACAATACTATATCCTAGTAGAAAGTTTCCTATAAAGAACAAGGCACATTCTCTTCTACTGTGGAAACAGCACAGCTGAGGACTGTAACACAAAGGGATGATTACCAGATTTCCAGTGCGAAATCACACATTTTGAGCCAAATCTCTAGCCTAAGTGAATGATTTGGCCCTCAAGTGAACAGATATCCAGTGATGCCTTCTAATTGCTCAGAAAAATATTTAAAATGTTTTCTCTCTTTTTGATTTTTTGATTTTGACTAGCAAAAGGCTTCTATTTTACAGGTGAGTGTAGATTTTACATATGCCCTCAAACACTACCATTCTTGATGATGCAACATGAGAAGCTTATAGTACAAAGCTTAAACTCGCACTTTTATGCATGTGAAAGTAAACTCAGCATCTGCCAATAGTCACACCATTAAGTACTTACTTTCTTTTTGTCCTCCTTCTCCCCTGTATTTAAATATATTCACACATTCTCAAACAGGAATTTTTTATTCCAAGTTTAAAATGTGGAAGAAAACCAAATGGGAGCAAAATGAAGAAAAAAAATTCAAAACAAACCAGATAAAATAGCTTGCATAAAACAAACATAACGTTGAGGGAAAAAAAAAAAGAACAGCTTTCAGAAACCATTATAGTTTCACTATTTTTCAGTGGATATTCATAGGATCTCTCATCTCTACACAGCTTAAGCATTTTTCCAATGGCATTGGAAATTGGTCATAGAGATCTATCACTATTACTGCAGGTACTCTTAGGCAATTAAGAATGGGAAGCACGCAATGTTAAGAGAACATGATATGAGAAAATATATGGCAAGAGTTTAGACTACTCACTTCCTATGCCAACAGAGGAAAAAAATTTACTCATAGAAACAGGCTATACTTAAAGATTAAAGAATAAACAGTAGGATGTAGCCCTTTAAGACAATTCTGATATAGTTTTTTAATAACTTTGCAGAATTTGGAGGAAGATAGCATGAAATGAAACAAAGTCAAACTCTTGACAACTTGCTGAGAAAAATCTAAGTTATATGTATCTTTTATGTGCTTCATACTAACACAGTATTTTGTGAGGCTAACTCCTAGCAGTGATGCAGCAAGTTCCATGGTTTCAGGATGCTTCTAAGGCTGCAGTTACCAGACTGCGGCAGGACTTACAGTAGAGCTTGACCCTTTAATATGTGTACCGCAGCCCAAAAGTAAAAATCTAATGTGAACAGTACCCTGCTAGAAGGCCTTTTTTGGTCTTCTGGGATAAATTCCCATGCAAATCACAGTCTGACAAGTAAAAACTATTATCTAAGCAAAGGTTAACTGAAGAATGCAAAGAAGATTCCTGGAAACACAATGAGGCTTAAAAGGAAGCGAAGTTTCTCAACAGAATAATGTATAGTATAGTGTAGGTGCATATATGAAAAACTAAAGCAAGACTGTAAGCAGCAATAAAGTCCTATGGTTCTGAATTTGAAATCCAGCTAAAAATTTTTATTATCTTGTCAGATGCAGCTGAAAAGAATACGCAATGGATATCCATTACGCTGTAATTTGTAATACTCTAAACGTGACAATTTCAGAGTACAGGATGAAATTACAGGGTTACAATTACTGGAAAACTTTTGTAGCAGTCTCCTTTTTTGAAGTTAAAATTCCACCACTAGAGTAAGGAAATACACCATTCTACTCCTTAAGCAGAGTACTTCAAGATGGCTGAGCAAGCTAACTGCCTCAGGCCTTCCACTCACAGCATGTCTAAGGATTGGCGGGAGTAATTTTTGTGAAGTTCAGTCTGAAGCTTTCCTGTTCTTCCATATTTACTAAGTTAGTATTTCCATACTTGTTTACATTAAAAAAATAGACAAATTGCTTTCATTTAAGCTGTAGGTTTCCCTACAAGCAGCAGATCTCTGCATACATACACTGATCCATAAAAGGACTACTTCTGCCTGTCATGTTTGCTGCATGGAAAACATCGGTGTGAAGCTTCTCATCACTTGCTCAGTTCTGCCTTCAAAAGATGGCACTTTACAACAACAGTCTCTCAGTTTGCTCCTGACAACAAGGCAAAATCTTAAATGCTTCCCTTTTTGCAGAGTAAATAAATATTTGGACCACAATACACACTTGGAAAGGTATGGGTAACTTCTTACCCATGTCATAAATGCAAATCAGTCTAGGAACATTTACTGCCTCTGTTCAAACGTTTGATAGGTGACAAATGGTCACTTCCTATTGTACCACAGAACATAACAATGCAGTGGACTCAAGCATTAAAAAGTTTGCTGCTTCTGTTTCCATTGCCAAATGCCCTGACAACAGCAATGTTTTAAACTTTTAATGGAGACTTTCCTTCTTTGTGGATTTTGTTAAGTATTTAATAGCTGTTTGTGTTTCAGTTTTAGAAGTTCATTTGAATTTTGACTTTCCCCATGAAGAGTATTGCAGGCATCTTAACCAAACAGCCTAATTTTTCATGCAAAATTTTGCACTTGAAACAATAATAATATAGCAAAGCCTGAAACCCAGAGTTTTAACTCGTGGTTGTCAGGCAATATAAACGTGGTATGTCAGAAAAGTATAGCTGTTTCAAAGAAAACATAGTTTATTTGAGTCTAATGTTAACAATAATACTCACATTTTTTAAAAATGCAGAAAGTTGTTTATATGACACTATTATTCTAATGTTTTCTAGAGAAGAATATATGTACAATTCCAATTGAAACTATGTTAATATTTGTTACTGTAGTTTGTAACATGTAACATCATCTGGACAAAATCACAGACTAAAAAAAAGAATCCTATGAAAATATGGCAAGATGTTTTACTGACAGGTATTCCTCTGGAAGAGCTGTTCAGATTTCCTGATATGAGGTCTTTCTCACACGAAAACTATTTCTGGAACACTAAAAATTGCCTTATTGAGAACCTCTCTCAAATACTGAAAAGGCATTTTGAAGTACTTTTGTTAGTTTCCAAAATTAATACTCTCAATCCTGCCTCCAGATTCTGAGACAGATATCCAGAGTGTAAATCAAGTTCTTTTCTTTATAAACTAACAAACCCATCGTGTCAAAACAGAGAACTAAAGCTATCAGGTAGATGTATTTAAATTCCCTCTCATACATCAAAAGCCAAGAAAAGCCCCTTTCATCTAAACCGCTTCACTGGTTTTAATTTCACTGCAAACTTAGAAGTAGCCATTTTTTTCCTTTTTTTAAATAAACCCTGAACTGAATTTCCTGAAAAGGGCATGAAAGATGGACAGTAATACTCAGTACATAAAAATTGCTTGGCTTTGTGAGGCCTTAAAGTCATGTCCAACTTCCTAATCCTTCAAGAAATCAGCTTCCACATACATAAAACATATCAGCTTCATCTTGCACATTAAAAAACAATACCTGGGGCACACAAATGCCCTGGGCAAATCCTCACTCACTCGACTGTTAAACAGGTTTAGTAGCAAGTCAGGAAACCTTGCACTTGTAACCAGAAATGGTATAGAGGAATAAGACAACAGAAAACCAGGCGTGGAGGGGTATCATGTACATGAGCTATGCAGATAAATTATGCACTGGGTAAAAGGTTATTTCTTTTCTCATTCTTCATAAAATCTCAGCCCCTACAGTAGACTATGTAACAAACCTCCATTACAATTGAAAATAACAACCGCTAGATGAAAAGTGAAGCTAAAACAATTACTGATTGTAATGCTGATTTTCCACACAGTTATTTCAGCATATAACGAAGACTACTGTAAGATCAAATTCCACCATCAGTTTACAAAACCATGTCTTAAAATATTTTCTTAGTATTGTTTCTGAAGTTGTAGATATAAAAGTGAAGGTGTCTCAGAAAACACAAATGTAACTGAAGAACTTTTAGTAATTTATGTCAAATTGTAGTAACAAGCTGGCCCAGCTTTTCTACCTCTGATGCCAGACCTAACTTCTAACAGACTATTAAGCAGTGTGTAAAATCAAAACACTACGTGAAGTTTCAGCTGATAAGAAAACAGCTGGAAACAGGCCCAACATTTTCCTTCTAGGTAGTCCGATTTATTATACAACATACTCACCTTAGTTAGTAAACATAAATTTTATTTGCTTTTCTGCTCATCACGATTATGTTAAACAGTATTCACCTGTTATTCTGTATGTATGAAAGCCAGCACTGGTTTTCTTTAAATTTATATAAGATTGACTGATTACCGAACAAATGCTTGACTATCACTTACAATTGCAAGATCAGCAAAGCAAGCAGTCCACAATAGTTGACTTTTGCATGTCTGCATGAGGTAAACAAGACACTGCTCATTTTGGACTCAAATTTATGTTTCGCTGGCCAACATGCAAAACTATTTCAAATGAACTGCACAACTAGGAAATAAAACTCTATTCATGTCACCTAATCAGCAATTAAATTGAATGAGAAGCTGAATCCAGGTGCAACTGTCTTAAGAATCCTGTAGCTACTCAAACAAATCCCCTGATTCTTGAAGCCTGCCCTAAGCAATGGAGTCCTTAGCAGATGACTCCTCTCAAAAATAATCTACCATGCAATCCAGCAGTTCTGGACAGAATCTGCTAAAGCATGAAATACTTCCAGAGCATAAATGCTTCTCAGGATCAGGAGGTAAACTCCTCCTTTCTGGTTTTTTTATTTTAGGAAATATGGTTGTCATGCCAACAGTTACAGAACAGCAGGCTGCAGCGACAGCTAGTGACAAAAGCCCGTTTGTGTCTTACAGCTTCCCTGGGAGGCTGTTACTGGATTACAGATTGTTCGAGGCAGCAGCAAAATCTCACTAAACGCTGTGTATGTCCATAGGTTTGGCTTCTGCAATTATTTTGTCTCCTGCTTCCAAGCTCAGGTACTGGACCTGCTAGCAAGGAAGGAGGTGACATACTTGGTCAGTATACATTGCATGAATACAGACCTCGAGGCATACGGCAGATCATACAATCATCGAATGCTTAGGGTTGGAAGAGATCTTTAGAGGTCATGTATCCCAACCTCCCTGCAGTGAGCAGGGACATCTTTAACTAGATCAGGTTGCTCAGGGCCCCATTCAACCTGACCTTTGATGTTTTCAGGGATGGGGCATTTACCACCTCTCTGGGCAACCTGTGGCAGTGTTCCACCACCCTCACTGTAAAATATTTCTTCCTTATATCTAATCTACCCTCCCTGAGTTTAAGGCCATTACTCCTTGTCCTGTCACAACAGGCCTAGCTAAAAAGATTGTCCCTCTCTTTCCTATAGGCCCCCTTTAAGTATTGAAAGGCTGCAATAAGGTCTCCCTGGAGCCTTCTCCTCTCCAGGATGAACAGCCCCAACTCTCTCAGCCTTTCCTCACAGGAGAGGTGCTCCAGCCCTTGGGTCATTCGTGTGGTCCTCCTCTGGACCCACGACTCCTGGTGGGGTCTCACCAGAACAGAGCAGAGGGGCAGAATCCCCTCCCTTGATCTGCTGGCCACGCTGCTTTTGATGCAGCCCAGGATAAAGTTGGCTTTCTTGGCTGCCAGCGCACACTGCCAGCTCATGTCTAGCTTTTCATCCACCAGTATCTGCAAGTCCTTCTTGGCAGGGCTGCTCTCGATCCTTTCATCCCCCCGCCCGTATTGATACCAGGGGTTGC
>Ga0181612_128627_pt1 | contig 34587 bp, 17 predicted proteins | sample HoacroProtozoa21_FD_119630 | JGI IMG/M metagenome (GOLD analysis project Ga0181612, IMG submission 119630) | Hoatzin crop microbial communities from Cojedes, Venezuel. Combined Assembly of Gp0051906, Gp0051904, Gp0051908 | reverse complement strand
TTTTAAACAGCCCCTGTGGGAAAAAATTAAAACCCCCAAAAAGCATTTTTGTTTTTTCGGTGAAAAAAGGGGGGAAAGAAAAAAAAAAAAAAAAAAAAAAAAAAAAAAAAAGGCAACCCCCCTCCCCCCCAAAAAGCAGAGGAATGCCTGGCAAGTGGAAGTCTCCGCTTTTTTGAGAGTGGACATACCTTAAGACATTTGTTCTGTACAAAAGACAAATATTAACTAGCGATGGGGGTATATTCAGATAAACAACCTACTGTGAGCAGTGCCTTTTAAGAAGTATCTTTGCATGGTTTTGGGTTATATTTTGAGTTTTTTTGTGGTTTTTGTTATTTTTTTTAATTCATGTTCTGCAGCAGAAATAGGCCTTTCAACTCCCTCTTTTACACTCGGTCTCACCAAAATCAACCACGAGAATTGCGCAGCCTCTACTGTACACGTGGACAGAAGTCAGTTCCAGCCATGGGCTGTCCTGGATTTTCTTTGACTCTGTGCTAAGCAATGAAGGTTGCTGTACATGTTCTCTTTCTCCTAGGCAGATGGACAGGAACAGGCAAGGCTTCAGGTCTGGACACCCATTAATTTGCAAGGTACAACTGACACAGCAAAACCATCTCCATTTACTGATGACTCAAGAAGGAGCAGTGGGGATCCATCCCCAGCCAAGACAAGGCTGAAAAAACGGACTTTTTCTATTAAAGCCTACGCCGGGTTACTGCATCTCTTTCTTGACTGTCGTACCCTTCACCCTTCCTTTTGGGCTGTGACTCCACACGCTACCTCTTTATACAAGTTAATCCTTCAGGATAACAAGTCATTGCTTGCTTCTTTGGAAAATGTATTGTCATGGCATGGATAGAGATAAAATGAATATTCACCTATTTAAAAAACAATAACACAAGGAAAGTCTAATTAATGGAATTCAAATTATGTGAAAGACATGGTTAAGAAACGCATTGCTGTTGTCTAATCTTCTTCTCTTTGGCCCTCTTGTCCCACAGGTCTGACAAAGTTGCGCATGGATAAATAAAACAAGCTACGTCTCACATGAACCCATATAAGCTGTAAGTAATATTGCTGTTAGCGGAGGTCAGTGAAAAATAAGTTTTTAACTGAAAGTCACCCTCTAACATAGCATAGCACAAACCACACTTCTGCTCATCTTAGAGAACCCCTGAGTTCCCACCAAGGCTGGGCTACGGCCTGTGGGGGGAAAGCACACTGTTACTTCTGACCATTGAAGGCTCCAGTTCCTTAAGGCAGCCTTAGCTTCCAGAGGGTCTACCAATGAGCATGCTTAGGACGTCAAAGGACAATCCTGAACCCTATCACTGATGTTCAAGTTCAGTTTTTAACTGTACAAAGGAATTGCTTCTCTGAAAACAAATTCACTAGTGGGGTCACAGGTCCATACGCTGAGCTTTCCTTTATTTATTTCTTTATTGCTCTCATTTTATTATTTAAAAATGCTGAGAGGTTAGAAAAGAGTCAGACCAAGTCAATGGGTCAGACTAATGTTTAACCTTAAATTAAAACCTCACAGATAAAAAGCGAGCGTACTACAGATTTCACAGCTTAAGTCCGCCGCTCCAGCCTGCCTGACAGAAGCACCAGTAGCGCCAGGGCCTAAGCGCATTCAGCACATTCCTAACTCATCCTTCGCTATTTTTTTTTTTTTTCCTTCTTAGAAGTGAAGCGGATAAAAAAAAGGTCTCAGAACTGAATAGTCTTTCTGTTTATTATTTGTCATTGATGAGCTACAGATAAGCTTCAACTTCGCTGTCAACTGAGTTAATCTGTTCAGAGCACCAGCTCCAGAGAACCAGAATCCTCCATCGGAGAATTGCCCAGCTGGTGCTATGTCAAAATTTGTAGCTCCAGAAATCAAAAAATTTGTGGCTTGGGACTATGTTGTTTTTGCAGGACTATTTATAGTATGTGCTTGCATTGGAGTCTTTTTCGCAGTTAAAGAGAGGAAAAATAAAACTTCAAAGGAATTTTTGGTGGGTGGTAGGCAGATGACATGCGGACCGATAGCTTTCTCTCTCACGACAAGCTTCATGTCAGCAGTCACCGTTTTGGGGACACCCTCGGAAGTTTATCGCTATGGGGCATCCTTTGTGCTCTTCTTCCTTTCATATGCGCTTGTCATCATTTTTACTGCCGAACTTTTTCTACCTATATTTTACAGATCTGGCATTACAAGCACTTACGAGGTAAGTAAAAATTATATATGGAAAAGGCACTATTGTAACATAAAAGTCAGTATCATGCTCATAGATATTTTTTGAGAAAAGCTCTGGCAGACTTTCTGCAGTGTTTTACAGAACAAGGGTATTGATACATTAATTATTTTTAGAAATAGGTTGCATTATTCAGACTATATTGCATAACTGAAAGTGCAAATTAGGGGTCAGAGCTCTTGTTATGCATATATAGCAAAGACGGGATAAGGGCTTACACACCAGCACATAATTAAGTTACACATGGAAAATATTTAAGCCGTATCTAGATACTTTTCATCTTAGAACTACCTACTCTGCTCTGATTTAGAGACTGGGTATTAAAGACAGACCTTATGAACAAAATTCAATACTCTCAAACTTGGTCTAGATCTAGCGGTTTGGTCCAATTTACTATAAAAGTGGACTATCTGATATCTAAAATCTGAAGAGGGAGGAAGGGATAAAGAGGAAGAAGATGGTAGGTCTCTTTCAAAAAAAAAAAAGAAGTCAGGGCTGGAGAATGATTCAGAGATTCTCTAGGAAATGAAATGAATGACGGCCGAATTTTCTAGAGTTTGTTGCCTGGCATTCCTCCTGGAACACACTGTTTTCTTCATAAGACAGGTCAGCAGTTAAAATATTGTGATGTTATTGCTAGGAGCACAGTGTGCAGCCCTTATCTCCACACCCACAGGGCAGCTTTTGAGCGTTTGGGAATAGCCTTTTAATCACTTTAATCAACTGCTGCAAGTTTGGTTGCTCCTGTCTGTGGGCAGTTGCAACTAAGCAAGAATTGGATGAAGAAAGCTGGCTCAGTTCACGAAGAGCTTCCTGGTAACAGAAAGGCTGCTCACGTTCTCTAAGTCCAAACCCAAGGAGGGGTCTTTGGTCCAACAGCTCTACCTGGGTATTTGGAAATATTTCAGTTACAGATTGGAAAAAATTAAAGTTGACCATTAATTCCTATTGCCAGACCCAACTGCATTTTCTAGCCGGTTTTGGTGGAAGGTCAGAGAATGAATTATTTTTCTCATCTGAGCCACCAAAGGTGTCACTGTAGTCAGAAAGTCTCTTCAAGCATGGCGGAAAGATGATTCTGCTGGCTTCATTAATTATTTTAGAAACAAGTCAAGTTACAAAAATTAGCTATTTATTTGTATGGAAGACTGTGTGGCTTATTATGCAAGAGACACAAGAAAGATGAATGTGAACAAAACGAGTAAGAAAGAAGCTGCTCTGGCGGTACTACGCCTAGAGACTTGCAAACGAGCGAAGACTTGCACAGCCTGTGCCTGGTGTCTGCTGGGGAGCATGTGGGGCTCTGGCCCAAGGAGACACCCAGCCCACCCAAGGCTGCGTGGGAGGCTGCCACAGGGACAGCAACGCAGGTTTAGGTTTTTTGGTCGACTCTAACAGAGAGATTCCAGGCTTAAAATCTGGGCTTTTGGAGCTAGAGATCTGCTCACCTCCACAGTGTGCGGTAATTGGGAATGCCTCTCCATGTGCAACTAAGAACCCCACTTGCCTCTCCCTGTTGATGATGTCCACATTTGGCTTTAGACTGAGACAGAGCAAGTGAAAAAGTCAGCTTAGCTCAAGCACTGTGAAAGCCTCCATGTTGTTGCTTCTCCATCTGCCTCACCGACACTTTTGTCACTATAGGAGTGAAATGATGCTACTTCTCCTAGAAGTAACCTCAAGTTTCCTCTTCATACAGTTGGAATATACTTTTGTTTGAAGTTTAAATTTCTTTTCCTTGTAGCCCCTGGGCTCTTTCAGTTATTCCTGATACTGTCATGCTCTCTTGCTCATTACTCGTAGCAGTAGTGCCAGTTGGCAGTAATTTTACTTGCATAGCAAGCTGTTACTCAGGGCAAACAGAAGGTTAATAGCTGTGTCACAGGTGCTACATGTGCAATTTACTGAGGTTCCTCTTTTTCCTAGTATTTGGAGTTAAGATTTAACAAGATTGTCCGCCTTGCTGCAACATTGATCTACATCCTGCAGACGGTAAGAAGACATTGAATCTTTGCTTACGCTAATTGCACTCATCAGTTATTTTGACGGACTAGTCTCGGACTGCATACTTTTTAACATGAGACGTTTTAATGAGTTTACTTTTTTCATAATTTTTTCACTTGGACTGTGAATGTTAAAAAGAAGGAATGGTTGCTTTCCTAACTTTTCCTTTCTAGGATTAAAGCCACTGGTTTTGTTTTCTTTGACATATGGATGTTGAGCTGAACTCTCACAGCTTCTCAAAGTTTTGGTCTCTTTATGTTGTGTTGAGAAGCCAGAGGAGCTGTACTGGGGACATTTAGTTCACCAGTTACCCATTTCTGACACTGGGATGAAGCTATCCCATGTTGCATGTGGCATCTCCTTGGAGAACACCCAGGTAGCTCCAGCCTCGTGATGGCTCCAGCGGGGACCATCTCAAAAGATGACATTAGTTATATATTTGATGGAAAGATGGGATTTGATGGGATATTGGAAGACAGTTCTTTCTACATTAATTCCAGTTTATTAATTCCAAAACCTTTAGCAATAGATTTGAATGCTTATTGACTTCCAGGCTTTATTTCTCCCTCAGTTCTGTCATAACACACACATGAAGTGCACTGAGTCAGCTACCTTGAAAGGCTTTGAATAGAAAAATAGAAGATCAATTTCCAAGATCAATGCAACTTATTTCTATATCATTGTTTGTGTTTTCTTGAGAGCTCCTCTTTCTATTTGACTAGAATATTTTTGTAATCTAGTCATCTTAACAATGGGTCAAATAAGTAATATCAAGACAGATAACGGTCCTTCCATCAGAAAGGTTTTATAAAGACCGAAACAGAAACCCATATACAATACAAGCTGATCTAAAGAGACTCCTAGATCTGGTATTTTTCTCTCTAATCCCCGCTCTAAATAAAAGCCTTATCACTGAGCACTCACATACATGTTTTTGTAATGAACATTTTCTCCTTCAGATCCTTTACACAGGAATAGTGGTTTATGCTCCATCGCTGGCACTCAACCAAGGTGAGTTCCCATGCTTCACTACATGGCTACCCCACATAACCACACCACAAGACAATCACAATAAATGAAGTGAGGAAAATGGATGAAGAAGTCTAAAACAAACAAACAAAAAATTCTAGTGTTCTGTAAGAAGGTTTTTGCCTGCACCTCGTAGCTCAGTGTTTCTGACCCCCCAGATCAACCTTGCACACCAGTACATTAGTAGGAGCCCCACATTTGCTATTCTGCTCTCCTTTGCACTCAGTAACCACCCAAAGAGGTTAGCAATGAACAATTTCTCAACATCCTGACAGAGTCCACAGTACAAGCCGACGATCCAAGACCGTATTCTGTACTTTGACACCCCCCTTCCCTATCTCCCGTGTTCAGGTTCCCATGGGCATAACTCCATTCCCTGTTGCTGGAGCTGGATGCTGTGCTGCTCTCCACACACTTCTTTAATTAATCTACACAAACCAGGCATACAGTATCCTTCATGACAGATGGGATTAGACATTTTACTGCCAGAAGGAATAAGGAATCACCACGGCTCAACTCCTGATTTCACCAAAATCAACTGGGAAGAGACTGAGAGGCTCTTTTCATTGTTTGTCATCCAAGTTGCATCCAGTTTGTCCAACCCCACCTCTCACACAGCGCCGAGCTTCCTTCCACTGGAGCTCAACTGAATTTTATGTGACAATTCATGGTTGTTATTAGGCCATGCTAACTTTGCTCATAAGAGAACCCTGACAAATAGATTTGCCCTTACAAACCATGCCCAGTGGGAGAGACTTCAATATCAGCCAAATAAAAATTTGTACATCTCATATAAAGTAACTTCATGAATAAAATGAACGTGAAAAATTGTTTTAATGCAGCACACTGTAGTGTTAAACTATTCCTAGTTGCAGGGAATGGAGCTTAGTTTGAGGCAGAACTTTTTCTTCAGATTCTCTGGAAATCTCCAAAGAACTTGATTTCTCAAGAGAAAATTCTGGACTAAAAACAGAAGGAAAGCATTACTTTTAAAGCCGTGTCCCATAGGAATGATATTTTTGCTTTGCATAATTATTCTTCTTACGTATTACTTTTGCACACTTGAAAGTTAGCTAAATCCAGTTTGCAAGAAAACAACAATGCAAAACAGTATCCAGTAAATTCAGAAACCTGAACAATCCAGCAAAGCTCCTAATCGACACACAAGATGAAAATTCGTAATTAATCCCATCCTTCTCAGGCTAAAGGATCACAGCTTTTTTGTTACCACCCAGATGCCCTACCCCGGTTTCGCTAACCATTTGGTTTCCTTTGGTTTCACAGTCACCGGATTTGATCTCTGGGCCTCTGTGGTTGCAACAGGAATTGTCTGCACTTTCTATTGCACTCTGGTACGTAACAGGCATAACCGAACAGCTGGAACACAGACCGGTAATTCAACCACTCCTCACACGTGACAGGCTACTGCAGAAAGGCGGCTTCTAAATACAGTCCAAGTGACTGAAGTTTAAACCAGCAGAACATAGAGATAAATTTATTTTGGACTCTGTGGTATAAGTAAGTCTATTTGGAGAAAAAAAGAATTTCCTCTCAAATCCTCTGCTGTATGTCTCAAGGTTTAAACCAGACAGCTTGAGGCAGAGTCCAGATAAGGAGGCAATAACCTTCCCCTGCCATACGACATCTTTTGAGAAGGTGGTGATTCGTATCTTTTACAAGTTATAGACTGAAAAACACTATAATGAAAAATCTGCCTCAGATCAAGAACAGAGTGATAAAACCTAGGAAGGACAATCAACAGGTCATAGAGACCTTTGCTTCCGAGTGGAAGCAACAGGAGTCTCCGGACTACAAATCAGGCAAACATCGCAGTGGAAGCGGCAGAGCCCTGGGGCTCGGGACACAGCCTAACTTCTGTCACTGTTTCCACTAAGTAATTTCTTCCATATTTCAGCCCACCCTTGTTGAACACACTTACTACGTCACTTTAGCACAGACCTGATCAAATAGGAAAGTAGCTGTGGAAGAGAGCTGGAGTGCAGACTTTCTGGTGTTAATTCTCTGTGTTATTTGTGGACCACCGGACTCCGAGAAGTGCGCAGAGTGCCACGGGAAGTACGAACACAGGCCAGCTTGTGTTCCATATCATGATATGTTCTTCAAATGCATATAAAGGAGGCAGGGAAAAAAAAAAAGGCGCATTTAGCTAGAGGTCAAATATTCTCCTATGACTGTGGACAAACTGTTTGGAGTCTGTGTCATTTTCTGACCTGCAAAAATACAGCCTTCATGGGAGAATACACAGTTTAAGAGTCCTGATTTGCTAGATGCTGTACATACAGCTCATGAGCTCCTGAAAGAAGGGATCTTTCTACCTTTTGCTGTACTTCAACAACAGGAAAGAAGATGGGAGCATATAGTTTCTGTTTGTTTTAGGGAGGATTAAAAGCTGTTGTCTGGACAGACGCATTTCAAATGATTGTCATGGTGGCTGGCTTCATGACAGTTTTGATTCGAGGAACTACTCTGAACGGTGGATCGGCCAAGGTCTGGAAAGAAGCCTATGAAGGATCACGACTAAACATATTTGAGTAAGAAACAAATGGTGCAAACCTTTTCTTTTTGTGTGTTTAATGTTCAGAAACCCTACCCTCACTCCTCCAGAAATACTCAGACTTGTTATTATACTACTGGTGAACAACCTCGGTGACTCAGAGAAGTCCATTCCCTATTTCTTCAGTTCTTGGGAATGCAGCTGACCTTCAGGAGAGCTTACCTCTTGTTTCTGTTACCCTCTTTGAAGAAATCAAAGCCCTGCTGAACTGAAAGGGAGCTTTGCCATTTTTATTTCTGCAGCTACAAACGCAGCCCAATTATTCCTTGCGATTGTCTATTACATCTTTCATTTTCTAGTCATAAAACTGAAGCTTCATTTTAAGCACACTCACCACAGCAGCAAGCAACAGTGCACCAGTTCACTGGGATAGCAAACTGACCTTCCTTTGGCTGTTCGTGGCCTTGACTGAAAAAGTTCATTGATCAAGGCAAGTCACTGACAGAATCTAGCAGCAAGGTCAACTGTTATCTGCTAAACCTATCGAGATGAGCAGAATTGCAAAGACGATAGATGCAAGGCAGAAAGATGTACTGAGTTAGAATTACTGAGTAATGAAATTTCACTGTTAAAAAAAGACAACACTGCAGCTGAAGCAATTTCATGTAAAGGAAAGAACACATCATAATGATGTAAGTAAGAGTTTGGAGGATTTTTAGAGTTAGAAAGTGGCTTTGCTTCTGGCAGAGGACGGGGTCCCAGGCAGGATGGCTCTCAGATCTGTTGCTGCAATATGACACAGAACTGAAATCTGAGCATAAAAAGCCTTATAAATGCAATTTACCTCAATTAATTGGTCCTTTAAATGAGTCTACATGATATACATTTATCCTGACTTGATAGTAACATGTTCCAACATAAAAGTAAAAAAGCTTCCAAACCTAAACACGTTAGATGTTGTCTGTGCTGGAAAACAGGATTACCAATGCAGTACTTGTGATTCAGAGGATAGGGCATACCAGGTATTTCTGCCAGATCACCTGCCTCTTGCTAAATAAATGTGCATTTAAATAAGCGAACTGAATTGCTTTTCTCTGTTCTAGCTTTGATATAGATCCTCTGAGACGACATACCTTCTGGACAATTGTTATCGGGGGAACCTTCACGTGGCTGGGGATCTATGGAGTTAATCAGTCCACAATACAGAGATGTATTTCTTGCAAATCGGAAAAGCACGCTAAACTGTAAGTTACCTGTCATTAACCTATTTTAGCAATCAAACGTACTGAGGTGGAATTATACTAACAGTTTGTCAGTTATATTAAATAAATATCGGAATCCCATTGGGTGGTAGTAAGCTAATTTCACCCTGAGAGTCTTACTCCCTCTGTCCCTAAAGGACACAAGTAAATGCAGAAAGAAAAACAGGCAGCCATCCATCTCTTGCAGTTTATTAATTTGAGGTCAGGCTGCCAAATTAATCCTCAGAAGCACAAGCATCTGGAAAAGATGCCCACAAAGAAGTTGTCCTATCTACAGCTTTATTGGAAGTGTATTTATGTTGTATTGTATTAAAATTGGTTATTGAGTTAATGGGGCACTATAGTACAAGTCAAGATCTAAATCAAATGAAATCAGTAAGTTAAACCTCTAAAGCAGAAGAATAATAGTTAGAATCAACGGCAAAGAACCACATGAAACTTCAAAATGCAGACATATAGGTCCCCAGCTCGCTACCTTCCTTAAATTCTGTGTTAGTGTGTGCATAGCCAGACACGTTTTACTAAACAACCAGATTTTTTCCTGTGCCTAGTGCTAACTGCTTGCTCACTTGGCTAAAGCACAGAGGTGGTAATTTTCTCCTTCAGTTAGCTTTTTTGCTAGCTGCAATCATACTCCTTTTTCTTCACGTCATGACGGATTATATGAATTTATCCTGTTGAAATTCAGTCTCTGAAAAATGTTTGGAATCACAACAGTGAGAACATCACTAGTAACAAGCCCTGAAAGACCTTCGAGTCCCAGTAGCACAGCTCTGAACTGGAACTGGCCCTATGAGACCTTGTGTAAGGTGACTGCCAAACACGGTGTAGGCTACGTGAAGTCTGGCAGCCCTCAGGAACTACAGGGTTACTGAACCTCAGCCACACCACCTTCCCAGCGGACACCGTCACCCACATCTATTTCATGGACTACTGAAAAAAAAACCCCAAGTGTGTTACTTGGCACGGCAGCATTGCAGCCACGACAGAATCCATGCAAAACTACACTCTGCGTGGCTTAAAGGCAGAGCAGTAACAACAACTCCTGACAGATAAAATCCTGCTCTTATAGGGGACAAGAGGGACAGACCCAATGCTCGGTGTGGCCTGTTCTGCCTACAAATTACTGGTCTTGGATCAGCCTCTTCCAGCTGTAGAGAATTACTTAGAACCTTCCCCCAGAGCATAAAGAGGCAGTATATTTTCATGCCTTTTAAAATCAGCATCACACACAATTTCTTATCCTGGTGATGTCTTTAAGAGATTATATAGCTAGCTTTGATCAGGTATCTCTCTAAAAAGTTAGAAATAACTAACTCGTAACAGCTTTTCTACATCTATTTTGTATTAAACAGCTTCTCTCCTTTGTTCTAGGGCACTTTACCTGAATTTATTGGGTCTTTGGATAGTCCTGGTGTGTGCCGTGTTTTGTGGTTTGGTGATGCACTCTCACTACAAGAGCTGTGACCCCTGGACTGCTGGTTTCATTTCAGCACCTGATCAGGTACAGATACCCATTATTACAATTAGGAGCTTCTTTGGGCCCAGACATAGCACGTCTAGAGACAGTTCAAATTTTGTGGGATGCTTTATGTCCTTTCAGCGCTCAGGCACCAAGGTGGTTGCCAAATCAGGGCTAGAATATATCTATTCTGGCACTGCCGCGGCACTAATGTGATTTTTTGCCAAACGACATCCCCTTTGCTCAAAATCTGACACCTCATGTTCAGTGGAACAAAACCAGAATTCAGCAGCATGCTCAGAAGCAGCTACTTCTCTTCCATTACCCAGGAAAATCTTAATTGCTTGTGTTGCTCTTTTGCTCCTTCCACCCCAGCTCATGCCGTATTTTGTTATGGACATTTTTTCTTCGATGCCAGGAGTCCCGGGACTGTTTGTCGCCTGTGCATTCAGTGGAACGCTAAGGTCTGTGAATCTGCAATGACATTTTAGCTGAGTACCAGAGATTTCTTCAGGACCCAGCAGGAGGTCAAAACACGAAACGCTAAGAAAAGCCCAGCTGTTTTTCCTAGCACATTCTAGGCAGCAGCAGTAGTGCTTTGCTGAGTACATTGTGTTTATGCCAAAGACTAGCTCCACTTCTCCAGTAGCTTTTTATCCCAAATATGTTTTAGAATAACATTATCAATATAGACAAATGGGTAGGAAAAAACTGAGCTCAGCTTCCTAAAATACCTTTGGAGCTGCTTATGGTGAAATTGCCTTTTCTTAACCCGACTGCCACAGAATCACAGTTAGAGAGCTTTTCAGCAAGCCTATCCGCACACGAAGCAGAATTAGACTAGGAAGACAGATGTCTGAGCAGAGAAGTTTTACAAACTCTGTTCTTCAGGGAGGTGCTGCATGTCATTGTAGTTTCTACCCTCTACAGGCCAAACATCAACACTTCACACGACATCAGAAAGAGAGAAGAATCAAATTCACAGTGACATTATTCAAATGCCAGAGTCACATCTCCAACAGGCTGCTTCTAAAGACTCTTAGCTGTAGAAGCAGCAAGATAGAGCTACCAAAAGAGAAAGACGGGGTGGGGAGGGAAGCATAAAAGGCACTGGCTGCTCCTGGCAGGAGACTACAAGAACAGAGGCTAACTAAACACTGTGCTGTAGGTATTGCCACTGCCACGTTGTCACAACAAATCCACAGAGATAGTACTTGCCAAATATAGGTTAACTCACCTAGCTAAAAGTCCGACTATTCCTGTTCCATATTTTTGAGCTAAGAGAGAAAATAGAACTGACACTTTGTGGCAGAACAGGGTATCACCAGCGGTCACTGTACATCCTTTGATGTGTAAGAGAGCAATATGTTTATCCTGGAACAATTCTATATTTTGAAGGTCTTTGCAGCTTGGTAGGCTAAAGGGTCAATCAGGATGAGTTTCTATCTTGTTCTGGGCTAGCATTTAGCAGGGCCCCTAGCAACCGCAGGAGGGACAGAAACCTCACAAGCATCACCATTATACATGAAAAATACTCTTCAAGCACTGTACATTTTATAGTATTAATGCTGAACGAGAGCCAGCATTTCTCTATCAATACAACTTTAGTTCAGGTTATATTGTGTCCTATTAACGTTCTTCTCCATTTACACAGCACGGTAGCTGCCAGCATCAATGCTTTAGCAACTGTTACCTTTGAAGACTTGGTCAAGAAAGGTTTCCCAAATGTCTCCGAGAAGATGAGCACATGGATTAGCAAAGGCTTATGTAGGTACCCCTGATGGGATCCATTTGTTTAACAGCAAAGGTGTCCATCTCCCCAGGTGCTATTACTACAGGAGAAAAGCGGGCAGGATTTTACATACTCTGAGCCTTGATAGTCTCAGACTCTCAGTTGACTCTGAGAGCACTTCTGCGAGCAGTGAAGACCAATGTCTAGAGACACTCATTCAGAAACAGAGCCAGGACCTAGAAAGATAATTTTTACCTCTGAAAGCAAGGCATGCTAGCAAATAAGATGAGTTTTGGTAGACTTTACTCAAGACTGCTACATACAGAGTTTTGTCTACCACAAAGTTAAAATTGTTGTCAAAGGAAGAAAGCCATGTTGTTTATCATTGCTCAATTTATTCATCAGATTATTTTAAAAGTGTTATTTCAAGGCAAGAGAAACTGAGACATTTCTACATGAGGCATAACTTCTATACTTATTTCATTGCTAAGTTCTGCTTCAAAAGAAAACCCAACCAAGCAGAAACCCAACAAGACTTCCTGCAAGATGCTGCTGGGTACTTAATGGTCTGCTTTAAACATCAAAGCCCAAAGTGCAAATTCCTCCATGCTGTCTGGTCACTTTTAAGACACCAGGTGAATTAGAAATCATCCACACTATTAACCAGCACTGACAACCTCCCCGCCTGATCTTTTCCAGGTATATTATACGGCATCCTGTGCACTTCGATGGCTGCAGCGGCATCGCTGCTGGGAGGAATTGTGCAGGTATCTCATGCTTCAGAAATGCAGCGAACTGACCACGAATGAAGAGAAATGCAACGAATGTTTGAACTGAACAATGAATGCTGACATCCCTGGGGACTGCTAGATTACCTGAACAATTTCTGTGGACACTCTACCGAGAGGAATAACTGGGGGGGGAGGGGAAGAAAAAAAATATCCCTCAACTTCTTCCTTATTTACTCACTGTTGGGAAGTGATACTGAGTGTGATTCTCTCTTTAATTGTGCACTGAAATCACTGTTGGTCCTTTCTCCCTCACCACTTCCCACTGAAAATTACAGGCCGAAACCACAACTGTGCACATTCCCTCCAGCTGCTACACTAAGCTCCTGCCTCTTCTCTGCATCCACAGGCTTCCCTCTCCATCCACGGAATGTGCGGGGGACCCATGCTGGGAATATTTACCCTGGGAATTGTGTTTCCTTGTGCTAACTGGAAGGTAAGAAAAAAATACTTATTTAAAAGAAAATATCTTGATGTTGTTTGGTTAAAACTCCTTCTTGAAAATTGTTTGGTTTTTTTAGATTTAGTTCCCAGGCTGCTTTTCAGATTTAGAGCCTGACAGAGCCCAAGAACTGTTTAGAGGTCCCTTTTCACCAACTCTACCCAACTGTGGAATAATTGATGATTAGATCCACATGAGGGTTTTTTAAAAAGGACTTTTATCTCTGCATTTCTTCTCTTTCGTTCAAGAGAAAAAAATATTCAGCACTCGCCCCAACCTATGTTCACCTTGGGATGCACAGAAAGATTTCAATTGCTCTGCCTTTGCTAACTTAGGCAAAACACAACCTGAGCTCGTTTCTTATCGCCTCACGAGCAGTCCCACCACATTTACCCAGAAGTAAAACTAAACTCTGTATTGCGGTTTTGATGATCACAGTTTTGCTTCGACTCTTGTTACTGGAGAGCAATAAATCAGCATGTTTTTTACCTCGGTCGAGAGAGAACAGAACTGCTTTACACTGACAGAGACCGTAACCAGTTATAGGCTGCTCCTGCCAAACTCACAGGCAGAGACAAGCACCTCCCACCCATCACCTTTAACATTTTCTTTCCGTCCCTGTTGAGGGTGCTATCGGCGGCCTCTTGGCTGGGATCACCTTAGCTTTTTGGGCTGGCACTGGCTCTTTCATTTACCCTGCACCACCGACAAAGTCCGTTCCTCTGCACCTGTCGACTCTCAACTGCACGCTGGCTAACAGCACCGAGGCGCTGACGACGGGGGCTCCCGCGGCGGCTCCCGACAGGTATTTTCCCCATCGTTACCACCGGAGCCTGCTTTCTGGCACAGCGTGCAGCCCCAGCGTGCAGCCCCAACCTGCAGCCGGTCACTAGGCTGGGAGCACGGACGGCTGCCAGGTCCCACACCGACTGCAGCGTGGGCTGCACTTTGCTGGCACAGTCGAGAGACAGCACGAACATACCCATTCGGCATCACTAGCTGCTTCTTCCCCTGTTGTTGCCTCTTCCCAGGCCTTTGCTGGCAGACACCTTGTACTCCCTGTCCTACCTGTACTTCAGTACCATCGGCTGCCTAGGCTGTGCCATCGCAGGGCTGCTGATCAGCTTTATAACAGGTTGGTGTTCTATATATATATAAATTCCTTTGCACAAGAATATGACTCGCCTGTTAAAAGAGCTTCCAAGAAGTCCAGCAAGCAGCTCATGAGACACAGACTCAGGAGAAGGCAGCGGGCTCCGATCCTGCTCCCCCCCCACCTCCTGGTCTGAGGCTCCCAAGGCTCACACCTAGTTTTCCCACAGACTTATGTATCAGTATTTTCTCCTTTCAGGACCTAGTAAAGGAGAAGATATCCCACCCGAGCTAATTAAGCCAGTCTGCAACCTGTTTTGCTTTTGGTCCAAAAGACTCCAGACTCTCCTGTGGTGCGGCGTGCGGCACGACAGCTCAGAGGTGAGAGCGTGAGCCCACCAACTCTGCCCCACCAGGGCCTGGGAGCAGTGGGTGCATATGCACGCATGTACGGGAGGGCAAGGTCCACGCAGAGAGCAGACTGTCTTTCAGCAATCACTTTCTAAAGTTACGCAAGGGATGGTGCATAGGCACCAGAGACTGGAAATGAGACGAGCCAAGCCTTCCCGCTCAGCGTTAGTCAGTAATAGGTCACCCATTCCCTGTTAGTGCAGCACACAGGGACTCAGGTTCTCCGGAGACAAACAGCCCTTGGCATGGCCAGCAGCCCATGAAACTGGGGCTGACCTCCCTCTCCCTGCCCTCCTCGCTCCGGCATCTGAGCAGGGAAAAAACCGCACTTTCCACTCCAGGCAGGAGTTCTCCAAGCTACTGCCTCCTCCCTCCTAGCACGTGGAGAAAGACTTTAGCACTCACCCGTCCACGAAGCTCTCCTGCTGCTGCTGCCATCCACACCTCCAGACCCAGCAGAGCTTCTCCCTCTGTCCAGGGTTTCTCCTCTCCAGGTGTCTCAGGGCTCCATAGCTCGTTAGCAAGCCATGAACTACAAGCACCTTATTTTCTTGCACCGTTGCAACAGTTTGTAGAGAATCAACGTGGCTCCACCTTAGCTAGGTTTAGAAAAGAGACATAGAGCAGTATGTATGTTTTTAGCTCCTGTAGAGTACTCTACATGTACCTTTAAATCTTGAAAGTAATCTTTCAGCTGCACAGCTCAGTATTTGGTGATAACCTGGAAGCGGTCCCTCCACCCAGCTTGCATTAAGTTTGAGGTTAAAGTTGACAGTTTAATTTGGAGAACAGCTGTGGCTCCAGATTTGCTTCAGCTGTTTCACTTGGCTTTTAGGTGCTTAGCACAGACTTCATCTAGAACTTTCCTGGAGGACAAAAAAAATCTCAATAAAAGCAGCTAAAAAAAAGTCACATACATATTTATCCCCTTATATTTGCTTAAAATGTAGAATAACAACATGAATCAAGAAGTTGCAGCGTGCAAGCGTAGGCCAGATGATAAGCCAATCCACTAAAATGCAGATAAAGATTCAAATGAAAACCTAAATTTAAGTGATTTGGAATGCACTGAGGGCACATTTCAAGAGTTTTACATGAACAGAATCGTGAGAAGATGTTCTTGTTGCTTTTCCAAAGATTTTCCATAGGGGAAGTGGTCTTGTATGGAGTGGACACGCACTAAAGAGTGCCTGTTTCTGGGTCTGAGAGTCATTTTATGAAGTAATTCCTCAGATTTATATGAAAGGATGTCAAAATGCAACAAGACACCCTTTAAGCAAAGCAAAAAAAGCAGTGAATACAGGCTTCAAAGTAATAGGGTATTTTCTTTCTTTTTTTCAGGTGGACTTTGAACAAAATCTGCCTAATGTTCTTGCAAATAGAACAGACGACACCTCCAAGAACGATATCAACAGAGAAAACAAATGCCATTTCCCTGGTTACAATCCTGAGGAAAAATCCTATACTAATACGAGCAGAGAATCTCGCCTCTAGAAGCTGAGGGACAAGGGACATTTAATCAAATGTTATTTCTCCAGCTTCAGAAATGAAGGGCTCTTTTTATCGCATTTACCAGCTTGTAGATGACCCAGAGGGAACAATTGCTCTCTATAGCAATAAAGGCCAGATTTTTATTTATGAACTGCGTGACAGACCTGGGAAATCATTGGACAACAGGGTTTTGGCAGCACTGGTATTCCAGAAGAAAAGTTTCATGGATCTTGTTGTGGAAGCTGCTGCTCGGAAGCAGCTGCAACGCATCGGTGTCACATGCCCTGTTCCGTACCTAGTCATTGAAGGGAAACGAGCAGAGGTGAACTTGAGATAAAACAAGACTTTGGATAAGCTTCTGAGGTCTCTCACTGAGACGAGACTGTGAACTGCCCTCGGATGGAGGGGAGAGGAGGGAGGTCAGGCTGCGGTAGTCTCTGCCTATTCCTAGCTATCACAAAAAGCCTCCTCACAGGAACGTTGTACAGACCAGACCGGTCTTCTAGTGACAGAGTTAATCATGTTTGCCTCCTCTGTGGAACTCGGATATCTTTATAACATCTTACTGTAAAAGCTATAGGAGAGAGTAACAAATTTTACTTTGAATTCAGGATAGTTCTTTATCCATGCTAGTCTTGGAAGGACATCTGTTCACCTTGGAAAGATCCATCTACTACCTGCAATAAAGAAAATAAAACGACATTTGGTGATGATGCCTCCTAATTGATAATCCATGATGAATTTTGAAAAAAGACATATAATTAGGCAAAATAATCTGTCCAGTGAAATGTCTTGGAAGAAGGTACCTAGTCCACTAAGTGCTCTGTTTCAGTGAAACACGTTTCCTCTAAAACTTGCCTGTTGTAAATCAAACTCAACAGACCACCTCTCGCCTTGATAAACTTCTGGATGTAGTTTATTGGATTAATGTATTTGTTTATAAACAAAACTCACAATTGAATGAAACAGACTGAATGAATATATCACAGACTTCTCAGTTACAGACCCAGCTGACATTTAGCTCACATTGCTTTAAGAAGCCAGCTGTTGCTTTTGCTTTATCAGTGACCATCTTTACAGTGTAGATCTAGGTCAGCCTGGTCCTTGAAGTTACTTGTCCTGACTGTGTTCATGCCCTGCCTCTGGGGACAGTCCCAGCATATTCAATCGGAGAACAGAAATCGCAGTCTGTAAATGACACTGCCTTGCTTGTGCAGGACAGTTTATCAACAAACTGAGAGTTAAGTCAATACTTCCGTTAATCTCTTTTCTACCATTTTTATAATCTCATAAAAGTCTACAGCTGAGTTCGGCTAGCAGCCTGCTGTCTTGCATGGCATGCTTTCCTTTTGTGCTTCCATCTTCAGAATGGTTAGCAAGGCAGAGATGGAAACTCAGTAAGTCAAGCTATTGTATAATTTATATCTCATGGCCACGCACATTATCACTTAGGTTATATTAGGAGAGCCTAACTATCATGCTTAAGGATGTAAAATAATTCTCGCGTGAAAGTGGTTCAAAAAACCACTGTGAAGCTACATAGTTAGAGGGTGGATTAAAAAAAAGCCCTCTCTACTTGTAGTTGGTGGATATCTGATTCAGAGACATCTAACTGTGAAAACAACCAAGTCAGCTCCAAATACTTCTTAGGATGCCTACTCACTGCAGTATTCTTATGCACTGCTTGATGCAAAATGCACAGTTCGCTTTATTCAGTATATTTTCCACAAGTTTAGCAACACCTTTATATTGGATTCACTCCAGACTTTGTATCTTTCCAAGTCCTTTGCCACAAAAGAGAATCTTCGTTCGTCCATTTAACGTCAAAACAGTGAGTCAGGTTGGCTGGAATTGCATTCTCTCAAACTGTCTTTGAAGAAAAATCCTGAAGAATTTATTTTTAACTTCATATTTTTGGATTAGTTTTGTTTCAACTGAAGCTGTTCATCGAGCCCAAGTGTTTTCCGTATTTGTACAAGAGCCAGGCATTCCACAAATTTTTATTAAGTCCCAACACGTGGACTTACGTACGATGGCTAAAATCATTAACCAATAGTTCATTATTCACTCTTCTACAAAAATTTAAGGATGTGGACTAGCAAAATTGGAATTCAGAAAAATTACCACTCTGATCAAATATTCAGGTCAGTGTCGCTTACAGTTATGATCTTATCTTCTTGTTTCATATCCCGAGCCATTGATCCTACCAGAGAAGGGCGAGCTTGAGTTGAAAAAATGACATTAAGAAGCTAGGAATATGTAAATTCTAAAACAAGTGCTTAAATTTAAGAAATTATTAGTCATTAGTGAAAGCAGTAGACCATAAGTGATCGAAAATTTGAAAAGTGAGTCTATATGTGTCTGGAAACCACAGTAAATTAGTATTTAATTGTTAAAAGCTAAACAAGTGGCCAAGCCAAGTTTAACCATTAAATTACTCCCTTACAATACTACGGTTTGAAGGCACATAACCACTGACTTTTCAAATGTATCTGTTTTTTTTTTTTAATTAACTTTGAATATTTGGAACAATGAAACTCAAAGTCTCTTTCAAAGATATCCAAGTTTATTACTGAAAAAATGCAATATTCAAATGTGTATGATACAGTAAGTAGTTGCATTTGTACATGTAAACCTTGATAAAGTAAACAGCATCTCAAAGACAAATTTATGCCAAAAGTGTCTTACAATAGTTAATCAGATCGACAACTTTTTCCTCAGTGAATTTTTTCAGTTCTGGGGTACATATAGGCTTCTAAAAGTAATCTTAAAACACAAAAGAAACCAAAAGCTGACAGGTCAGAGGAACTTCTAGCTTGCAGTGCATAAAAGTCAACTTCTCTGAAACGCTCTGTGGCACCGTGATCTTATTTTAAATATTACTTACAAAGTGTGGATTTATGAATAGAAAAAATAGTTGAAATTTTATTCTCATTCCTTCCTTAGAAACCAAGCTGTATTTAAATATTACATAAATTTCAAATATATACACATTTTAAGAAATCTTTTACGATCATGATATTGCAAGTTAGCCAGGCCTATCAGAGTAAAAAATGACTGAACTAGGTTCTTCAGTTAAATTTTACATGACGTTATTTCAAAGAACTGAAATTTCAGTGATACTACTCTAGGTAAAAATTAGAGCCAATAGCTTGGAAGATTTTTTGATACAAAACTCGGAGTCATCTCAACAGAACACAAATTAAAAAGACGATCTGAATTTTTTTTCATTATTAACAGAAAAATTGTTGTGTTCTCAGTGTTTAGAATCTCAATGGCTTTAGACTGCATTGGGTTTAATCCTAATTTCTCACCTAGTAGCATCCTAACAACTAGCTCATGGCAATAAGAATGCAAACTACAGAGAACATAGAACATTAACGAGGTTATGGCAAAGAGTTAGAGCAAGCCAACAGAACTAACACAAGGTAATTTCCAGTGCAGTGAGGAGGGAACACACCATTAACATTTCCAGACTAAATGCCAGTCCTGGATTTAAAAAGTTCCTGCATAACATGGAATAGCGAAGTGATTTCTCCACAGTGCCTTGTTGTGCTGTTACAACTTTGTGCTGTTGTGGTAACATTGTGCTATCATGATTACGCCAAAATCATGCCAATACCAATTCCTGGTAAACGTGGTTGCAATGTCAGTATTAGACAAAAATTGTCAATATGAGTCTATTCATATGAATTTAAAAATGCTTGGATTGTGTAGGGTATTTAGGATGCCTGTGTGCGTGTAGGGAGGGACATCAGCACTGCAAAATGTAGTGCTTGGGAGAGCGGCTGAAGGGACAGACCCAGAAACAGGTGGCCCAAGGACACACACAGACGCGCCCCGTGCTTCCTCGCAGTGCTCCATCCGACACATACCAACTCGTAAAACGCGCCAGACAAACTACTATTTGTGCACTTTCTGCTCTGGCTTCTCAGTTAGGGACATCCCAAAAGAGCCTGTAAAAAATTCTGCAGCTACAGAATTGCCCTGGAAATCGGGCTGTCAGCAAGAAGGCATCATTTAATAAAACACTGAGGATAAGTAAAGAACGAGCCAGAAGAGAAAAGGAAAACGAGCAGGAGGGCTGTCACCCTGCTCCAGCTTCAACCCCTCGTTTTGCAGAACCGATCGGGATTCTGGAGCAAAACTTGCTGAAGCGAAGAGGAGCCGTCTGCCGCCTCTGCTCATCCCCAGCCTCAAAACGCTGGCTTGTTGCGTTTTACCCCAGCAGAACATGGGGGGTCACGAGAATAAGGTTGGGTATGAAAAGACTTGGGGATCCTTTAAAGCTGCTAAATTTTCCGTCGCAGGAATTTAGGTTTGCAAGTCACTTTAACACTTTCAAAAAGTGTCACTGCGTGCACTTTAGCCAGAGAAAGTATGCATTGGAACTAACAAAATAACAAGTCTGTCTAAACGTGGAATTCTGTTTGAATTCTAGTGTCAGCCTCAAAACCACACAAACATTATTATGAAAGGCTGGCTGTATACTTGTTCCAACCTTTATCCCCAAATAAGAAACATTAGCAGTTTATGAGGATTACATAAAATAAAATGCTTCTGGAAGTACTACTGCATTGGAAGTGACTGCTGATACCACTGCTTTTATCTCTGTCCCTTTTCTCCTATGTAGCACTTAATACAAAATGTGATTGATTGATTTTTCCATTAACTTTATTGCTTTCATATTTAGCTGTTCGTATAAAATGAGTTTTATGGATAGGACCATTCCCCAGCGTACGTAAAAAATCTATTTATAATAGTTTTCACTAAAACTTGTGGCACTTGTAAGTTCATTATGTAAGAAGCCTTTCTTTTCATTTCATGGACAAGGATCATTTTCAGTTAATCAAAATGACATGATGTTTTTAAACATGTATGCACTAATTTGCCCCTGAATGAACTGTGATATAATGCAAAAGATTAATAAATCCCAAGATGCCACGTAGCACTTTGCAGGTAACGCCACTGGATCCCACAGCATCAGAAATTCCCTCTGGCAGCTCTCCGACTTGGAGGCTGCAGTGGAAGAAGCTGCACCAAGGGAACAGCAGATCTGCACTACTTCTGTTAGACTGATCATCTTAATGGCACATTAAGAATAAAGTACCACCAAAGTTCTTGCCTTCCCCCATATTAACACTCACCCTAAAGCTGTGTTTCCCAAGATATTTTTCCTTGTGCAGAACTTTTCATGAAGGAAACCTCAGGAGATTTATGAATGTATGCATTAAGTTATGTACCTACTAACTTATTCTCACTAGGCCCTCCAGGTATTTTTCTTTTGAGCTTTCAACAGGACACAATTGAGCCTAACTAATCCTCAGAACACAATTTAAGACAGCTTGGTGTCAGAAAAGGGCATAGCAACAGCTGATGTGTGTTTTGTAGTAATGAAGATACGTACTTCCAAAGAAACATCTAACAGGAACCCACTTATTGTCCATCACCGCTATGGAAATCTTAGCCTTGTCATCACCAGTATTAACCCTAATGTTCACCTAAATTTTCTCTATAAATCCTTTAACAAAAAGAGCTAGGAAAGAAAACCAAAAAAATAGCCATCACGCGGTCTGCCTTATTTCCAAATGTCAGTACTCTGTCAGGATGCTCGCTCACTGTGCTGCGCTTCTGGTAAGGAAACTGAACTACAGCGTAACAACTAGAGACCCTGGGCTCAATCGTCAGGCAACCCTGCTAGTGCTCTGCTGTGAATACTGAGCTCTTGCTGCATCCGTCCATATGGAGACGGACTTTGAGCTCCAAGAAGCAACCTGTAAGTAGCACGGCCGATGAACCGGAATTCTTTTCTTCCTCCTTCAGTCACCAGAATTCAGATCTCACACATTAGGCACAAATTTAGAATAAAAAGTCATAAGAAATGAGATGTGTATAATGTATGTGGACTTTTTGCTGTTTCCGAAATGGAAACTTCTTTTGTCTGGATGAAGACATGGAATTTTCTTAGGAATAATTAAGACATTTTGGACTACTCCTTCGTATTTAAAAATATCTAGTTGCTCATGCAGTCTCTCTAAGGGCGCATGCATAGAGCAAAGTTATCACAGATTAGATCTGCAATGATCTAAAGCATTTTTGCACAAATTGAGGTTCTAAAGCTTTGTCAGATTTCACAAATGCAGCTTGCATGCGTAGTCTATTCATACTGGTCATTTGTTTGGAAAGACAATATTTAGAATATGAAAAGATCATTCATAAAATACATTATTCCTGAGGACAGTGTGTGCCTTATACTTGAGTAAAATAACGTGCAGTCAGTGCAAACAGCATACTAAACGAAGTCTACCAAAGAGTTTTCTCAGCTTAAGCAAATGGCTAGCTAGTGGCAAAACCTTGAGACACTGTTGATGTCCTCCAAAAACAAAGGAACACACACAGTACTTGTCCAAAACTTCTTGTGCTTTTCCAGTAAAACGCACAATGTCAGATCTACATACTTGCCTTTAATATACTCTCATACACCAGTGTTGAAAATCATTAATAATACACAGATTTAAACCTCAAATACAAAAGGTTTTCTTCCCTATGTGTTTTTAAAGTCCAACTGGAATTTGCCTAAGTATGTATTGACACGTGCTAACATCCATGGCAGAAACAGGAAAGTATAAAACAATCAATCAATATTTCTGATTTTTGCCTAATTTTATCCTGTATCTTTATACCTTGGGCCAGCCAAGGCATTTTGCTTTTAGAGAAAACATTAAAAAGAGACCTCATCTGTGACCTTCTGAAGAACTGAAGTACTATCACTATGTGGCACAGGAACAGCAGCTGTGACACATGGTTAATGCTGTCAAACAGTGCTTGATATTCTACAGAATGAAACAGGGAGACAATAAATTAAATCAAATGGAGAGATTCTATAAGCACTAAGGAGAGTGCATTCATTATTTCCAATAAGGACTCCTTGAAGAACTTCATGCACAACTCAGAACATGGAGGAACAAAACAGCTTTCCGAAAATATGAGAAGCCGAGTTCCACAAGCCCTTTATGACAGAACTAATAGGTACTGTATCTGATTAGACCATACCTTTCAATCTCTTTCCTCCTTTGTGCAATACTGTAGATACTCCTATAGTTGCCTCGTCTGGTGACAGAGAGCTGGAATTAATCAAGAGATCTCATGAATATGGTGAAACGACTAAAGAACTTAAGGTCTGATGCTAGGCTCCCTAGATACTCATACTCACCCACTTTGATGGGCTCTTGACTCTTACAATTGATTTTATATGGCATAATAAAGTAAAATAATTGTGCTAATACATGCAATTGAATACTGGAATCATACTTTTTGGTTCAGTAGGGTATTGCAAGTAGCAAAAATTCAGGTCTTTACATATCTGTCAGCAGTGATTTTGCTGCAGCTTTAACCCTAAATATAATGTTAAAATTTGCAGCCTTTCTAGTTACTGTGCTTTGCTGACGCTTTGTTTTTTAAATTTTTCTCATCCAACATAAAGAAGTAGTTTTAAAATTGTACATGAGAAACAGAATGATTGTGACTTTCTCCACTCCCTTCTCTGCAAGTGAGCCCTGCGCACTTGTTTAAATTAAGTGCTTATCTTTTCTGACATTATGAAATGTTAGTAATAGAGAACTGCATCACCAAAATGTGACTATAACCATAAGCAACACTGATGTATGCTGTACGCACATAAAAACTGAAATTTGATTTCTTACAAGAACATCTACCTTTTATAGTGATTTTATCCAAAAAACCCCCCAAAACTGTAAGAAGGCATACAAATAATAATAAAAAATCTAAAAGTAACCACTGTGTGTGTGTGCATTTATATACAATCTCTATACATATCTGCCTGCATCTAAATCCCATGCTTCGACTTATTTAGGCCAATAAAAGAAGTGCACATTACTGGAATATTTACTATTACAATAAGAAGAGCATTGTTATAAAGTGCTCTGCTTCTCCTTCCCTGAACAAGCAAGTCACAATGTTATACTGAATGTCTGATATATATCTGCATAAGCTTGCATACTATAAAGAGTTAATTGTATATTCAGGATGAAGTCACTGTATGAGAGTATTTCAAGTTAGCATTCTGTGAAGTCATGGAATCATTGCCCAGACAGGTCAAAGGCAACAGCAACGCAGTTAGACATCTGCATGCTACATCAGAGCATGGAAATGACAGTTCTCTCACACTGGACGTCTGTGGAGGTGGCCTTTCCGCACACCAAAGCGGCAAGACAACTCAACAGCCATGTCATTTTCAAATATAGCTGCAATGTGAGCAATACGATGCGTTCTCTTAGTGCTGCTGTTTTCTCTTTGAATTTAGAATTTTTGGTTTTCAACTAGAAGGATAAATTAATGACGCTGATGTGCAAATCTTAAACTGCATAGTATATATCAAGCAGCCATAGACCCCTTTTTTAGGGCAGGACCACATCCACAATCTCAACAAGAGACTAGGACAAACCTGACAAAACAGTAAGCCTGAAAGATCATTTATATCAAATTAGGGCCACAAAGGCAACAATTGCTCTTTTCTTCAGAGGCATTACAAATGGAGCTGAGCAATCAGAAGCTGCAGAAGTAGAGGATACCATGTAAGCTGGTTTTAGTCATGCCCTTAATGCATAAGTTCACAGGTAATTTGTTATTTTCAGTACGCTGTTAGTATCTTCACGAACAGCATGAAAATTCATTGCCTTTTTTTAAACCAGAGTGTCCAAATTTTTAATCCGTCTGCACATTCCTGAGTGCCAGTTCTCCTTGGTGCTCACCACAGACCAGTTACAGGTAAGGCTTTTCATTTTCTTCATCGGAAGCATCTATATTCCAGGTCCCACCAAAGCCTGCCAGCTGTACTGCCCAGCAAGAACGTATACACACCACGAATCTCATGCACTGATGCCAGACTCTTGACTTCATTTTGTAACTGCACTCTTCAACTCCAAACAGTGTTTCTGTTGCAGCATGGTAGTGACTAAGGCCATTCATGGTGGTACTGTTTCCCATTCTTTTTCCTTTCTCTCTGCAAATGCTCCAGTTCAGCCTCATACATCATTTCCTGGACTAAATATTTCTCTCTCCTCATTCTGTCACACAAGTCTTTGGGCATGTCTGGAATCAGGTAGGCAATGAAAGACTTTATTCCAAAAACAAGGTGCTGAAAAGAAGAACAAAAATAATTGCTTCAAAGATGCATAAATATTCATTTCTAGATCCACATTTCAGGGCCTAAAAGCCTGTGGCAAAACTGGAACTGAGATTCAATTTATGACTGAAAAGCAACTGCTTTGTGTTTCTACTAAACACACACACACACACGGGAGTAAATGAGCAGTCTATCAGAAATGTGAAAACGCTGAAGTCTTCTGAGAAGTAAAACTAAGGGTATCGCTAGTGACCTAAATTAAGGTGTGACTGCAGGATACGCCACTTTGAATAACCATAGCAAGCACTACCTACAAGCAGCCTTTGCGAAGAGCTTGTAACCAAAGTAGACAACCAGATTCCTGGACAGCATGCAATACGTTCTTCAAAGTTAGTACATGCATTTCTACTTTTATATTAGGCTACAATCATGTATCATTTTCCCAACATACACTTCAACTTGTAAGAACTGTGCTTAATGTACACGTAAGTTGCATTTCTCCTTTTTCAATAAAATTGAAAGATTTCGTTGGGAACCAACACGATTTAGAAGACGACTGTTAAGGAAATACAACTTTGGAGGGCCTCTCAAATATGTGCATGCTCTGTCAATTCAATTTGAAGTGACTGACTGACAACAGTTTGGGGAGGGTCATTTTTTTTCTCTTTCTCTCTTGACTGTAATGAACAAGCAGTTGATGATACTGACAATTTATTTCTGAGACTACTGTAAAAAGTAACTCTGACTTTAAAGAGGTAGAAAGGAATTGCTCCTTTCCGTGACTAACCTCAAATACTATGATGAAGGCCAGCCGTGCTGCCAGGACATGCCAGAACTGCAAAGTGAATTCATACGGAGTTGAACTCCATGGTGGGGCTCTGTAATCTCTGTACCTGTAAAGCGAAGAGAAATCCAGTGCTCAAAAACCTGAGCACAGTGAAGAACTCTCCAGCTTATCCCAGATATGGCTAAAAGGAGAGCAAGTGAAGTGAAAGCATACTTCAAGAGCAACTAAACAGAAAAAGAGAAGAGTAGTCAACAATACAGGCAATTACATAGTGCTGCTTATAAGATGGCACTTCTTGCTTCCAAAAATCCACAGCAAACAATTTCTTTTGTTGTTACAAAGCTGACACCTTGGAGCGTTAAGTTCAAGTGTGTTGACTCTAAATTGTTCTTGTCTTTGCTTATGTGCATTTGAGATTCTCCAGATAAAGTCTGCATAAATGTAACACGATTCTGTAACTTCTTAGTCTATTCAAGGTAACTCTCTACCATAAAACTAAATCCAAAACCAGAAGAAGTGCACTCATGCAATGTCATTTTTAATTTTTATGCTGAATTTCTTGTATTCATCTTGCATAACTCTTTGGGATCTCGGCCTGGGTTAGAGCCACAACAAAAATTTTAATTGCATATTTAATTAATAGACCTCAAAATGCTTAACTAAACTGAAATGAGAATTTTTACCCTTTTTGGCAGCTGGGCAAACTTTGAAATGAAATAATTCATAATGGCATGAAAGATACGGCCTGCGAGAGTCCTGAGAAAACTTACAACACAGGTTTCCAGTGTGTTACTACTGTGTCCTACCACGCACTGTCTGCACCTGAGACTTGCACGCTGAACAAACCTGAACACCAATGCTTTCAGAGGCTAAAAAAGAAACTACTTTGCCAGTAATTTAAGCGCTCACTTTTAATTAAATGTCTATTAACGTCTGTGTCTGTGTTACAAGCAGGGAGAGCATCAAAACATACCGGCAGTATCCTGAGTATCCCATCCCAAGCTCACTCAGATCAAATACTGATAAACTGCTGTTGACATATCCTTTTAAGCATCTGAAAGGAAAAGACATAGGGTCAGGACTTTCTTAATAAAGTGGTTATAAAGCACAGATAGTGTACTTAAACATATTCTGTTGTCACATATTGTGAGCATACTATTTTATTTGCTTATCAGGACAAAAGCACTTCTAAAATTTTAAGCAGCGAAGCAAAGTTATCTTGGAAAGAAATAAATAACCTGTTTCAGGAATAACACTGTTTCAAAATCTATTTTCAGTACTTTTCATGTTTTTGCTTCTCATCTATCAGCAGATATAAACAAAAAATTGTTTCTATAGTGTTCTTTACTGTCTTCTAAAATTACTGAGTTTAGAAAGGTGGCTAGAGAGGCAAAGAGGAGAATATTTTAACATCTAAGAAGAATCTGCCACAAATCATGTGGCATATATCAAAAAATGATGAGCTGAATCACAGAAGAATTTTCACCAACAGTAAAATGAACAGTACGTATATATCAAGCAGCCATCTTAAAGGCAACAATTTATTAGTATTCATAACTGAAATCACACAAGTACATTGAGTTATAACTGTAGGAGTGAAATTTTTGTCTGTTCCTAGAAAACCATGGACACATAAGACATCCCATTCTCTTAGAAATCTGTTCTGTAATTTAACAAACGGCCTTCTGAAAGGCAAAGAACATTTAAAAAGAGGTGCGTCAGGAATCCTATTATACCTCCTGAACCTTCAGGATTGCTGTGACACCTGAAATCACTACTGGAATAGAAGGAATAGAATTCATTCTCCATTAAATGGGCAGTGCACATATTCAGCCTAAACGTTTTTCTGCTATTGTCTCTCTTAATCCTATCCTGCCTTATTCTTTTTGCTCTTAAATTCTCTCTTCCTGTGACAGAATCAGCAGAGTAAATCTCTATTTTTGAATCATTAGAGATGAAGCAAAAGGGAACAAAGGGCAGACCCCTGTGGTTTGGGCTGAGGCACAGTCCGTGAATGCAGCGGTACTGGCGTGCTGGACAAGCTTTGATGCTTTCGCTCTTATCCTTCCCACCGTGCAATAAAGAAGACGAGTTGTGCCTGTGAGATATGCTATAGTATTAGCAACATAATGCTTCCTTTTCTTGAGATAACCCTGATTCCCATATAAAAAAACCAACAAAAAGACAAACCAAAACAAACAAAAAACCCCCCAAAACCACCCCCAGGGCACTGGTTTCTAAATGAAAGAGAGGATGCCCATGAGTACAGTGATCTGTCATGACAGATAGTGGGAAATACAGACAGAGCACGGTGGACTCACAGTGCGGAGACACGGGTAAGTGTCTGGAGAAGTGCAGGAAACCAGCCTGGTGGTGCAGAGATAGGCAAGGTATCTTGCTTGAAGCTTACATACACTATATACGGAGCTAGGCTAAACAGTGCCAAGGCCAATCTTGCTGGAGCTTGGCTGAAAGCATTTCTGAAGAGAAATAGGCGGAGAAGGTTGATAGTGAACAAGGCTTAGGATAAAAAAAGGGTTCGGGAGCATATATATGTGTGTGAGAGCGTGGTGGGAGAAGACAGTCCAGAATTCTTGCAGAAAAGAAGAAAACCTTATCTAGAGAAAGCTTGAAAACTGCTACAACGTGTATTGAACAGTACAATGTGTATTGAACTGCTAAATTGTGTACTGAACTTCAGAGGGGAAGATATGATTTTCCACTATATGACTGCGGAGTTAGTTTGCAAACTCGCTGGAATGGCCAAGTTACTCGCACTTAACATCTGTGAAGGTTTGCACAGATGTGAAAGGTGAAATGCTACTGATGTATGCTGAATATGTTAACACAGAAAGACAGTAGCAAAAGTGTGCTTCCACTGAAATATACACGTATATGTAAAGAATATCTTAGTTACTTTTCTTGTCTGTATCCTTGATCTGTACAGGGACCGTATTTGTATGCGTAGACAAAACGCGGAATGTAATCGGAAGTAATGGCAATAACAAAGGCATTGGTGATGACAGCCAGAACACCAATTCCTTCCAGAATCCCATACCAGATCCCTAGAAACAAGGGAAATCACAACAAAGTCGTAAGTTTTTCACAGTCATATCAAGTCATATAAAAATCATACCAGTGATATTAAAGCAATTATTAGTCATGTAGTTTTCCTTCCTTATTGAGAAAGAATTATTCGGTCAGAAAAACTAGTCAAGATTAAGCCATGTCCCCACATTTCTGCCACCACTGGCTCCACCTGAATGAAGTCTTACAGTAGGGCACACCCTGCTGAGAAGAAATGGCTAAGCAACAAAGGTATAACCATAATCTTCAGTTATAAAGGCCAAAGAGAAGATTTTGGAAAGAGATATCTTGCTTATTTTTAATTTGGTTTTAAACCAAAAGTGAATTTAGTCCTTATATTTCATTTTTAAATACAATTGATTTTGGATAGCATTTTAGACCTAGAGTTCCACAAATCAGAAGCCTAAAATGCTATTTAGTCTGTTTCTAAAATTCCAACTATTATGATCCCTCACTGGAAGTGGGAAGCAAATTTGAGGAGTCCTGTTAGCTATGCAACTGAGTATGTTTTTGTTGCCTAACAGGAGAGTTGCCACTGAGATGTGTAGGTTACATTACCTATTCCACTCTTGACGCATGAAGTATTTCAAAGGTTAAGCTGCATTAAAGAAGGAAACACAAAGAGATGGTACCTGACAGTGACAGGCATTAGGTTCTCTCACCTATATCCGTTGCTCTTGCAGGCATGGGTCTTCGCCACTGAGTGACAAACTTGTATGCATCTAACCTTATTTCTATGATATTGTTAAGCAATGCCAGGAGAGGTGCCAGTGGGAAGGCAGCAACGAAGATGGTGGTAAAGCCAAACTGTAAAACTAGACAGGCATTTCAATGGTTAGAAATCGGGAATGCAAAAGATCTTTTAACGTGAAACATAGTTCCAGTTTCTTAAGAAAACTGACGTCTCCTTAAATCTGCTCACCCATCTCTAAGTATTCGTCCATCAAACCGTGGAGATTCATAGGCTGCAGATTCCAATCTTTCTCCCACTGAGGTAGAGAAATTTTATGCTCCATTAACTGCCCTCCTCTCTTCATTTTGCGTCGTGACCACCAATTCTGTAATAAACTTTATTAGATAAACAGACCATTATTGACTGTATTTGCTCCATCATTTACAATACTTGCTGGTATTGTTTTGAAGTCAGCGGGCCTATTTTGAATAGCACCTGAATGTTTACTTAGGTATTTTCTGGAAATATTTACAGTATCATATAAAATACAACTCAAAGAACATGCAGAAGTTCTCAGTTCTGCATTATGACTCTAACTATGTTTTAGTGTAGCATGTCAGGCATTGTACAAATAAGCTTTTCAGAATACGGAATTTGCTTGCATAGCCTTTTTGGGTAGGATTTACCTGCATGCCTAAATAAAAAAAATAACAGGAAAAAAATCATGCATAATGACAGAATTAAAAAAAGTAAATAATACTTTATTTTTAATCCTATCAAAGAGAAATTAAGTAAATGGGGCTCAGAAAGAACTCTGACACTAGAATATACTGAATAGTAGAACATGCCAACTGTTCTTTGAACAAACCTAACGATGTAGATGGTCTACAGAATATTTTTTTCTTGAAGCACAAAAAAGTGTCTAAAGAGGTGTTGCTGAAGCTGCAAATTTTATTTTTTATAAAGGTGTTAAGAGGTCCTTTCACAAAGTAGTTAACTAGGTAATAGTCTCACAAATTAGTGTTCTACAAAAGAAATATATCAACCAGTACTGACACAGGTGGCAATTAAAGGCTATTATTTGTTTCTAGATATTACTGAAAAGACACTGAAGATTGGAAATAATTTTCGTATAAATACTTCTATGAACAGGCTGCTCTTTTTTCTCAAGCTAATTTAGTGTTTAGCTCTTGATTTCTCTTGTTACTGAAGGGCCTGTGTTGCAAACAATGGTTTTGTGAGAACAAAACACTGCTTTCGACAAAGGACTAGAAACACGTTCCAGAATAAATTCTAGGGACAGTTAAGATGCTGCTGGGCTGAGAAGGCAGAAAGCCTGACAGTTCACGTAGGATTCTTCTTTTCAGAAATTCACGTCTCACGGCAATGCAGCGCATTGCCTCTCATTTGCAGAATGATTGCACATCGTGAGCCTAACCCTGTCTGACTTCTTTTCAAGGCTGAGACTTTGATTAAGTTAATATTTGATGAGCAACCCTTTGCTTTTACCGAAAACATAATCTTCCAGTTTCAAGAGTGCTGTAAGACTCTTAGCCCATTACTCTCTGCAGCAGCTGAACAGCTCTGTTTGTATTATGGAAAATGAAATCACAATAAACAATTTAGATGGTTAACATGCCCTGAGGTGCTTTATCTTAGAGCAGCAGTTAATGCTTCCCTTGGGAATAAATTCACTGTATGCGAGATGCAAAAGTGGAAGCATTCTGCAAACATGTACTTGAAATAATTATTTTGGCAAAAGTGGACTATTTATACTCTATGCTTCTTACAGCACGTAGGGGAAGAATGTAGTTATTTACTTGACCAGTATCCAGTTATGTATTTAACAACTGTATTTTTGGGCCTCAGAGCCTACACGTCGAACTTAGCCTAGACACTGAACCCAAGCCTTGTGTAAGCACTAGTAGCACGTCCTCCTCACCCTGCAGGGAAGGTTGAAAATCAACACTGATGATTAGGTTTTGAGTGATGACATAAGAGATGTAAACTTGAACCTGCTGAAGAATCCCATTTTATGTGCTTATGAACACACACTTCCAGAGACCAGTATTTCAGCTGTTCATTGTCTTCAATTAAAGATGAGAATGAATTACAATTAATGACAAAATTCTGCCCTCCATTCCAATGAGAAAATATTTTTCCCTATCACTAAGTCACACTAATATGTGATCACTGTTGTAAAATAAATTTTAATATTTGAACTTACGGATAGCCTAGCTCCATGAAGTTGTTCCACATTTGTTTCAAAACCATAATAACCCCCATTTGCAAACACAGATCTATCAAGCAGCCACTCGGATGACACTGAAACGAAATGGAAAAGGATCAGTACCTAAAATCAGAGAATTCCTTCCATTTTTATTTGCTCACCGGAAGAATGGAAAATACTCAAATATGTTTGGTGAAAAACACTAAACTCTAGCTACAGAAATATTAAAAGAAATATTAATAACAGAAATATTAACATAGGCTTTAGCTGAACATCGTTTAGACATATTAATTCTTGGAGAACAAGATCGTATTTTTTTAGACCATGGAGTACAAAGTTATGGTATTTTACTCCATAGCTACTACGAAGGTTCAACAGAAGAAATCTGGTTTTCAGAGATATGAGGTAAATTCAGCACGCTAGTGGTATCAAGGGAGGTTCAATTCTAACACACTTTCAACCTCAATTTAAAAAATACTATTTTTCTTTTTTTAAATTAGTATTTTCACACTGGCAGAAACATAAGAAGCTGATAAAAAAGGTGATGGCAGTATACTTCTGTCCTCCACCCAAAAATTCCACATACCCAGGAGATTCCATTCATGTAGGGCTTAGTAGTGCCTGTGAGGAAAGGGACTGTTTGCTCTCCCCAAAGAGAGAGGCCGAAAGAACTGCCTGTCTCACGCAGAGTCACTCAGCACAGTGGAGAACGCAGAAGGAAAAACACGTCTCCCGTTTCCTATCCTTTGCTATAAATAAGAGTTTACTCTTCACTGCACTTCGATGGAATAATAAATCTTTTAAACTGGACTTCATTCATGTCCTTCAGCCATTTCCTTTTTACTCATGGAAATTTCACAGGAACACAAAATAGGATTGCTTACCTCTTCCAGTCTCCATCTGTTAAAAAGCTTGTTGTATTTTCCTGGGCGGCCTGCAAATCTGGAAAACAAGATTTCTGTTTCTCAGTGGACATTCCAAGAACATCCTGTATCAGTAGTTATTTCACAACACCCACTGAGCAAACTCACGAAATATAAACAGATTAAATCACACAGGCTTAAATCTGGTATCTGTAGGATATGGTAGTTTCAGAATGCAAACAAGGACCATCATTTTGCAAGCAATCCTAAGCCTTTATTATGTCCAGAGCAGAAATCCTAGCTTCAGTCATTTTAGATGTTAGATATTCAGACTTTCTAATCTACTTCCAAGAAGATAAACCATTGCAATACGTAGGAATTTACTGCAGCACAGGGATCTGCTTGCCCATGTGAAGCGTGCACTGGATTGCACCCTCAGACATACAAGCATAAAGTCACTTCCAAAGCCATCATAACAGACCTAACAGATTCTTGTACAACAAACTGAATCAAAATTCTTAATGACCTCAGTGGAAGTTATAAATGAGAGAGAAAAAACCCCATGCCTGATCCTACTAGACACAGGAGATAAGACTAGCAGCTGTACGGCAAATGCATCCAAGCATGTAACAAGCAGACACTACCAACAGTCTTTAATAGACCTCTGGTGGTTTTTTTTTTCCAAACAATCTTGAACTGCAATTATATTATAAAACTTTACAGAAGGTACTCTGAAGTACTCTGTAGGTTCTGCAGGAATGAGAAGTCTGATCATAATGAAACTGAAGTGAAGATGAGGCAAGGTTAGACCTGCCCAGTATCTCATGCCCTGAGCTAAAGATACACACAACAATTGAAGCCAGCGTTTCTGCTTCCTACTCTTGTATAAGACTTGCCAGACAATATTTACTATTTATAGAAATGGATCCTGGGAAATGTAACCAAAGGGGAATAAACAAGAAAAAATGAATAAAGCCTATTATCGCAGGGCTAAATACCGACCCACGTTTAGGAAGTGGCTCTATTTTCAAAGGTTCTGAATTCTCCTTTAGTAGGAAAGTCACGTACATAGACCCACTTTAAAAACACGACTTTTTACTGCATAGTTTAATGAGTAAAGATTGCAAGGGTCCAACCCTCACATACAGTTAAAAATATGAATTTAGTGTTATTAATTATCCTCAGAAACTGAATTGCATCTAAATCTTACAGTTCAGTCAGTGTATTTTCTTCATACCTATAAAATTAGCAAAGATTACGACTTCCATCAAGTTTTCCTCTAAGAGCAGTTAGCAAAGACAACTTACCTGCCAAGAAAAAAGGCAATG
>Ga0181612_166523_pt1 | contig 34608 bp, 25 predicted proteins | sample HoacroProtozoa21_FD_119630 | JGI IMG/M metagenome (GOLD analysis project Ga0181612, IMG submission 119630) | Hoatzin crop microbial communities from Cojedes, Venezuel. Combined Assembly of Gp0051906, Gp0051904, Gp0051908 | reverse complement strand
GCCGTAGCTTAACTCTTCGCCGTAGGAAAAGGTCACACCCTCAAGGTTACCATCACTGGTACCGCTGTTGAAGCACTCAAGTTCGGTACCATCACTAAGAGTTTTTCCAATGAAGTCCTTGCTCATCCAGAAGTTATTGTAACCAATCTTCACAAGAGGATACTTAGTGGTCTGAGTACCACCGGTTGCAGTCTTCCTTCTATCCACCAAATAATGAGGAACGATGAGGCAAACCTTATAGCCTTCCTCATCACGCATAGTGGTCTCATCGTAGCGAACATAGGACACGAAAGGAGTCTCTCCTACCTTATAAGCTATATGACCATAGTTGTAGGCTGTGGCATTGGTAACGCTATCGCTTACTTCCTTGCTATAGTCAAGAGTCTTAGAGGCCAATGAATTCCACTGATCGGTGTAATACCAAGCATACTCATCATCCTTTGATACATGAAGGTCCTTAGGCATTTCGAAATCCGAAATCTGATAATAAGGATACTCGGTGGTGCCATCAGAAGCACCTCCACTCAGTTTTCCGTTACCCCAATAAATAATACCACCATGCATCCAATTCTCCTGGTAGTCAGTCTTAACCTTAGTGCTGTCCATATTCTCAAATGCAGAACCATCATTTACATAAGAGTAAACCTTGGTGGTATCGCCTGAGGATGCGCCGCTATAAGCTCCCTTATTCTCATAGAACCTCCAATAGTGGCCATGAGAAGGAAGATACAGACCAGGGCCCCATGCCTCACTTCTATTCTCGATATAGTGAGGATCAGGCCAAGCATGGCAAGTACCCCAAGGGTTGGTATTGTGGTCGTAGTTATCATCTATACCATTACCATTGGCGTGCACATCATAAGTAAACCTAAGCACGGTTCCTTGGCTAAGGTCAGGAATCTTGGTTGCCATACTCTGAAGATTATAGAACACCCAAGCCTGAGAGGTAATGTTACGAGAATCGGGATTAGATGCAGGAATAGTGCCGGTTATCTTATCCTGAGTCGTGAACAGGTCGGTATTATCCGGCTGATAATGCAGATACTCACGGCAGAGAAGACCTACAACATCACCATCATCGGGATCAAGCACGTCAAGCACCCAAGAATCCTCATCGGTAATGATAGGATTAGGACTATCGCCAGGGAATACGAAATAGTAATTCTTGCCAGGCTCAAGGTCCACTGAAGCGCCAAGACGATACTTTTTGGCAGTTCCGTCAGTACCGGTAAGCTCAAGGAAAGCGGCTCCGGTGCCGATGGTCCAGCAAGCTGGAACGGCAGCCTTATAAGCCTTCTTTCCCGAAGCGGCATAACCGAAATCAACGGGAGTAATGCTTACCTTGGTCTGAGTTGCGTCCACTGTATAGCCACTCTCTCTCATCTTCTCGATGGTCTCAGTGGTCAAATTGACATCCTCCGCGGTACCACAGATATTGACTATGGTAACCGGCTTATCAACATCAAAATAAGACTCGTCAATATTGAGAATGATATTGGCCATTGCGTGGTCCATGTAGATGTTCACGCAATCTCCTGAAGGCTTAGCCATGTCCCAAAGCAAATCGGAAGCTTCGTAGTTCTCAAAGGTGCTTTGGTCCGTATTTACCGAGAATGTAAGGTCTTTAACCTTTTCAAAAGTATACTCTGAATTATAAGGATAATAGAACAGATAGTATGCATAGTCTTTACCAAGTTCGTCACCGGAATTTACCGGCACAAGAACCTGACGGGAAACACCAGTGGTAATATTTACCCTGGTCGTCACCTTCATGGGAGCATTCACAGGCTGACCCGCAACCAACTCTTTGTCGGAGTTGAGTACGAAAGCGCCGAGAACATCACCATCTTCAAAAGTGGAAACGAATTCATCTTCATATTCCACCTTGGTGGCAATAGCCCCGTTAACTATGAAATAATCACCTTCATAATCCACATATTCCACCTCACCGAATGAGGTTTCCTGCACGCAAGCGACTGCGAACAGAAGAGGAAGTAAGGCTAAATATAATCTTTTCATACTAATCTGTAATTTCTATCAGTTGCCCGTAGGTGCCTCTTTCCCAATCTACGATTTCGAGGGTACACTCACCACCCTTAGTAATGTGGATGATGTAGAGCTTATCCTCTTCGAGGGCGGGAATATCACCTTCCAATTCAACTGTATACTCAGTGTCGTTAAGCACAAAATGCAGATTCCAGTCCATTCCGCTTTGCGGCGGAAACATTATTCGATAATTCTGGGTATCGTAGGCATAAGGATAGAACGGATCATCTTCTTGACACTTATTCGTAATATCCGTAGCCCAAGAGACGTAATCTATATCAGAGTAGGTACCATCCTGAAGATTCAGGTACTTGCCTCTAATGATATAACTCGTTCCCTGGAAATAGACATCAGAAATGTCAGTATCCGCTTGCACCTCTACCGTGGCGGTCTTCTTCTTGAACTCAAGAGGCACCGTGTAGGTAGCCGTCTCATAGTTGATATTCTTGGAAGCATCGGAATAATCCACTGTGTAATTTACCCAAAGAATATCATCCATTTCAAGAGAAGCCTCATCTTTATGTTCGATACCAACCGCTACTGGCCATTGACTCCATGGAGTATAATGTACGGGCCAAGCCCAACCATCGGCCTCAGCCACCGCTCCAGTCAATGTAGAGGAAGCATTGTTGGAATCCACATAAGGATGATAGAAGAAGAACGAATAATCGATTTCTTGATTTTTGAGTTCCAAGAAGCCATCCTCCGAACCAGCATTGTAACGACGAATTATGGTGTTCGCTGCTTGGGTTTCACCAGTTTCATCGTATGTCGTCGAAGTGTTCGGCATAACGGCATCCAGAATCAAATATCCTCCCTTATAATGCCATTTCGAGTTGCAAAGATAGGTGAAGGATCCATCGGAGGCCTTCTGAGCTATCACGCAACCTACCACATCATCATCTTCAAATGTGGATTTGAGTCCGTCGTATTCAATCTTCGTTAACTGGTCAGCGCTAAACCTGAACTTGTGGGAAGAGTCTACCTCGGGGGTAGCGACCTGCTTGCCGCATCCAATAGTTAGAAGCAGCGCGGCTATGGGTAATATTAAATGTCTAATATTCATAATAATACTCTCCTTCAAGTATCAAGTCCTCAATGGTAACTTTGAAGCGAAGATGGTCCTCGCCCTCGGCTACCGAATTGATCGCTATGTTATAAACGTGATTACGGATAATATTGACCTTATCGCCAGCATCATTTATAAACTCTACCGCGTCTTCAAATTTAACCTCATTGCTAGTAGACTTATTTGTCAAAGCCACGGAAAGTTTCGCAGCCTTTGTCGCATCGCTCAAATTGTCATATTCAGGAAGATAGAATATGATATCATTGTCGATTGCTTCCGTTGTAAATCCGCTAGCTGAAGCAGCATAAGGGTTGAATGTATAGCCACCGGTTTTTCCGCTCGCAGTGGCGTCCTCGGTGTATATATCCGTGGTTGCCTCAGCTGAAGCGGCCGCATAAGGCATGCAATATCCCTTGCTGTTGTTGCTATTTATTGTGACGCTATTGAGATCGTAGAAGCTCTTTGCCGTTCCCGTTGAAAGGAAATAGACATGAACCTTTGCTACGGCCCTCAACATATAGATTGTGCCGACATCCTGATTCTCGCCCGCCTGAGCATCTGAAAGATCGAACTGAGTCGTAAGCACGCCCCACATTGGAAGATATTTCTTGGGAGCAGTGTAGTCGAAGTCCGTGGTGACGAAATCATAAGATATCGTTGAAGTGGCTTCTTCTAGACTCTTTGTAGTGTCTACCGTGCCACTATTGGCGAATACCACAATCTTGTAATCCGTGCTACCGGATAATTCCTTTCCGCTGGCGGTATAGTAACGAGTTGTGCCACCTGTGGTGTCACGAGTCGCCAATTTACCTGTCAACTTATAGGAATCTCCGTCCGAAGATGTATACCAGACAAAGTCATCCACCTTATCGAAATAATTTCCTGACGCATCGTAAACCAGCACCTGCAATGAAGTCCGCTCTATAGTGTTCTCGTAGGCAATGGCCTCCTCTTGAGGTTTGAAATCGCCCCAAATATCGGTGTCGGCCTTCGTGGCGGAAGGAGCACGGGTAGCAAGGTTAAGGGTGACGAAAACGCCCTCCTCCTTAACCTCGGTCGCCATAGGCTCCTTGGAGCACGAAACCGCGCCAAGAACAGCTAAAAGCGCAAAATTCAATATGTGAAAATATTTTCTCACTGTCTAGTTTAAAAATCTACGTCACTAAGGACAACTTTCCATCCGTTTACATAGATATAAGCAGACATCCATTTTTGACCATCGCCCAAGAAGAACGTGAAATTGTAGTCATCCTGACGGTCCAAATATTCCTGATCGTCAAGGTCGGCTCTTTCAAGTCCCTTGAGTATCAAAGCGAGGTCGATAAGAGGAACTCCCAAGATAAGTTCTCCGGTTTCAGCATTATTGATCTTCAAAGACATGGGAACGTCCTTCATGAGTCTCAATGATGTGAACTCAGATATTACCATAGAGCTTGTTACCTCCGCCTTGGTCTCGACGGTATATTCTCCTACATATTTCGCCCAAGGAACATATGTTAGATTGCTATAGTTCTCATTAAGAGAGTTATCCACATTGATAACTCCATTACCATAGCTATCGGACTCACCACACTCAATATAGACTTCATAGTCATCAGCATCCATTGTCTCACCGGAGACATCCTGAAGCATGATTCTAAGAGCATTGGTATCCTTCATCAATTCCATGGGGATTTCGTAGAGTTTGTAATCGTCTCCGATGGTGTAATTCAACACGCGACCATGATATACTCCAGGAATTCTCTCGGAGATGGTCGTGGACTCACCGCTAAGCACATCAGGTACTCCAGCAAGGAAGTCAGCCGTCGTTGAATATTCTTCCACCTTGAACATATCGTTACCCTCAAGTCCTCCGACACATACGAAAGTATATGTACCTGGAGATAGGAAGATATCCATATAATACCCGTCCTCAGCGAGTTTGGCACCTGAGTCAGTGAGAGGGCCAGCTACGAGTTTTCCATTCGTATCATAAGCATAAACTGCTACGGAGGTAACTTCCGATGGGAAGGCATCCGCCCATTTCATGTTATAATCGTAGGAGAAATACATTCTCACATAGCGGTTCTCACCAAGAGTTCCAGGGTCTTCCCAAGGGTCAACGGGTGTTTCCGGATCTGGACAGTCTGCTTGATCATCATAAATAATATTGCATGACTGCAGGGTTGTTCCGGCAAGAGCCAGAGCAACCACTGCGGTCGATGCAAATTTAATGAGATTCAAGAGTTTCATTTATCTTGATTATAAATGTTCTTCAATAATTATTTGAGATCAACGGTCTGATTTACCTGCTTCCACTCAAGAACCTTGATGGTTGCGCCGAGGTAGTAGGTCTCATCGGTAGGATCCTCAGGGTCGATATCCGGCTCACCTGGATCTGGATCATCGGGATCGGGGTCATCGTCCGGATCCGGATCGGGATCAGGGTCATCGTCTCCACCAGGATTAGGAACAGGAACACCAAGTCCGGTTACAGAGTTTACTGTAAGAGCATAAACGTGGTTACGAACTACACCAATGTTGTAGCCAATAGGGCCGAAGTGCTCGATGTTAGCATAGTAGTAGCACTTACCATCTCTCCAATAGTGAGCAACATAGCCGCTCATAAGGTCGGTCTCTGCGCCACCTTCCTCGGGAACGTAGGTATAGCCATCGCCAAGATAAGGGCAAGCCTGATATCTGTGATCGCAATATATACCGTTGTGGTTGAGGTAGATAAAGTTCTCACCTGCGCTCTCATACTCTGCAAGAGCCTCGGCCTCGGTAAGAGCGGTGTCGCCCTTCTTGAAGGAAGCACCCTTTGCGTAGGTGTCAGTGATAACGAGTTTAACGAAGTTTGCGAGTGTGTAGTAAAGTCCGTGATACTTGGTAAGTTCTACTACATTACCTGAAGCATCCTTAAGGATAGCGGTAGCGATAAGGCAAGAATAGGTATTGGTGGTATTCTCGTTGATGTACTCGCTGAGGTTGTCCTCAACACCCTGTGCGGTAAGTTCTTCCCAAGTACGGTAAGAATCAAGACCACCATCGCTGGTTCCGGTTACGAAATCGGGGCTCTTTGCCCAGAATGAACGATGGTCAGCTGCATTGTACCAGTTGCCTGCTGCGGAAGAGGTCCAAAGAGCAGTCTTGTCAGCGTTGTAAAGAGTTGTCCAATCTACGCCGAGAAGGGTAGCGAGGTTCTTGAAACCATAAGCCTGAACCATAAGACGGGTTACATTGTAAGCCTGCATTTCAGGAGTAATGGTGTAAGTGGTGCCATCACCTGCATCGTCAACAGTAGTGCTGTTAACTTTGAAAGAAGAACCCTTGCTTGCTGTAACTTTAGCGGCGCCTCTATCGAGATATACGTCAACAGGGGAAGCGGCAGCAGCTTCCTTGCTGGTCTTGATATCGGAAGCGGAGATAGCAGTGGTGTTGATTGCGGTCTTGCCGTCCTCGGAATAAGCTGAAGTGCTCATACCCATACCGTTGTACTGGAAGCTTTCTGAGGTAGCGTCACCAAGAGCCGCAAGAGCCATGGTCTTGGAAGTGGAGTTATTCTTGAAGGTAGCAGCCTTGTAAAGTTTCTGATTTGCAAGAACTACGAACTCAACAGGAGCCTCTTCGTACTGAAGGGTAATGGTTGCTGTGTACTCCTTTGCTACATTGTTGCCATCCTTATTGGTGGTAACGAGAGTAAGGTCACCGGAAGAAACATCAGCGGCGCAAGAGAAAGCACCTGTTGATGTGAAGAACAGGAATGTAGCATTATCAATCTTGTTCTCATCGTCGGTTCCATAAACATAGTCACCTTCGGTAGCCGCCTTAGTTGTAGGGGCACCCATGATGAACTTAACGCCGACATAACCACCACTTTCGGTAGCAGGTTCGGGAGTCACGGTCTTTTCGCTCTGACATGAAACGAAAGCCGCCGCGGCAGCCAAAAGGCTGATAAACAAAACTTTTGTTCTCATTTGGATAAAAATTGGTTAATATAAAAGGTAATATAATGTTCCGATTAAAGGAATTTCTTAATATTTTCAATCTGCGAGATAGCATCAGCGGCACGGGATTCACCCTTGCTCTGAGCGCTCTTGAAATAGGTAAGAGCATCGTCATAGTTGCCCTTGAGTGCCTGATATGTACCTCTGGTGTACTCAGCGGCAGCGCTATTTCCGGCCTTCTTGAGATATTTCTCAGCATAGACATAGTCACCTCTCTGAAGAGCAGCATTGGCAGCATTCAGGTTGGCGGTCTCGTCGCCGCTATAGAGTTTGACAGCCGTCTCGAAGATATCATTGTACTCTTCGCTACCAGGATCATACTGACCTGCGAGCATATAGAGCTCGTTGAGAGAGAGTTTCTGAGGCTGTGTCTTGTAGATTTCGGCAATCTCTTTGACATCCTGGAATCCACGAATCTCGTACTCAACCTTGTAGTCTGAGTGACGAAGAGCGGGATAAACGTTCTTCAAGAGATAGCTATACTGAGTAGGATATTTAGATTTAATCTTGGCATCCTTAGCATCAGGTTCAAGGTTGCTATCGATAATTTCAAGAATACCATCCTTGTTCTCGATATTCATGTCTACGACTGCCTTGCGCAAGCCTTCCCAATCCTCGGGCTCGTAAGAAGTCTTGATGAAATCATCAGAGAAGCTATAGAGGTTGCGAACATACTCCTTGAGAGCGGCGGTACGTCCCTTAGCCAAATCGGCATTGTGGGAGTAGCGACCTTCAGGAGAAGCGAAACCCTTGATAGACAGAGATGTAATCTTTATATCAGAATCATTGCGCACTGAATCGATGGTGGCACGAATCTTACCCAACTCGACTGTGTTGTTGCGATAAGAAGGACGAATGTCTGTCTTGTCCACTACGAAGTCTACGAAAGCGGATCCCTCAAGAGAACGGGCTTTGCGTGTCTCAACCTCAGGCTGAGCATAAGCGAAAGCGGGGGTAAAAGTAGGGATGCCGAAACTTCCGAGGGGCTGATTCTGCTCGGCCAAAAGATTCTGGCAGCAGCCATAGTCTCTACGTTTGAGAATAAGGTCAGCACCGTCCATCCAGCTCTCGAAAGGAATTACATCTTTGTAGTTAATTACCTGAGGAGCTTCGGATGCTTTATATACGGTCTCCCCTTCTCCGGTGAGGCCAAGAGCATTGTTACGGTCATAAACAATATAACGACGACGACCATAGAGACCTACAGAAGAGAGAGTCTGAACATGGTTGCCATCGGTAAGGATAGGAGTAATGAGCACGGCGCGATTGTTAGGCACGCTGAGTTCCGCGAGGTCCAACTGAGTGGTAACAACGAGGTCGTCTCCTGACCTGGAGATTTTGTAGTTGTCCACCTTGACACCGTCAATAGTCTGTGCGGACATGGTAACCGCCAGACCTAACATCATTATAATAGAGGTAATCTTCTTCATAAGCTAGAAAACATAAACGAGGTTGACGGCGGCCTTTGTGGGACCGAAATAATTTTTCTTAACACCCTCTTCGAGTTTATCACCGCATTCTTCGCAGACATAGGAGTCATACTTGGTGAAAACCCAGCCATATCCAGCCTCAAGCTCGAGGTTCCAATGTTTTCCGAGGACGAAGTCATAACCAAGACCGACACCTGCGCCCGCGAACCAACCCTGGTAGCGTTGATCCTTGAGGTTGCTCAAGTCTATGTCTTTTGGAAATTTCTGGAGCCATGTAGGAAGGTCTATGCCTCCGACATTCATAATACCGCCAAGACCATGGACGGCAAGAAAAGTACCGGCGAAGCGGTCGCAGAACCAGTAGCGGAGCTCAGGCTGCACGAGAATGTGCTTCCAATAGGACCCGCTCTTTATTTCCCAAGCGTTGAGGTTACCAGACAAGTCGAACGTCCAGCGTGGAGCTAAACCGAACTCCAAGCCGGCATTGACCGTTGCAGTAGCATCGTAGAGGAGGTTCGTCTTCACAGCGACCTTTTGACCCCATACGTTCAAACTTAAGGAAATAAGAAAAGCAAAAATAGCAAGTCTTAATTTCATTTTAATAAAATAAGGTATAGTACTTAAAATTAGTTTTCGGTCGGCATTTGGTTTAAGAAAAAGAACGTTTGACATAAACTAGACACAATTTCCCCCATAAAAACATACTTTTCCCCGCTGCGAATTTAAATAATTTAATCCGGAAAGCCATGATTTTTTTTCACTTTCTCACTTAACCCCCTGCTAAAGTTCTAAAGCTAAACTACTTAAACGATCTAAACTTCGAAAAGCGAAAAATAAAAAAGGATGGCTGGGAGCCATCCTTTTGTTTAAAGATTATTATATATCCTCTTCCAAACCGAATCGATAATTCCTCCCGCATTTGGAGAATAGGCAAAAAATGTAACCACGAGATTCTTGTCGGGAACGATTATAGACATCTGGCTATGTGCGCCATCCAGTCGATATGCGCCATGCGTGCAGCACCACATTTGATAGCCATAGCCCTGAGTCCACTCATTAGTCTCATAGCTCTTGAGAGTAGCCTCATCAGGATTCTCGCCTGCATACTGCATAATCTGCGGCGACATGGCCTCATCGAACCACTCCTTATCAAGAAGCTGAACTCCGTTCCACTCCCCTCTCTGAAGCATGAACTGCCCCATCTTAGCGAAAGATTCGAGAGTCAAATAGAGGCCCCAACCGCCGGAATTATAGCCCTGAGGCGACTCTTCCCATATATAATTGACGATTCCAAGAGGAGTAAAGAGCTTCTCATTTAGATAATCGACAACCTTCTTGCCGGTCACGCGGCTAACAATAACGGACAGCAGATAAGTTTCCATGCTATTGTAGGCGAAACGGGTTCCAGGCTCGAAAACAATCTCTGAAGCAAGAGTCTTTTGCGCCCAATCGAAATCCTGACCGCCGGCGCCAGGGCCGATATAATCATCCTTAAAGCCGCCCGACATAGTCAGAAGGTCGTGGATGGTCATATTTTGCAACCACTCGGAAGGTTCTGCGGGAATTTCTTCGGGAGTAAAATATTGAAGAATTTTGTCGTCGGTCTTGAGAAGGCCATCTTGACGAGCAAAGCCCACAGCGGTAGCCGTAAAGGTCTTGCTGGCAGACCACATGATATGAAGGTCATTCGGTTTATGGCCATTGGCATACCTTTCATAAATCACCTTTCCATCTTTTACGACCATCAGAGCATGCAACTCGTCGCAAGCATTGCTCCAAACATCCATAAAGACGGAATCAATATGTGTCGTGTCGCAAGGAGAGGCACCACGAGGAAGTTTAGTTTCAACTGGCCCCTTCTGGGCACAGGAAACAGCCATCGCCATCACCAGCGCAACTGTCAAAATAGGTTTTAGTGTCATATTAAAGAATTTTATAGATTCACTGAAACGCCTATCATCACATCATTTCTGGTGCAATGGTAGGTAAATTTACCATCATTATTTCCGCCCTCGCCCTTCATGTATCCGAGATAACCGATTCGAGCGGTGAGATAAATGTGATTGCCCAAAGGCAGGGCTATACCAGGACGAATACCTGTCTTGAATACGCTGGTATTGCTATAGCCATTTGTAAACATCAGATAATTATACTGAGCAAAGCCATCCACGAACACCCAAGCCACATTCGCTATGGGATATTGCCATCTTACATATGGATCGACCAAAATTCTATGCACATTGTAATCTCGATTGGAATAATAATTAAAGGTATAACCCGCGATGGCTCCAAGTGACCAATTATTGCTCAATCTATAACCGATTTCCGGAATGAGACCTATGGCTCCCCCATTACTACCAAAACCTCCCACAAAGCCACCTCCAATATACAAACGTCCATCAGCGCTGGAATACAGATTAGCGCTTTTGCGAATTCCAAGCCCCTGAGCGGAAGCATTGCCGGCAAAGCCAACAATAAGCATAGCCGATGCAAATATTGCGATAAATTTATTCTTCATATTATATTCTTTGAAATTTTATTTAAACAACAGAGGGAGGAAATCGGAGAGGTAAATTCTCCAGTTTTTCCAGATGTGACCGCCACTGGTCTCCACATAAGTATATGGATATTTACCCTTATCAAGAGTCTCTCTAAACTCCTTATTCTGTTCATAGAGAAAATCGGAACTTCCGCATCCTACCCATAACAAAGCGGGATTTTTGGAATAATAGGTAGCCAATTTTCCATCCAAATCGGAATATAAATCGGAAACGGAAAGGTCAGCGAAATTGCCAATCGCGGAAGAAAACATACCCGAATAATCAAAGGTATCGGGATAATTTATGGTGAGATAAAGGGTATGGAAACCGCCCATCGAAAGGCCACAAACGGCACGATGATGCTTGTCGGCAAGAGTCTGGTAATGAGAATCCACGAAATTTATAATCTCAGGGAATGAAGTCTCAAATTTGCCGTCCATGGTATTCGGAAGCGACATTGTCGGCCTATCATAATTTGTCGCATTTTCCAGCGGAGCGGCCTCCTGAGAAATATTGCCATTAGGGAAAACGGCAATCATAGGTTCAGCCAAGCCCTTGGCAATCAGATTGTCCAGAATCTGAGTAGCACGACCTTGAGTCACCCAAGCATCCTCATCTCCACCCATACCATGTAGAATATAGACTACCGGAAAACGCTTCACTCCATCATATTCGGCAGGAGTGTAAATGGTCATTCTGCGGTCGAATCCAGCCACGTCGCTATGGTACCAAACCTTGGAAACAGTACCATGGGGAACATCCTGAATCGCATAAAGGTCAGCCTTTACCTTGCCTGGAGTAAGATAACCGGAATCGTTGGTGGCGTCTACATTGGGACCAGGAACTAGCAAAACACTGGTAAGTGTAGCAACGTCACGGTTCACAAAAACATTATTAAGGTCCAACTCCCTATTGCCATCCACAACGAAGAAATAGTTGTAAAATTCAGGTTCTACGGCTTCAGGAGTAGTATATTGCCATAGTCCATTATCCACCTTCTTCATATCGGCAACCCCTGGAATTTCATATTCGCCTGCGGGAGTCTGAATCTTCTGATTAGGAAGAAAATCGCCACTCACCTGCACGCTTTCGGCCTTAACCGAAAGATAGCGGAAAGTCACGGTGCCGTCGGCATTGATTTCCGGCGACACTACAGGACCGGAATTAACCAAGGCCTGCTGAGCAAAAGCGCTGAAGGTAAGCGCCATAGCTGAAATTATAGTCAATATGCGTTTCATTGTCTTATGTTTTAGCGTTACTTTACGGGTAGGTAACGTCAACGCCAAGGTTATAGAGGATGAACGAATAGATGTCTGTGTATTCGTCTATGCTCTTGCTCATGGGCTTGCCGCCGCCATGACCTGCGTTGCTATCTATACGAATAAGTACTGGGTTCGGGCCGGCATTGCATTCCTGCAAGGTAGCCGCGAACTTGAATGAATGTGCGGGCACGACTCTATCGTCATGGTCCGCTGTGGTTACGAGAGTTGCGGGATATGAAACTCCAGGTTTGATATTATGGAGAGGTGAATATGCATAAAGATATTCGAACATCTCCTTGCTATCATCCGAAGTGCCATAATCGCTTGCCCAGTTCCATCCAATGGTGAATTTATGGTAGCGAAGCATGTCCATTACGCCCACCTGAGGTATGGCGACTTTGAACAAATCGGGTCTCTGAGTCATGCAGGCGCCAACCAGCAAACCGCCGTTTGAACCGCCCATGATGGCGATTTTATCTTTATTAGTGTAGTTCTGGCTGATTAGATATTCCGCCGCTCCGATGAAGTCGTCGAAGACATTCTGCTTCTGCATCTTGGTGCCGGCAAGATGCCATTCCTCACCATATTCGCCGCCTCCACGAAGAGTTACCTGAACATAGATTCCACCATTCTCCAAGAAAGGTATGCGCATGGTTGAGAAACTAGGCGGCAGGCTAATGTCGAATCCGCCGTAACCATAAATCAGCACGGGATTTTTTCCATTGAGCTCCATGCCCTTTTTGTAGGTGAGGAACATGGGTATGCGAGTACCGTCCTTGCTCTGGAAGAAAATCTGCTCGCTTGTGAAATTATCCTGATCGAATGCGGTCTTGGGCTCCTTGAAAAGGGTGCTTTCGCCGCTTTCGAGATTGTAGCTATAGATGCTGGAAGGCACCGTGAATGAGGTAAATGAATAGTAGCAATAGGGCTCATCCTTGTCGCTGCTAAAGCCTACGGAACCAACTGAAGGAAGGGTAACTTCTTTCTCCTCCCATCCTAACTTATTGTAAACATAGGCATGGTCGGAGGCATCTTTGCTATATACCAATATGAGTTTGTCGCCTGCGGGCTGAGCTGAGCTAAGCACCTCGTCTTTCTCTTCTACAAGAGTGTACCAATTTGAGTAGTTAGGAGCTACCAAATCGGCTTCCATTAGCTTATTGTTTGGGGCCTCACGATTGGTGTATATGATAATTTTTCCGTCGAAATCAGCCACGGGATAATATCTATTCTCCATATCATCGGGAGAAATCAGGCGAAAATCGGACCCCTTGCGGCGCAAATCCTTTATATATAGATTATTTCCATTGCCTTCACCATCCTCATAGAGATATGCTATGGTCTCCTCGTGATTCACCTCCACTGAATAGAAGCGTTTGGGATGTTCCTTATTTTCATAGAAAAGGGTATCCTCGCTCTGAGGGGTGCCAAGTTTATGATAATAGATTTTCATCCCTTCATTTATATCGGAATAGTCGTGACCACCTTCAGGACGGTCGTAGGCGCTATAATAGAAGCCATCGCCATGCCAAGTGGCGCCTGAGAATTTTGCCCACTCGATGTGGTCCTCGGTATTCTCGCCGGTCGCAAGATCAATCACATAAATCTCCTGCCAATCGGAACCATTGCGGGAAACCACATAAGCCGCCCATTTGCCATCATTGGAGAAGGATAGGCTCTTAAGGGCCACGGTGCCGTCGTCGCTGAGTTTATTGGGGTCCAAGAAAACTTCTGCGGTGGAGAGGTCGAGTTCCTTACCCTCTTCAGGGGCGTCCAGAACATAGATTACGCTCTGATTCTGTAGGCCGCTATTGCGAGAGAAATAGAATTTGTCGCCATGTTTCGAAGGCATGCCGACCTTCTCATAATCTGCCAATTCGGTGAGACGTTTGCGAATCTTGTCTCTGAAAGGAATCTTGCTCAAATAGCTGTCAGTCACTTTATTTTCGGCTTTTACCCATGCCGCGGTGACGTCGCTATGGTCATCTTCCAACGGTCTGAAAGGGTCGGCTACTTCCACGCCGAAATAATTATCCACGGTGTCGTCTTTCGGGGCCTGCGGATATTTAGTTTGTTGCTTGCAACCTGCCATAATGCAAATGCCTGAAAGGATAAGAATTAAACTTCTATTCATATGCTAGTAATTTTGTTTCGCTTAACTCACAAAGATAATGAAAATATCCGATTGCCACTTAAATTTGTTATATTTGCACCCCATCTACGCGAAAATATTATAAGAGTGATGTTCCAAAGTGAGGTTAGGTTTATAAAGAATTGGATGCTGCCTATCGCCATGGTGCTGGGTATCGGCACCTATTTGGTGCTATGGGCTGTGCCGGCATGGAGGGATGCGTCCGAGGTGTGGTGCGATATAGCGGCGAATGTGCAGCCGGTCATGATTGGAATCATGCTCTTTCTCCAATTCAATGTGGTGGCTCCTACGGACATGCGTTTGCATAAGTGGCATTTCGAACTGCTAGCTCTGCAAGGATTGCTGTTTATATTATTTGGTGTCGCTGCGGCGAAGGTGCCTGGGGTTAATGCCAAGGTCCTTTTGGAAAGCACCATGCTGTGTTTTATCGCTCCGACTGCCGCTGCCGCCGGCGTCATTACGCAAAAGATTGGCGGTACGATTTCCGGCGTCCTCACTTATTTGGCTCTTTCAAACTGCCTCGCTTCCCTATTGATTCCGCTGGTTGTGCCGCTAGTGCATCCCGAAGTTGATATGAATTTCTTGTCCTCGTTCTGGATAATTTTCAAGCGTGTATTTTCGCTGCTGATTGTGCCGTGTGCCTTGGCTTGGATTATTCGTTTCACCCTTCCGAAGCTCCAAAAATGGCTTTCCAAGTTTGTGGGATGGGCATTTTATATTTGGGGCATAAGTCTGATGCTTTCGCTGACGGTTGCTACAAGATCCACCGTTCATAGTGGATTGGGCGTTATGGTTGCCGTACTAATCGGTGTCGTTTCGCTGGTTTGCTGCTTGGCGCAGTTCTGGATTGGGCGCAAGGTCGCGGCGAAATATGGTCATAGCGAGATGGTGACTGCCGGTCAGGCTCTGGGACAAAAGAATACGGGCTTTATTATTTGGCTGGGCTTCAATTTCTTGACTCCGGTCACTTCCGTGGCGGGCGGTCTTTATGCTATTTGGCATAACCTTGTCAATTCTTACCAACTTTATAAACTTAGAAAAGGCGAACTATGAGACGTTTAATTACGGTTTTCGTGGCGGCAATCGTTGCTTTTCAGGTTCCATGTTTTGCGCAAACCGACTCTTTATCACATGAGATTGCCGGTTTGAAGGGCAATGCCACGGCCATAACGGAAGAAGCCGTCGCCAGCGAGCCAGAGGCCGATTCCGTCAGTCATGCCCAACCGTCTCCCCGTCATGACGCCTGCTATTTCGAGCAATTCCGCCTCGCCCCAACAATCAAAGGCAGCGCCATTTTCACCGTCGGAGCAGCGGTAACCGCAAGCAAATGGTACAGGAACAAAATCGAAATTCCCGTCAGAGACTACTTCCAAGAGAATCTCAAAATCCACACAAAAACCCAAGTGGACGACATCTGCCAGTTCGCCCCAACAGCAACATACCTATTCCTCGGCTACGGCATCAAATCCAGCCATAGTTTCACCGAGCGATTCATGGCAGCAACGACCTCCACGGCTATCATGACTGCTACCGTCTGCGCCATGAAATACACCATCCGAAGGATGCGACCGGATGACTCCAGAGCCAATTCCTTCCCCAGCGGCCACACCGCCACGGCATTCATGGGAGCGGAGCTGATACTCATTGAATATGGCCCATGGTGGGGCGCAGGAGCGTATGTTTTCGCCGCCGGTGTGGGCATATGCCGAATGTACAATAATCGCCATTGGATGAGCGATGTCATCGCAGGTGCCGGCGTAGGAATTCTGTCCGCGCATGCCGCCTACTGGCTTCTGCCCGCAGAGAGAAAGCTTTTCGGCATGGAGCATAGTTCCGTTTCCCTCGCAATCGTTCCCTCCCCCTACGGCTTCTCCCTTGCGATGAATTTCTAAAAAAATTTGATATATTTGCAGAAGTGCCGCCCATGAGGAGACGGCAATAATTCACGACTATATGCTACGAAAATTAAGGATCTTATTCGCCGCACTGTGTTTTACGGCAATAACACTGCTATTGCTGGACGTCACTGGCGCACTTCATGCTTGGCTCGGATGGTTAGCCAAGATCCAATTCCTGCCAGCCGTAATGGCCGCCAACCTTGGCGTCATAGTGGGAATTCTAGTCATAACCCTTCTATTCGGACGAATTTATTGCTCCGTGCTATGCCCCTTGGGAGTCTACCAAGACATAGTGAATAATCTCTCCGCAAGACGCAAAAAGAAGAAGATGCGCCATAGCTTTTCGCCAGAAAAGAGATGGTGGCGCTACCCCGTTTTGGGCCTCGTGATTTTGGCCATAATCGTGGGTATACAGCCTTTCGTGGCACTTTTGGCACCATATAGCGCATGGGGCCGAATCGTTTCGAATATCTTCCAGCCGGTGGTGCTATGGATCAATAATATAATTGCGAATATGTCCGCCAAGGCAGGAAGCTATGCCGTTTATCCTCGCGAAGTTTGGCTTAGGAGCCTGCCGACTCTTATTATAGCCGCTGCGACTTTGATTATCGTGACAATCTTGGCATGGAAACATGGAAGGACATGGTGCAACACCATTTGCCCAGTGGGCACGTTCCTGAGCCTGTTTTCCAGGTTCTCAATGTTCCGTCCGGTTATTGATACCGACAAATGCAAGAGTTGCCATATATGCGAGAAGAAGTGCAAAAGCAATTGCATTGATATAGCCAATCATAAGATTGATTATTCTCGTTGCGTGGATTGTTTCGACTGCTTGGAGAGTTGCAAGTTTAGCGCTATGCATTATAAGTTTGCATGGGGGAAGAATGAGATGTCCGAACAGGTCGGGCATGACAAGGGAAAGGCCTCGACCGGCAATCCCAAGGCTGCGACTGGTGCGAATGGAGGAAAGGCTGACGAGGGTAGAAGGGCGTTTATGGTGGGATCCGCGATGGTGGCGGGCACCTTGGCGGCCAAAGCATACGAGAACAACAGCCTAGTCAAAATGATAACGGACGATGGAGACGCAGTTATCAAAACCGATGGTGGATACGCAGACGTACTTCCAAAGAAAAGGGTTAAACCCGAAACGCCCATCACCCCATTCGGATCACTCAGCGTCAAGGATTTCTACAAACGATGCACCGCTTGCGGACTTTGCATAGCCGAATGTCCCAACAATGTGCTTCGTCCTTCGACCGACCTCAACCATCTGATGCAGCCGGAAATGGCATTCGACAGAGGCTATTGTCGCCCCGAATGTACTCGTTGCTCACAGGTTTGCCCCTCCGGAGCCATATTGCCGATAACACCGGAAGAAAAAACTCAGTGGAAAGTCGGAACTGCCGTCATCGACTACGACCTTTGCGTCACAAGCAAAGGCACACAATGCGGCAACTGTTCACGCCATTGCCCCGTAGGAGCGATAATGATGGTCGCCAAAAAGGATGAACCCCTCACCAACGAGAACGGAGACGCCATTTTGGTTCCGTCAGTACAAGATTACATGTGCATAGGTTGCGGTACTTGCGAAAATCTTTGCCCTTCAAGGCCGATAAGCGCAATTAAGGTTAACGGACTGGCAGACGGTCACAATCGAAACATCTAATATGGATAGAAGAGATTTCATAAAAACGGGAGCAGCGGCAGCCGCCAGCGTCGCCATCGTCTCCTGCACAAATAAGAAAACGTCCGTTCAAGCCACTCCAGCCAAGGCAAAAGACGGCAAAATGGAATATAGAGACTTTCTCGGAGACCATGTCTCTTTGCTTGGATATGGTTGCATGCGTTGGCCCATGGTCAAAGACGAGAATGGCAAAGACATCATAGACCAAGAGAAGGTCAATACGATGGTTGACTATGCCATGGAGCATGGCATAAATTATTATGACACGTCTCCCGTCTATCTCCAAGGCCAATCCGAGGCCGCTGTGGGCAAGGCGCTCGCCAAATATCCTCGTGACTCGTATTATCTTGCAACCAAGCTTTCAAACTTCTCCGTCCATTCCGAGGAGGAGTCCAAAAAGATGTATTACAAGTCGATGGAACATCTGAATACCGATTATTTCGACTATTATTTGTTGCATGCCATCGGTCGAGGCGGAGTCGAGGCGTTTAATGAGAGATATGTCGATAATGGCATCATGGATTTCTTGATGGCCGAGAGGAAAGCCGGTCGCATTCGCCATTTGGGATTCTCATTCCATGGCAGCCAAGAAAATTTCGACGAGTTGTTGGCCCTGCATGATAAATACCATTGGGATTTCATCCAAATTGAGATGAATTATATCGATTGGCGCCATGCGGATGGAGTTAATAATGTTAATGCCGAATATTTGTACAATCAGATTGCCGCGAAAAATATCCCCATGACTGTCATGGAGCCGCTTCTTGGAGGTCGTCTCGCAAGCGTTCCCGCCAACATAGCGAAGCAGTTCAAGGAGAGAGATCCAGAGTCTCAGGTAGCAGATTGGGCCTTCCGTTTCGTGGGCACTCATCCCATGATTATGACCGTGCTTAGCGGCATGACTTATTTGGACCATGTCGAGGCAAATGTGAAGACATTTTCGGGCTTCCAGCCGCTTACAGACGAGGAATTGGCCTTCATGGAGCAGATGGCGATAATGTATAAGGAGTATCCCCTTGTCAACTGCACCAACTGCAAATATTGCATGCCATGCCCATGGGGAATTGATATTCCTGGCGTTTTTGCCCATTATAATAATGCCATCAATTCGGGCACTTTCGCTCAGACTCAAGACCAAAAGGATTATCGCAAGTTGCGCAGGGCGTATCTGATAAGCTATGACAAGGCTCTTCCTTCTGTGCGTCAGGCGTCGCATTGCATTGGTTGCGGCCATTGTTTGAAGCAATGTCCGCAGAGCATTCCTATTCCGACCGAGTTGCGCCGCATTGACCAATATATCGAGAAATTAAAGCAAAATACGCTATAATGAAAATCGTCATTCAAAGGGTTTCTGAGGCTTCGGTGACAATCGATGGTGTCGTTAAATCCGCCATCGGCAAAGGCTTTATGATACTTCTCGGTGTCGGTATCGACGATAACGAGGAGGACGCCGATTGGCTGATCCATAAGGTCATCGGGCTAAGAGTCTTCAATGATGAAGATGGAGTCATGAATAAATCCATCGTAGATGTCGGCGGAGAGATTCTAGTGGTGAGTCAATTCACTCTTATGGCATCCTACAAGAAGGGCAATCGCCCATCGTATATCGGTGCAGCGGGTCATGAAAAGGCGATTCCGCTTTATGAATATTTTTGCTCAAAATTATCCTCGGAACTTGGCAAGCCCGTAGGGACGGGAGTCTTTGGCGCCGACATGAAGGTCGCCCTCATCAACGACGGCCCCGTCACGATATGCATGGATACCCATCATAAAGAATAGGCTGAAAATCAGAAAATTTTTGTTAATTCAATAAAATATTATAAATTTGCGACCGCTTTTGAGCAAATCTGGGTGTGGCGCAGTTGGTAGCGCACTTGGTTAGGGACCAAGAGGTCGCAAGTTCAAGTCTTGTCACCCAGACGATAGCCGTCTCTTTGAGGCGGCTTTTTTCGTATAAAAAAGGGTGGCTCGAAAGCCACCCCTTGCCATGAAATATAAAAAAACTTGTTGCTAGTTAATCCAAGATTAACCTTATTAATCAACGTTTAGATTAGTTCTTCTTAAGATTGAAACCTACCTTCATGTCATTATAGTTCTCAGCAATGCTGGAAACTGCGCTTGCGGTAGAATTCTGCTTGGCTGCATAGCTCAAAATAGCCTTGGTGAACTTCAAGAAGGTCTTGCCATTGAAAAGCATCTCGCAACCATTCAATGTCTTAGAAACGGTACCGCTAAGATTCATAAAGCTAAGAGCCTTGCCAAACTGAAGTTTGATTGTACCAGCCTCAGCATCGTATGTCCATTTTCCGCTAACGGGGATATTCTTAACCGTGCAGCTGAAAGTAAGGTCCTCATTGAAAGTGAATTTCAGGGAACCTGAAGTTATTCCGATATTCTCAAGATAGCTATCTACTTTCGACTCAACGGTAGAAGAAGCGGCTGCACCGGCGATATTGGAAAGGGTGCTCTCGCTGCCGAGTTCAACGGCTGAACCAGTATAGGTCCATGAACCAACGAGGTCAACTGCTGAAGAATTGCTTACCTGAGAATAGATTACCTTTGAAAGAGTGCCAAGCACTGAACTTGTTTTAGAATCAGAACTTGAACTTGAGCCAGCTAGGCTTCCAAGAATACTGCCTAGGTTCTGGGCAGAAGCATTCACACCAGCTACCAGGAGGAGTGAAGCAAGGATAACGGAAATTTTACGCATTGTATAATTTTTTAACTTTATTATCAATCAACACTCTATTTTGACAATAAAAAGACACCTTGGTTTAAAAATCACAATAGAAATTTCTCATCATTTATCAAATGTACCCTTCCTATCCCCAAAAAACTTATTGAAAAAAAAGAGCCATTTATTCAAAAAAGGCGTTAAATCGTTTTATTTTCTGATTTTTTATTTATTTTTGTGTAAAGAAACCGACTTGAATTAAGTTATAACATTAAATATTAACCCATTTTCAACTTAAATGAAGCACTTATTCAACAGAATCGCCTTGATCATGTTCATGATTCTTGGCATGGGCGGACTCAACGCAGTCGCCCAACAAGTGGGAGGAACAGTGCTTGATGCCAGCGGACAGCCCGTCATAGGAGCAGCGGTACTTGTGAAAGGTACCACGACCGGCGCCACGACGGATATCGATGGTTCATTCACTCTTCCATCAAGCGTTGCTTCTGATGCTATTCTCGAAGTATCCTGCATAGGATATGAGACACAAGAGATAGCTCTGAGCGGACGTACGACTCTAAACATCGTGATGAATGAGGACGCACTCATGCTCGACGATGTAGTTGTAGTCGGATACGGCGTACAGAAAAAAAGCGTCGTGACCGCCTCTATCGCTAAAGTTTCCGCGGATGAAATTGCCTCAGCAAGACCTGTCAGAGTAGACCAGGCCCTCAAAGGCTTGGCAGCCGGTGTCAATGTCACCTCATCTTCAGGTCAGCCTGGCGCATCTCCCCGTATTCGTATTCGTGGTACCGGTACCATCAACAACTCCGACCCTCTCTACATCGTGGACGGAATGCCTATCGAAGGCGGTATAGACTACCTCAACCCTAGCGATATCGAAAGTATAGAAGTTCTCAAGGATGCCGCTTCAGGAGCCGTTTATGGAGCCCGTGCTGCCAACGGAGTTGTGCTCGTTACCACCAAGAAAGGTACAAAGGGCAAGACTCGCGTGACCTACGACTTCTCATACGGACTTTCAAGCCCATGGCGCACCAGAGAGGTTCTGAATGCCAGCGAATATGCGGTAATGATGAACGAGGGACGTATCAATGCAGGTATGGCTCCTCTTTACAATGATCCGTATAGCTATGGCACAGGCACCGACTGGCAGAAGGAAGTATTCAATTACAATGCTCCTTCACAGACTCACGAGCTGAGCGTCAGCGGAGCTTCCGACAAGGTGAATTACTATCTCTCAATGGGATATACCAAGCAGGAAGGTATCGTGGGAGGTAATTATGGCAGGTCCAACTATGACCGTCTCACCCTCCGCAGCAATACGGTCTACACCGTATTCGATGCTACCGAGGATAGAGATTACCTCAACAAATTCACCCTCACCAGTAATCTTTCTTACGCCAAGATTAATTCTACGGGCGTAAGCGAGAACTCTCAGTGGGGATCTCCTCTTGGATCAGCATTGGCTTTGTCTCCTATCCTGAATGTGCTTTGCACCGATGCTGAGGCTACCGCTCAGAGCGCACTCTACGCAGGATATCAGATGCTTTACGATGCCAACGGCAACATGTATATGGTGCCTGGTACCGATTACAATGAGATGGTTAACCCCGTCGCTTCCCTCTCTTTGCCTGGCACAGCTTACTGGACTCACAAGTTCGTTGGAGGTTTCAGCGGAGAATTGAATATCTGGGATAGACTTCGTTTCAAGACCAGCTATGGCGTTGACCTCTCTTTCTGGGGTAACGATGGTTATACTCCCCTATTCTATCTCGGCAGCAACAACAAGGCTGACCACTCCACCGCTTATTCAGAGAGTGATCATAGCCGCGTTTGGCAGATTGAGAACACCCTTATGTGGGATCACAATTGGGATAAGCATAGCTTAGCTTTGCTTCTTGGACAGTCCGCAAAGGCTTCTTCAGGTCAGTACCTCGGAGGTGCCCGCTACAATCTTAAGAGCTATGACAAGCCTTATATTGACTATGCAAATGGTCTTCAGGAAGATGGTGAAATGAGTGTTTACGGAGCGCCTTACGTTTCAGCGAGACTCGCTTCTTACTTCTTCCGTGCAAGCTACAACTACGATGAGCGCTACATGGCAGAATTTACAGTTCGTCGTGATGGTTCAAGCCGTTTCGGTAGCAATAACCACTGGGCTACCTTCCCTTCATTCTCATTGGGTTGGAATATCCACAGAGAGAAATTTATCCAGCTTCCCGAATGGTGGAACCTCTGGAAAGCTCGTTTCTCTTGGGGTGAGAATGGTAACGAAAATATCGGTGACTTCATGTACACCGTGCTTACCTCAACCGGCAATAACTACATTCTGGGAGCAAGCGAAAGCGTTGCCAGCGGTGTTAAGGCCAGCGGTCTTGCCAACCAGAGCCTCAAATGGGAGACCTCACGCCAGACCGACGTAGGTATGGACTTTGGCTTCTTGGGCAGCGCCCTCACATTCTCCATTGACTACTACCGTAAGATTACCGATGGCATGTTGATGTATATGAATATTCCTTCATACGTCGGTGAGAACAAGCCTATGGGTAACGTAGGTAAGATGAGCAACTCAGGTCTTGAAATGGAAGGCGCCTACAGATTCCATGTCAGCGACTGGAACTTCCGCATCGGCGGCAACCTTACCTACCTCAAAAACAAGCTCATTGAATACGGTAACGAGACCGGTTGGGCTAACCTCGATAGTTTCCAGGGCGTAGGTACCATTTCTCGTGCAGAAAATGGCCAGCCTTTCCCTTATTTCTATGGCTATAAGACCAATGGAATCTTCCAGAATCAGGAAGAAATTGACGCCTATGTTAATTCAGCCGGCGAGCTCATCCAGCCTAACGCAGTGCCTGGTGATGTTCGTTTCGTGGATGTCAATGGCGATGGTTCCATCACCGAAGATGACCGCACCAACATCGGTAACGGTACTCCTGACTGGACTTGGGGTCTTAATTTCAGTGCCACATGGAAAGGTTTCGACTTCTCCATGCTATGGCAGGGTACCATCGGCAATGACGTATTCGACGCCACCCGCCGTATTGATATTTCCAAATCCAACCTTCCCGCTTATATGCTGAATCGTTGGACCGGTGAGGGTACTTCCAATAAATATCCTCGTTTCGTTCTCGGAGATTCATTCAACTGGGTATCTTCCGACCTCTACATCTACGATGGTTCTTATGCGAGACTGAAGAATATCCAGCTCGGATACACTCTTCCTCAGGACCTCACTAGGAAGGTTTTCGTAGAGTCTCTACGTTTGTTTGTAGGTGCTGAGAACCTGCTTACTTTCACGAAATACCACGGATATGACCCCGAAATTTCTTCTACGGGTACATCTCTCGGTGTTGACTATGGTGTCTATCCTCAGGCACGCACATTCATTTTCGGTGTTAACGTAGCATTCTAAACATGGAGGAAAAGACAATGAAAAATTATTATAAATTAGCTCTCGCTGCTTTAGCAGCCATATTTACCGCCACGGGTTGCACCAGCAAATTCTTGGAAGTGGAAAATCCTACCGGAGAGCCCATCGAGGAATATTTCACCACCGTTGAGCATTTGGAGGAAGCCATCATTGCAGCCTACGACCCGCTGGAGTGGACCGATTGGGATGGCGAGCAATACTCCCCTCTCACTATTATGAGCGATATCATGGCTGACCAGCTTTGGGTTGGAGGTTCCGATAAGACCGATAACCAGCACTGGCACATGCTCATGAATTTCGAAGCATCTGGCAATTACACCATCACAAACATCTGGAAGACGGCTTATTCAGGAGTCAAGAGGTGCAACGATGTACTAACATACATTGATTGGACAACCGACTTCGATGAATATAATACTCCTGCACTATATGAGGCCCATGCTAGAGTCCTCAGGGTGTACTATTATAGCTGGCTTTGGAAGTTCTGGGGCAATATTCCTTACTATGAGGAGAACCTCGAAAATCCTTACGTTGCCGAACAGGTCGACCATGACACCGTTTACGAAAACATGATGCAAGACCTCGAAGGTGCTATTGCGCTCAATCAGCTCACCATGGACCACGACCCCGCAAATCAGGGTGTTGTGACCAAGGCCATGGCCTATATGCTTTATGCCGAGTTGGCGATGTATCAGAATGATGCTTCCCGTCTGCCTCAGGCACTCACCTATATGAAAGAAATCATCAGCTCCGGTGATTACAGCCTTACCGAGAATTATGGTGACATCTTCAAGGAGAGTGGTGAATGGAATGACGAGTCCATCTTCGAAATCAACTACAAGGATGACAATGCCGTTCGTTCATGGAGCTGGTCCAAAGGCGCTGGCGGTACTTGCTTGCCTCGTTTGATTAGCCCTAATGGCTGGTCCGGAGACACCGATCATGACAATGGTTGGGGCTTCTGCCCTGTCAGAACAGAGACTTACGAAATGTTCTCCGAGAATGATACTCGTCGTGATGCTACCGTTTGGAATGCTGCTGCTGATGGTTCTTACAATGCTCGTTATCAGGACACCGGTTACTTCTTGGAGAAGTACATCGCTTATTCTGCGAACTGCGCTGACCAGTTGGCCGACTCTGACCTCAACTTCAACAACAACTGGCGCATCTACCGCTATGCCGAGACTCTTCTCAATGCGGCTGAGCTGGTGGTTGAAGGTTATGGTAGCGGCGATGCCGAGACTTGGTTGAATATGGTTCACCAGAGGGCTATCCCTGGCGAGACAGTTGCCCTCAGTCTTGAGAATATCAAGGAGGAGCGCCGTCTTGAGTTCGTTGGCGAGGGTAAACGTTATTGGGACCTTGTGCGTTGGGGCGATGCTTCCAGCGTTCTCGTTCCTGATGACTATGGCTATCGTACCAACACTTGGTCTTCAAGCAAGAAGTATATTCCTATCCCGCAGTCTGAGATTGACGCAACCGCGGGTACAAGCTATCCATTGACACAGAATAATTATTAGAATATGAAAAAGTTTTTATCAATATTGGGTATTGCTCTCGCGTTTGCGGCCTGCTCTCCTGACAAGGTGAGCCATCCCAGCGAGGCGGATATCCCGTATGCTGAAGGCATTGAGCCCGTCATCACTGTGGACAATGAGACCAACGAGGTGACTTTCTCACTTCCTTCCGGCACCACTGCGCTGATTCCTGTCTGGGAATTCCAGGACAAGAATGGCGACTTCACGGTGTATGCTGCCCAGAACGGGTTGAAGAAAATCTATGCTACCGCGGGAACCTATCTCGTGAGAATGCAGGTAATGAATAACGCCGGACTTTCTCCGGACTATGTTGAGAGAAGTTTCACCATCCAGAATACTCTCGTTAACTTCGACAAGTATCTCACCTTCTTTGCTGGAGGCACCAGCGGTTCTTCCAAGGAATGGAGACTTAAGGGTGAGGTTGACGGCCATTTCGGTTGCGGTGAGTCCGGTACTACCGGCACCAATTGGTGGGCTGCCAAGGCTTACGAGAAGGAGTCTACGGGTATCTACGAGGATAGAGTTACCTTCACTTCCGACTATGGTTATACCTATGATCCAGGTGAGGATGGCATGACTTACGTCAACTATGGCGTTACCGCTTCTCCTTACACTTCAGGTCAGAGCGAGGATTACAACTTCGCAGTTGATGCTCAGACCACTACATATAGCTTCGGTGTTGATGGAGACGACCTTTATTTGGTTCTCCCAGCTAACACGTTGTTTATGTACATTCCTAATGATTCCTTCGTTTCTGATCCTAGATTCAAGATTGAGAGCGTGAATACCAAGACCATGGAACTCGTATTCGATAACGGTTCCATCGCATGGCATTTCACCCTCACTTGCGAGGATGAGGAGAAAGAGGAAGTATTCGAAGGCTTCAACTACACGGCTGATTCCAACATTTGGAGACCCGCTGACCTTGCCGGAGCCCATACTCTCACCTATTGGTATGCACCTGGTTGGAGTCAAATTGCCGACCCTGAGACTACAGAAGACAATGACATCGGAATGTATACTCTCCAGTTGCCTGAGGCTACTACCGATCAGTGGCAGGCTCAGTTCTTTATCATTCCTGTGACTGATATTGCTCTATCATCTTCAGTGAATTATGACTTCTCTTGCATAATCAACTCATCTACGGCTCATTCTGGAATAACCATCAAGCTTACGGATAGTTCAGACGATGGCAACTTCCTGTTCACCGAAAGGATTTCAGTTCCCGCGCTTGAGGATTATGTATTCTATCTCACTGACCTTCCTGGTATCGATGCTAGCGCGGTCAAGATGGTATTTGACTTCGGTGGCAATGAGGCTAATACCGAGATGACAGTGAAGAAGATTACCCTGAAAGACCATTCTGTTGATGATGGCACCGTGGTTCCTTCTACTGGCGATGATGACGACGATGACGATGTTTCATTCGTTGATTATAGCTCTTCAGACAACCTCTGGTATGCTGCAGGTGGTGATGACGAAAGCCATACCATCTTCCAGTATTATGCACCAGATTGGTCTCAGTTGGCTGATCCTGACATCACTCTCAGCGGTTCAACATATTCGTACTCTTTGCCTACTGCGACATCTAGCCAATGGCAGGCTCAGCTCCACATTACTCCCGTAAGTAATTTGGCTCTGTCTTCTGAGAATGCATATGATTTCAAGGTAACCGTCACCACTACTGCCGATGTCAAGGGTGTGACCTTCAAGCTTACCGATACCTCTGATGATGGCAATTTCTTGTTCACTGAGCAGATGGATATTACCGCTTACGAGGAGACTGAGATTGAATTCACTAATCTCACCGGCATCGATGCCGAGGCTGTCAAGATGGTATTTGACTTCGGTGGCAATCCTGACAATACCGATGTTACCATTAGCGATATTATTCTTCAGGTTCATACCGGTGGTTCCGCATCTACGTCAGTTTCTTATGATTCGGATGAAAATCTCTGGAAGCCCGCTGATGAGGATAATACTTTGACTTATTGGTACGCACCTGGTTGGAGCCAGATTGCTGACCCTGAGACTTCTTATAGCGATGGTGTCTACACACTCTCTCTTCCTTCTGCAACTACCGATCAGTGGCAGGCTCAGTTCTTTATCATTCCGACCAATAATATCTCTCTGTCTTCTTCTGAGACCTATTATTTCTCGGTTACGATAAATTCTTCCACCACTTTCACCGGCGTTACCATTAAGCTCACCGATACTACCGATGATGGTAATTTCCTTCTTACCGAAAGAGTTACCATTGACGAGGCTTATGAGGATATCGAATTCTCATATAGCGGTCTTGCCGGTATAGATGCTGATGCTGTCAAGATGGTATTTGACTTCGGTGGCAATCCTGACAATACCGAGATCAGTGTTGGTCCTATTATTCTGGCTAAAGAATAATCATGAAAAGTGTTAAAATGATATTCGCTATTCTGCTTAGCGCAGGCCTGATGGTCTGCGCTTGCGGAAGCGAAAATACTCCTACCAACGAAAAGTCGTCTGCCGGCACGGTGACGGTTTCGACTCAATCTTTGAGCTGCACTGCCGCCGAAACCACATTGTCTTTGAATGTCAATGCTTCCGGTTCGTGGGAGGCATATAGCAATGACGATTGGCTTTCGGTTTCGCCGTCTTATAGCAAGGCTTCTTCGGGTACCGTGACGATTGGGGTTAATGAGAACCCTTCGTCTTCCTCTCGAACCGGTGCCGTTGTTGTTAAGTGTGGTTCGACTCGTGTCAGTGTGTCCGTTGCGCAGGCCGGAATCATTTTGGATTCCGATATTGAGGCTCCGGATGGGTACGAACTTGTATGGCATGATGAGTTTGAGTCCGGTGATAGGCCGAATACTTCTTATTGGTTTTATGAGACCGGTAATGGCAGTAGCGGCTGGGGCAATAATGAGATCCAATATTATGTCAATCCGGAGACTCCTTCGGGCACAAATTGCGCTCAGGTTAAGGATGGTATATTGAGCATCATTTGCCTCAAGGAGAACGATACCGTCTATAGCATTCGCATGAATACAGTTCAGTCATGGACCTATGGTTGGTTCGAGGCAAGAATTAAACTTCCTACCGGTAAGGGGACATGGCCTGCATTCTGGATGATGCCGAAGAATTTCTCGACATGGCCTGGTGATGGCGAGATTGATATCATGGAGGAGGTTGGCTACAATCCGAATGTGGTTGTGAGCACCATCCATTGCAATAAGTATAATAATGGGGGGACTTCCGTTGAGTCGGCGAGCAAGACTGTTTCTACGGCTCAAACTGATTTCCATGTTTATGCTTGCGAGTGGACTGCCGACTACTTGAAGTTCTATGTGGATGGGGCTGAGTTGCTTACTTATAAGAATGATGGTTCTGGCTATGACGCATGGCCTTTCTATACTCCTTTCTATCTCAAGTTGAATCTTGCTTGGGGTGGCAACTGGGGTGGCGCCAAGGGCGTGGATGAGAGTTGCTTGCCGGCGACCTATCAGGTTGATTACGTCAGAGTTTTCCAGAAGAAATAATCGTATCTTCTATATACTCAAAGAGGATGGCTGACGCCATCCTCTTTTTGTTATGATGTTTCTAATTATTTCGCGGTGTACATGGCGAAGACGGCGCCGGTGAAGCCGCCAGCATTGTGGGTGCTGAGCTTATGGCCGTCGAGGGTTCCGAGTTTGGTTTCCGCTTTGCCTTTGGCGGTGTAGTAGAAGTCGTATGCAGGTCCGTTGGCTACGATTTTGAGAGTAACGGGGCCCTTGTCGGCAGGCTCGGAAGCAACGAGTTGATCTTTGTCATAAAGGACATATTTGAGGCCATCTTCGAATAGCTGTTCGCCGATCACGAAGTTGGCATTTTCGTTCTGGAATACTGCCAAGCCGGCGATTTCGCCCACCGTCTCAGGTGTGAAGTCCATGTCAACGGAAGCCTCGCAATTAAGATGCTGCTGCCTTACGCCCAAAAGTGAAGGGTTTGTGAATTCCTGATAGATTTTCCACTCTCTTGGCTCGAGTTTAAGACCTTTGGCGCTCTGAGAATATTCTGCTGGGATTCGGAGGCCGAGCCAACGGTAGTCCATCTTGTCTTTTGCAAGGTCAACAGTCCATTCAAAATTGCCATTCTTGGGGTAATCTTTGGATTCAAATAGAGGGAGGTTCGGGCGGTTCAAAACTGCAGGAACAGCCTCGCCATCGGGCAGAATCACAGGATAGCCCTGGCTCCAATCAACTGGTACCAAGAAAGTTTCACGGCCAGTGTTGTAGTTGTCGTCATCGTATGGTCTGCAACCGAGGAAGAATGCCCAGCATTCGCCGTTCTGGGTCCAAATAAGGTCGGCATGTCCCGTGCTGGTAACCTTGTCCGACCTATCTTCGGGAAGGGTTCTCTGGGTGAGGACGGGGTTCTTCGGGGCGGGTTTGTATGGTCCTTTGACATTATCCGAGATGAGTATAACCTCGCTGTGCTGAGTGCCGGTGCCGCCTTCTGCCGCCATGAGGAAGTATTTTCCGTCATGTTTGTAGATGTGCGGGCCCTCGATCCACTGAGGGTTTTCCGAGGGGTGAATGCCTGCGGAGAGAAGTTGAATGCACTCCCCTATCACCTTATCATTCTCAAGGTCGAATTCGTACATCTTGATGGCTCTGTGGCCGTCGTATTTATTGCCTTCAAGCGGGTCTCCGTTGTATACGATATAGGCTTTGCCATCGTCATCGAAGAAGAATGAAGGGTCAATTCCATCCAATTCCGGAAGTTTGATGGGGTCAGACCAGTTGCCTGCGAACGGGTCCTTTGTTTTAACGAAGAAGTTGTTGATTCCCATCACGATGGTGTTTACCATGTAGAAGGTGTCGTTATTCTCGTTGTATTGAATATCAGGGGCATAGACTCCCCATGCGATATGGGCGCTATCAAGTTGGAGCTGCGATGTGCGGTCCAGAACATAGCCAATCTGTTCCCAATGAACGAGGTCTTTGCTATGATGAATCGGCACTCCAGGGAAATAGGAGAAGGTCGAATTCACAAGAAAGTAGTCATCGCCCTTGCGACAAACGCTCGGATCGGGGAAGAAGCCGGCCAATACTGGATTCTGGAATGAGCTGTCGGGGTTGAATTCATGCTGGAAGCAGATGTCGTTTCCTTTGTAGGAGAATGACTTGAAATATGCTCCAGGGGTGCTTTTGCTACAAGAGGCGCAAAGCATGGCTATTGTAGCGAGGATAAGTGTTATACGTTTCATGTGTATAGGGTTTGGTTTCTTTTCGTGAATGCAAATATAGGCATTTTCCGTTTCATGCCCATAGGTAGAAATCTTTGACCAAATTTCGATATGCTTCCGTCGGCTCTCCGCCCTCCTGCAAGATTAGTTCGTCATGCGTCCACCCTCTTGCCTTTCCCTCTTGTGCGTCATGCTCAACCGTTTGCTTTTCATTTTTGACCGTCCGCTCGTCATGCCCGACCTTTTCCCCGTCATGCCCAACCTTTTCCCCGTCATGCCCTACCTGATCGGGCATCTCCCTTGACAGTTCTACTATAATCCTCGAAGGCGCCTTCCTCGCAATCGTGCGAACATACAATATCCTCTTCGGATAAAAGCCGAAAGAAACCGCGAACCGGACCAAATCTTTTTCCCTGTCCGCCGGCAAAATCATGACTAAACGCCCCCTTTCGGACAGGTGCGAAGAAGCGAATTCAATGAGTGTTTTATATGATAATTCACCAGTATGGCGAGCCACCTTTTTGCGTGCATCCGGATTTGTGAGCGATTCTTCGTAATATGGCGGATTGGAAACGATGAGATCAAAAACGCCCGTGCAGCCAGCCAGAGGCACATTTTCCGCCCTCATTTTCGATGCCCATGGCGAATTCTTAAAGTTTTTCGATGCCTCCTCCGCCGACGCCTCATCTATATCTATTCCAAGGATTTCAAAATCATTCAGTGGTCCTAAGCTATTTTCTTCTTTTTCCCGAGCAAAACCGTCCTCCCCTTTTTCCGTCTCCAAAACCATCCCATCTTTTTCCGTCTCCAAGCCCTCTGACTCCAGCCTTTGGGCTACCATCAGCGCAATCACACCCGTACCCGTACCCACATCCAAAACTCTAGAAATCCCCTCCAGACCCACAGCAGCCCCTAGGAGAACGCCATCAGTATTCACCTTCATCGCGGACCTCTCATTCGCCACCTCAAACCTCTTAAACTTGAATATCACTGCTTAATCATAAAAGAGTTTACACCACTTGCAAAAGTAATAAAATTTATCTGCAATATATTGTGGGTGATGGGGGTATATTTATTTCAATTTCATTATATTTGTGAGGTTGCATTATGGTTATTCTAATAACAGGCATAAGTTCAGGTTTCGGAGAAGCCATGGCTCGTCAGTTATCGGCTGATGGGCATAAGGTCTATGGCACTCATAGGCGAGACGTAGAGAAAATACCCTCCGTCAAATACATTAAATGCGAGGTTAGCGATGACGCCCAAGTCGCAGCAGCGGTAAATGAAGTTGTATCGGCCGAAGGGCGATTGGATGTATTTATCAATAACGCCGGCATGGGAATCGGCGGTCCATTGGAGTTCTGTTCCCTTGAAGACGCCCAGCGGCAAATGGACGTCAATTGGATGGGCATGGTGAGATTTCTTCATCATGTTGTTCCGGTAATGAGGGCGCAAAAGGGCGGCAAAATCATATGTTTCAGCTCTATAGGCGGCCTCATGGGACTTCCCTACCAAGGCCTCTATTCGGCCAGCAAATATGCCATTGAGGGCTATTGCGAGTCATTAAGATTGGAACTCAGGGACACAGGAATAGATGTAGTCATAATTGAGCCTGGCGACTTTGCGACAGGCTTTACCGCCCAACGCAAAAGTGTTGACTCTCAGGAGGTTGCAAAGGCATATCCTAACTATGCCAGGTCACTTGCAAGCATCGAACATGACGAGAATAATGGGCTGAAACCGGATTATCTCGCCCGCAAAATCAGCCGCATTATTGGGAAGAAGAGGCCTCGCTATAATTATGTGATTGCTAGTCCATTGCAAAAGCTAGCCGTTTTCGCCAAATGGCTGCTGCCCAAGCGGCTTTTCGCTAAAGTTTTGGCAATATATTATAAGCTATAGCATTAAAAGTCGCTGACTACTATTGATTTCCGCGAAATTTTTTTATATTTGCGAATATGAGAGCGGCAATATACGGATGTGGTGCACTTGGCACCGCGGTTGGCGCCCTGATAACTAAGGGCGGCGAAAAAATAGATTTGATAGACGTCGATCCTAAGCAGATTGACGCGCTTAAGGCTAATGGTGCCACGCTGGAGGGTGAGTATAATTTTACCATCCCCGTTTCAGCTATGTATCCTGATGAGGCGAAGCCTGGATATGATGCGATTTTCCTTGCTACGATCGAGCAAGCGAATGAAGAGGCTCTGCGCCATATCAAAGTGCTTCTGAAAAGCGATGGCGTCCTCGTTTCCCTTCAAAACGGATTCACCGATTATCAGTTGATGGATGCTGTCGGTGATACACATTTCATGGGATGCGCCGTGGACTGGAATGCCGAACTTACCGCCCCCGCTCATGTTGTTGTACGTTCCGCGGGAGATCGCATGCGTGCCTATATTGGCAAGATGCCCGATGTTGTATCTAGCCCCGCAATGGGTGTCCGCACTCTTCTTGAGAAAACTGGCGACGTTCATTATATCAATAATCTTATCGGTGCGCGCTGGGGTAAACTCGTGATAAATTGCTCCCTCTCAGCCGTTTCTACCATCTACGGCGGCACCTTTGGTGATACCATCTCTCATAAGTCATGTCGAGATTTGATTGTCAGCGCCGGAAACGAGTGCATGAAAGTCGTTGAGGCTTTAGGCATTTCTATTCCGAACTTCGAAGATATCAATTTCGAGAAAGCCGCAAGATATGATTCCACATTTGGCAAATGGCAGAAGATGCGCAACCTTCCGAATCTGATAAAATTCCATAATGATGCTACCTCCATCTTCCTGCAGAATCTAGAGAAAAAGATTCCTTTGGATTTGGAATATACCACCGGCGTGGTTATTCAGAAAGGCATGGAGACCAATGTGGAGACTCCTGTAATCAGGAAACTCCAAGACACCTTGCAGAAAATCGAAAAAGGCCAAGCCAAAAGCGGCATAGACACCATCGAGAAGATTCTCAAAGAGTTGAAGTAGCCGCTTCTATAATCATCCACATCATAAGCAGAGGGGCCGACCTTAATTGTAATTATTGATGTCCATTATGAAAAGATTTCTTTTAATGCTTTGCATTATGCTGCCGTTGTGCAGCTGCTCTTCCATGATCAATTCATCCGTTTCCGATGAGGCAACGACCTTGTTTAATTCCTACAAGGCAAAGTACGAAAATTTCAAAGCTCAGGATATTTACTTCTTGATTAAAGCCGCCATGATAGGTTCCGACAAAGAGACAAAGGCCGGCTTTAAGGAACTCAAGGGAATGTGGATGGTAGAATGGGAGCAATGCCCTCAGGCCGTTCAGAAGGCATTTTTGGCGGATGTCGATAAAATTGTGAAAAACAAAAAGAAAAGAGTTGACACCTCTGACAAGGGAGTTTATACCTTCTACTATACTCCAGTATCAGGATCTGACAAGGGAGAAAATATATGGCTTTTCTTCAAGCGCAACACACCTCTAGAGAATGGTACTACTACGAATCTAATGTACCTGCCTGGAAGGCTCAGCCTTGAGGATGCCACGGAATTATCTTCTAGTAAATAGTCCCTTCGAGGAAAAATATATGGCTCCCGAAGGATAGCGTCAAAATGACGTAAATATAAGCCCATCCTGTAGGCAACTCTGCAGGATGGGCTCATTTGTTATTTCCTCGCCTCTATAATTGTTTTT
>Ga0181612_133648_pt1 | contig 34608 bp, 17 predicted proteins | sample HoacroProtozoa21_FD_119630 | JGI IMG/M metagenome (GOLD analysis project Ga0181612, IMG submission 119630) | Hoatzin crop microbial communities from Cojedes, Venezuel. Combined Assembly of Gp0051906, Gp0051904, Gp0051908 | reverse complement strand
ATATATATGTATACATATGTATATACAAATAGGCCCAGAAGAACTGAAAGCAGGGCAATGTTCTTGATCCTGAGGGGATCAGAATGCTGTGGGATGAAAGCCAGGCAAAGTATGCAACAGGAAGATGATAATAAGCAAGAAACTGGGACTGAGGAAGAGTCTGTGGTGTAAGTGTCCATAAGACAGTGAACGGAGTGGGAGAAAAGGGAGAATTTAATAGGACTTTAAGGGAGAAGTCACAGACCCTGGAAAGGAGCATAGGGTAATTCACCGAAGTACAGTCAAGTAAGGAACAGGGAAAAAATTTGAAGCTGAGAAACATGTTATAGGTGGTGATCCTGCGAAAGGGGAGCCTTTCCATGTGGTCTGTATAGCAGGCAGACAAGTGCTGATAACAGCCTGTCTCGAATTTGAAGAGAGGAGCAGGGGCTGCACGAGTGAAGGCACCCAAGGATTCAGCCTGAATGAGAATGGCTGGAGCGCCTGCTGCAGTCACAGCTTAGCTCTAACCAGTGCTCCTAATAAAGAACACATTTCCTTTTGGAAATGTGGAGCCTTCTTGTGTTATTATGCAGCATACTGTATGTACAGAAGTGTCTGGGGTCAGCCTGGTGGCACTCACAGCACGGAGAGGAGTAATGCCATGGGAAAACAAAGCAGCATGGTAGAAACGGAGTAGAAAAAGAAACATGGTAGAAATAGGCAGCGCTCAGATGACTGAGAAAGCTGGACATGCTTTGAAGAGGCAGGGGATAAGGATTTGTCTCCATCTTCACCCCTTTGACATTTGGAGAGTATTTTGCTGCTGAGGTATGTATTAACAGAACTACTTCAGCTAATAGCTAGAATTGCCCAATGCAGATTAAACATTTTTCCACACATCCTTGTGGTCTCAGAGGGCACCTTTGACCGAAGGTTGGCAACACAAATGCCCTTTAAGAGTTCATGAGCTGTAGCAGATATCAACACAGAGACAGCACTGGGCATGCTAGCTTGACTGTAAAGATCTGCACTTGAGAATGGGGTTTTGCTTTGGATTCTTTTGTTTTTCCTGGAAAAAAAAAATCTGATTTCTGATGAGGATCAAAATGCTAACATTAAAAAAATGACCAAGGAGAAACTGAGGCACGAGTCATATTGTTATGCCAATATAAAGCTGCTACTAAATAATGCAGCAAAAAGCCAGGATTTTTCATAAATCTTAAAAAAAGGCCAATCACTCGATAGTTAGAAAAAATGCTTATGAATAGAACGTTCTTTAAAAGCCTATCACAGAGTTCCCTGCATTTGTGTTAGGACCTGTCTGTTCTTAAAGTTAATTTGTCCTAGAGTCAACGTGAATTTTGAAAGCAAAAGTTTTTCAGTAATTCCATGATAGGTGAGCCGTACTCACCTTCTTACACCCCCCCCCACTACCTTATCACATAAAATAACATTGCTGTATTATCATGTTAGATGTTGGGCAAACCAAGTGTACGAATGGTCCCGGCTCAGGGGCAGTGACTAGCACAGGACTGGGACAGTCTTAACCGTCCAGTATCCTGTTTGAACTGTTTCCACACTTTCTTGCGCTGGCCAACAGTCTGGTGTTCCTCGTTTAAATCCTATTGCCCATGGAAGAAGCTCTATGCCCATTCCTGACCTACCAGGGTTGGCAAGGAAGACAGGGTTGTTCCTCCTTCCCGTCCTGAGTCTGGGAGATGCTGAGAACAGCCTCAGCTAATCCACATTTTCCTTCTCGTAGCGAGAGTGTGACCCGTTCAGCGAAAACGTACAACACATTATGTAGCTGCTATTAGTAACAGAACTCTAGCCCAGAAAATAAAAAGGTCAGATTAATATTAATTACCTTAGACGTATCAAGTTATATGCCATATATATTTCTACTAAAGGTCAATATGGTATTCCTTCATTTTATATCCATCCGCTTCATTAGGTAAGGAAAACTAAGCTAGATATAATGGATTTTTTTGTAGTTTTAATCAACGATTTCATCAAAAGCACATTTTTCACCTGTGATAACAACATAATGGAAAACTAGATCAATATATTAATTATGTCCACTGCTTTCTAAACTCTTTTTTGGAATGAATTATGGTAAAGTTGTTGTGGAAATCAGAAAGGAAAAAACCTATACAACTAAAAGACATTACCTTTCAGTGTCAGGCAAATGGTCTCAAAAATACGTCTGCCTGTTTTCCTTTTTCAAAGGCTTTCATTATTATTCCACATAAAAGATCAGATATTAGGAAACCTCTAATTGTAATGCCCATACAACAGCAAATAAGCAGTGTAACTGATTTTGCTGGCACATTACGCAGAACAGGATGGAGCAACAGCGGACTGCTACATGGTAGAAATGACAACTGTAATATTAGTCTGGGGAAAATCCAAAATCTTTACTTCATGGGACCTCCTCCTTAGTACACTATGAGAAGATAAATGTCCTCATCATCCCCATCCATCCGAGGTCCTGTGACCACCACAAAGAGAGAGACAAGTCGGCTGTCAGAACTGTAGGGAAGCATCTCTACAGCCGGGATGTTTCCCTGTTAGGAAGACCGTTTCCATACTGAAAGGCTTATTTGTTTCCCAGGATGCTGAGTTGTTTCTTATAAGTCTAGAAAGCAGAAAAGAGCTACAAATCAGCTGAAATTTCTCTGCAGACCTTAGCAGGGTTTGAAGAACATTTGGTTTCCAGGGAAGGGGGAAGCTGCAATTCTCCCCGATTTGCTAGCCTTGCTAGCTCACCTAGTAACACACCATCTACAGTCGCAGCTCCTCATACGTCTTGTACGTGTTTCATTGTACAGTAGAGCACAGTGCAGAGAGCCCCAAGCAAGCACCAGCTTGGGCCAGTAAGTCTCTACACAGTACTTAGAGTAAATAGATCCAGAAGCAGCTCTGCCTTGCATCTGCTTATGAAATTGATGCAAAATTGTGGAAGTATAGCTGTACAGATTCAGATCCAGCTCAGAGAGAGAGTTGGGAGTGTCTTCACCTTCTGCCTCAGTGACTGCAGTTCTAGCATTAGCCTGCACCGAGCCAACTGGAACGTCTCTAGTCTGCAATCTCAGTAAACTTTACAGATGTACTATCAACTACTCTATGTTCTGTTCTAGTTTCCTTACCCCAAAAGACACTTCAGCTGCTTGTTTTCCAGCTCTGGACAATACTGAGAAGGGTGAAGACCTAGCGAGAGATGGATTCAGCAAAAAAAAGGACCAAGATAATCTAAGTTAGCAACACTTCCATACAAAGGACTATTCAGTATAATGTCTTGCTGCAGATTCTATTTCTTCTCTTCCTTCTCCCAATAACTAAAACCAACACATCTTTCACATTTGTTTCTTAATATGTTCACATAGTTTAATTACCAGCTTAAAAATGAGAGTCGAGTCCTACATTATTTTCTTGTCCTCGCAGGCCTCACTGGTTGATTCCCAAAGACATCTTGCTTCCAGGCATTCCCTGAAGGTTTCTAATGCAGAAGTCTACATCTTCTGGGGAGCTTTAATTTCATAGACTAGTGTCACATGATTCTGATTCTCCAACCCAAAAGACAGGCCAAATTTTAAAACATCTGGGGCTAGATTCTTTGCTGGTTGCGAGGAAAGGGGAGAATCGACTCTAAACTTTTGACTGAGGAGTGAAGGGAGCCCTCTGCAAGTATTAAACAAATATTTGTGTGAGCAGTGGAATGAATTAAATCTGGTTTCTTATGAATTTGAGGTGCATAAAAGTATGACCTTGGACGGAGGCTTGTCTGTAGAGTGGTGTTTACTGCAGCTCTCACCTCCATGGATTCTCTGGAGCCTAGTGAGATGTCAGTTCACACTGCAGACTTCTCTCACCTGGGCAACATCCAGAATTTTTGTTCATTGATCTGGCCACTAATTTCCATTCAATTTGTTAGAACTCAGTTACCTCGAACCTCCTGTCTTCTCATCATACTTTGTTGGAAAAGGCCACTAGATTCAAAAATTATTAGGGGGTACACAAGGACAGATACATGCACAGAGACAGCCTGATCACAGATGCCTTGTTTCCATAGGAAACCAAACTAAAAATAGACAGTTTCCTAAGTGTTAAAGATGGAATTTTTATTTGTTTTTTGCAGTTGGGAACCAAACAGACCCACTATTCACATGGCTGTAGCACACGAGAAATTGGAAAGAAAAGTAATCTTCATTTTCCTGATAAATGCCTCAATAAGTGTAATACAGTGACCAGTTGACACAACAGCCAAGAGTCCAAAGGCTGCAGTGTGCTGGGCTGGATGACAGGTTGTCTATGTGGCAGTATATATGAGATATTTTTTCTTTTAGCGGTATCTTTAATATGATTTGGTAAGCTCTTTGCTAGAAATGCAACACAAGATGACATCAGCCTGTGTAAATTTCATTGTTTTGAATGATTCAGGCAAAACGAAGGTCTCTATTTGAGTTTTCATTCATCAAAAAATGATAAAACAGATGTTAGCAGTTCATTTTCCCCCCATCAGTTGCTAAGTATCAACCTTATCGTGGCATGCAGCAGGAAAAGATAGCTAGGCGTGCCACGACTGAGAAAGCACAGCTTTATTTTGTAATCAAAATAATATGTTCATTATAGCACGCATATGAGCTGTGCAGTGCAACCTTTGGCTGCATTCTCATAGAAGCTGACATTTCACATACGGATGTCTTTAATGTATTTGAGGTGTTTGAGCTGAATCACTTGGGGATATTATAGAAAGAAGTACATAGAAGTGAGGTGAGCTCCTCAAGCGATGGATAGGAGAGATGGTGAGAGTGACTGACAACTCAGGCTATCTGGGTATCATCCAGCTAAACACATAGGAATCTTAGGACCCAAAGAACTGTACAAATACAGATAATCTGAAAACACTGAAGAGTCTCAAAACAGAAGACTATTTTTAAGGTGTAGTAGCAATGCAGATAGAATAACTTCCGTGGCATCCTATATGGCAGCAGGAGAGATTGTTTCTGAACCCACTTTTCTTGGGCCTGAAGTTTCAGGGGGTAAAGGCTGGCTGTGCTTGTCGCTGCCACCACACCTCAGGAGAGATTTAATGGCCAATGGTTTGCTAAGACTCAGAGCAAGCCCTTACAGCTGTATGGAGATAGAGTTGTCTCGGCCATCACCAGCAAACGGTGGATGCAGTAGCAGATTTCACAGAGAGCAGTGTCATGGCATTGCTTTATACGCCTTTGAGCAACAACGTACAGCAATGTAATACGCTGTGGAGCTGTGCGCCTCAAACCGCCATGCAACTCAGAAATGGCTGCTGCTGCACCTAAGTTTAAACTTCTCTGTGACAACTTTCTACTTCCCATGTCAGGCACACTCCAGATCCCTTATGTTGCCAGAAAACTGTAGGGAATCGCAGTGCTGAGAATCACTTGTGTGGCTTTTAAGGACAAGGAGGGGCTTTTGGGTTCACCCAGTGCAACAGCCCCATCCCTCCCCCAGCAGCCATAGCGAGCAAACTCCTGTGGCTGCTTCCTCCTCCTGCATGGCGCAGGCACTGGCGGCCACAGGTTTCAAGTGCTGGCCTTTGTGTGAACAACTAATGCAGCTTTATAATAAACCTGCAGCAGTAACTAACAACTTTGTGGGAGAAGGGTGCTCAGGGTCCCCTCAGGCAGCACACGGCCTGCAGTGAGTTGGGTTACAGTGAGGGAAGCCATGTTGTCAGAAAGCTCCTTGTCTTCCTGCCCTGGCCTTGCTTTACAGGACAGAAACATGTCCCAAAGAAAGAAAGTGGGAAGATGGGGCGGGTGGAGGACCCCAAGTGAGGGAGTGAGCAGGGAGCTGGGAAGGGGAGGCCTCTGCCTGTCTGAGGCAGGAGGGAGGGAGCCAGGCCCCTGCGGGAGCACGGCTGGAGCCTGATGCCATAATGGTGGTCGGGGGGACCCTGGCCCTGCTCGTAAGTGAGTTAAAAGTCATATCTGAAAACTTTATTTGCGCCACAGTTTTCAGGCTGGGTAGAGAAAAGGTTAGGAAGTGCTAGCTTAAATCCAGGATGGAGTTTTTCAAGGATAGGTTGTTACACACAGATTGATGCCACACTGTTGTCAACGTGCCAGGGGTAGTTTTAGCTGTCAGCTCTGTCAGAGTCTGCCAACCAACTTTAACTTGTTTTCTGACTTTTCCAAATGTTTTCCAAGTTTTTGCTTGTTGTGCTGAGGATAAATTGTCCCTCAGATTCTGTAAAACCACATTTGTTTACTTGTTTCCTTTTCATTTCAATGTCTTTCTGTGGTTTTCCCTTTTTCAGAAAGAAAAAGCATAAATCCTACACCTTCGCCCAGCTCTGGTATAACCACAGTTCACTGAAGCTGCCTCAGAAATCATGTTTTCCTCATGCACCACTTGTGCAATGCACAAGTGCCTCCCTCTTGAGCGGGGTGTGCCTGCCACCATGGCCCTACCCAAGCATAGGGACTGGACAGCCCACGAAGCTACTCAGGAATAAACTATTACAGCAGCTCTTTTCTGTGATTTCCTCCAGGTGAAGACCTCTTTCTTCTGGAATGAACATTTCTGAGAAAAAATCTTCCAGTTTGGTCAGAAAGATCTGCCACTTGTGCAAGAGCTTTGAACAGGTGAGCTACAATCCTGCAGCTTTTCTCTCCTGCCCAGAGCCTCTCCCCTCTCTGGACTGATAGTGAGTAATTCCATTTGGGAAAACAAATCTCTCATTTCAAACAGCGTAAGTACAGTGAAATGACATTTAAGGAATGTTAAAAGGACAGGGGACTTCAAAGACTGAAACATTAGAAAGCGGAATTTAAGACATTGGAAAGCTGAAATTAAGACTGTACACATTCTGTGTATGCCTTGTGCAACATTTACTTGACTGTTTTTTTATTCACATATGAGATCGATGGTACAGACACACTTCTGTTTTTCCTCACAGTTCAATGTGTGGTCCCAGGACTTGTTTACTGCCCATAGTTATTAACTTCCTCTTCAGCTCTTTTCCAGAATTTTTTTACAGTATCATTTATATATGTTTCAAACAAGATTTAACTTATTTTCATTATACCAACAAAAGCTGAAGGGAAATGAGGTACAGAAAGAAAAAAAGAAAAGCATCCTAATGTAAGATTATAATTATTTTACAATAATTACCATTACATCCTTATATTAATACAGTAATTTGGGATTAACTACAGAAGATGGGTTCTTAATGACCATTATTTTCTTAAAATGCAGCAAGGTAAAAATCCGGAGCAATAGGATCACCTGAGTGACATTAGTCAGTTATTGAAGTCAGTTATTTTGCTCCTTGAAATCCACTGAATTCACAGGAAGAATATGTACTAAAGAGATTTTTAGATTTTGGCTACTTGCTATTTTCAGTCTATCTAAAAAAAAATCCGTCTTTTCAATGTACTCATAGTTGATACCGCTTTTTTACTGATACTTGAGTTTATTATAAATGTTTTATGGAAATACCCAGGTTGAACTTTACATGTTCCTAGCATGGCTCTCTTTTGTCCTCAGCTTCATCTACTTCAGCACTTCAATGTATCTCACCCCTGAGGATCAGTTTGGGCCGCCTGAAAATGAGGTACTTGTAAGTGACCATATACCATTGACTACGTGATTTGCCTATGACCACATGATGACTTCAGTAATGGCACTTAGAGAATTCAGATCTCGGTCTAAAGTGGATTTAACTTTCCTATCACTTCCAAGAATCTCTACCCCTTTTATTACCTCCACTTTCTCAGTATGTGGAGATCCAGAAGAGTCTACTTCTCTATACCACCCCGGTTCATCCCAAAGTAGGTCAGAATGCAAGGAACTATGCAAGGAATAAGGCAAGAGACTTGTTAGAAAAAATCAGCACATGATTATATTATTAAAGATGTAATGCATATGAACAGGGGAAGTTCAATTTCAGCTGAAGGAGTAACATTGATTCTGTAATCTCTTTTCCCATGAGTCCTTGGCATTAAAATATCTATAATTTTAGTATAGTTCCTGCCTGTCATCTTTCTGAAAGGCTTGTAAATAAAATGGAAAACAGATCTTTCATCACACTGACATCCCTGTGGGTCACTCCTGAGTCTGGGACCTTTTGTACCATGGCATGGAATTCTCTATCTGAGCTAATGGAGCAGTTAATAACAATGGCAGCTTTTACACATGATTTCCCCATTGGCTTCCAAGTGTACTTTGCTCCGCTTACATCCTTTTGATAGCCAGCCTTTTGCTTCTTTCCTTCTGCCTCATGGTGCTCCCTTGTGTATTTAGTCCCAGATCCTCCTTTAGCCTGCTTCCTCCCTCTACCATAGCTCAAGTCCTTTCTTGTCCTTGGCTCCAGTTCTTATCTCTTTATTCAGTCTCCCTGCACATTGAATCTCAGTTTCATTCTTTCACCCACCAGTCTGCAGCTCTAGGCTGTGACTCCTTCAGGCTCTGTGCCCCAGTTACTTTACATGAGGAAGTTTCACATCTTTCCCTGTACTTTGAGCTCAGGCAGGACATGAGGCCCTTCTCAAAAGGGAAAGTTGTTAGGCAATAGGGGTGAATGAATGACAATTCCTAACTTTCTATTTCACTTTCATTTAATCCCTTTTATTAACAGGCACAGAAAGATTTACCCTTGAAATACTTTCTTCTGATTGTCTACAGCACCCTCAGTGCAAACAGCTCCAGCCCTTTTTTTTCTTGCTAACTTGTCAGACCTGTTTTCTTCTAACCTGTGAGCATCTCTGAGTTAGGGCTTGTTCAGTGAGAGACTAGAAACAAGATCTATAAAAGGCTGCTGAACCCTTCTCTCTACCACAGTACTGAAAGTTAGGCTTGCCCTCTCAGGTATGTGTTGGAAAATTGATCAGGATGAATTTTGAAAACGGATTAATGTAAATGTAGTGATGGAGGATAGAGGCGTATAAACAAAACATTCCAGCATAGATTTGAGTGTGGAGTTGGCGAACATGCGCTGCTCTGCAGTAGTTGTCTGTGTGCTTGTTACTCTGTTGTAAATTCAACACAACATAGCCCTGTGTGAAATAAACTATTTCACATTTACCTCTCCAGACTCGCTCGCATACCGGTGGTAATTACAGTTGATATGCTGTAAATTCACGTTCGACCATAAGTCTCTGTCATTTCTTTCTAGGGCCGTATGAGAATGCAGCGGCCCTGCTTTGTAAGTGTTGCACTTTGCAAGCAAGGTCATTGTCATTCTGTGTCCACCAAGTGTTTTATGAAGGGTAACAGATCCACTGTAAATTCACATTTTTAGTTAACTCGGATTTCTTTTCATAAACATTGCCAAGTAAACAAACACTTTTCCACCTCTTTTAGAGTCATCATCCTTGGATGAAGTTGTCATGCTGTGATCCAGATCTACAAGTGGACCTGGTTTTGACGGCAGTGGTAAGTCTAAGACAGAACTAGCAGGGTTTTCTCACTCCAAGTCATATAAAGCATAACAGTAAAACATGCAAGAGGAGGTTTTACATGATATATCATAAAATGTGGTTTGGCACCAAGCACAGTAACAGTTTAGGGAACAGGCTGTTCTTTAAATAATATGCTTTTGTTTTCATGTTTTAATTCTTCATGCTGCTGATTTACAGTAAAGGCTTTTTTCTTCAAAAAAAGCAGACCCATATCTAATGCATCAAAACAACGCAGTATGTGGTTTCTTTGTCAAACGTTTCAATAAATCATTCAGCTTTCTCAGGGGTATTTGTAGAATTCACAATGGAATAAGACTGTGGGTTTTTTTTTCATTTGAACCACAAGCTGGATTTTCAAATGTTGATGTGTGCAGATGTACATGCACAAATTCACATGCCTGGCTTCGAAAATCTGATCTTAGACACACAGCAGGTGAGTGAATGATGTGGGAGACTGAAGGAAAACTTCTGTGTTCAGCCAGAAACATCAAAAGAACCAGAACCTGAGAGATGCCTGTCACCAAGCTTTAGCAGAGGTCAAGGGGTGACTGGTAATCGACACCTTTTGGATTTGATGTCGTTACGTAGCTAAACACATACCCAGCAGCTAATCTTAAAAAAACATTAGCAGTTCAAAGCTGCATGTAATATTTTTGTCTGGTTTTCTCTCTTCCCTTTCATAAGGAAGTTTATTTTCTGTCTTACTAGGTGTTTATGATGAAGACAATGTAATACCTATAGAGCAATGTCGACATGTCTGACAGATTTAAAGTCAGTAGTAGTATTATAGGTAACCAATTAGCTTAGTGTATGGTGAGCGTACCTTTGGTGGGGGGTGTTTTTTGATCTTGCTACTGTAGTTGGCTCGATGGATTTCTGTGTTTGCTATATGTTGCAAAAAATAGCTGAGTGACCAATGGATTTTTCAATTCCATCACAAAAAGAAAATTTAAAAAATTTGCTCTTTGTCATCCCTGAATTTATTATTCAAATTTAAATGAATTATTTTGCTCCTTTTTTATGTAACTTAAAATTTCTAGACACTCTTGTCTTCTTACAAGTTTATGCCAAATTTTAAATGCAAAATACTCATTTCTTATTTAACCAAAAAGTATAAGCATTCCTGAAATCAGACATTTTTATTTTGAAAACAACCAGAAAAAAAAGTTTTGCCATTTACAGTATTTTCTGCATTTTTTTAACAAATTATTGACTGAATTTGTTCTACTAACAAATAATTTTGGTGTCTTCAAAAGTGTCACCCCAAAAAAAAACCTGTTGTATTTTGCACATTTCATTCGTGAGGAAAAAGATAGAACTGATTTTTACTGAAAAACAGGGAAGCAAAAGAGAGAGAAGGCAAAAAGTAAAATGTATTTCCACAAGATGGATCATTCGAAACCACCTTCTCACCTGTCTTTGAAGGGATAACTATTTTTTCACTAAAGTGTGGTGAAATGTGGCAAGATCAAACTATCTGGTCTTCATCTGTGCATGGGATATTACTTTCCTGCAAACCTGCAATAAAAGGGCTTGCAGGAAAGTGTAAAGGCAAGTGAGTGAGCAAATGATTGACTTGGTAGACTAAAAGCAGTGAACAACCACCTGAATTGTTAAGCAAAGGTGAGACTGAGCAGGAACGGAAGGGAAACACTCAAGACTATAAAAGCTACTTGGGATAAAACGTGTTGGATTTAATGTGACTCGAGGCATCAGCCCTCATGTGAGTTCTCTCCTTCTGAAGCCCCTCATGTTGATAAGCACTGATTATAAAACTCCATCATGATAATGCTAACCATTGTAAGGGTTGAGGGCAACAGTGAAGTCCCGGCTCTGTTGATGTCATTAACAGTTTTGCCATTGATCTGAACTGGGTCAGGATCAGCCCAAATTAAGGCAGTAGCCTTGCTTACAAAAGACCGCTAGTCAAAGGGAGGCCCAGTCATTGACTTCGTCAATCCCATGTGTTACATTCAACAAAGGTCAATAAGATGGAAGGTCTCAGATTTAGATCACTAGGAAGATAAGCATGCCAGGCTGAAACAAGACTCCAGAGAGATGAAGGGACAGCATTATTTGGATATTTGCTGTATGGTTTGTTTGAGAAATTTTAAAATGTGCTTTAACCATATTCAAATCCAGTATAAACTGAGGTAGAAGAATATGATCTCCGTGGGAAGAGGTCATGGAAACAATAGCTCTGCACCTGCCTGCAGATCTATGCAAGCATTTTCAAACCAGGCATTTTGGAAACTGACAGCTACTGCTAACCCATTATTGTTTCCATGCAGATATTTATATAAATCTTGTAAAATGCCACATATTCATCTTAACTTTGAATATAGGCAGAAGCAGCACAACTTCAGCCTATGTAAATAAAATTAAAATCTCAAATGGTTTAGGGATCTGGACTTAATAGGGGCAACTGCGTAAGAATTATCTATTAATTATAAAATCATTAATTCAAAAGGATATACCTTCCTAATAGTGCTTGTAACTTTTTACCGATTCTTAAACGTTTTCTGCTTGATTGTATTTCCTTTAAGAAAATCTAAAAATGCAGTCTGAATAGCAGCCACAAACGCACCCTCTCAATCAACTGTACCTGTTAATTTAAGGTATGATCACTTGAACACAGTTTGGTAATACACAGTGTAAAGCTGTGTGCATGTGAGTGCACACACATGTGTTTATCCATACATGCATTCTTTAATTTTCTTCCTGAGACCAGCACGCTTTGGAATGATATTTTAATTTATTATTCTGAAAGGAATGGCAACTGGTTTTTAATGGTTACAGAATGGTGACTCACAACACTGTCCCAGATGCTGTCACCGTCGCTATGAGAGCAGATTTGCAACATCTTGTCATAGGCACACATCAGTGCTCATGCCTGCTGCCTTCATCCCAGAGGACAGCCTAACACCTGCTGCTGGCAGCGTGCCGGCCCTTCGGGGAACAAATGTTCCATCGCTGCTGGGTGATAGGACAGGACAGACTCGAGATTTCAAGTGAACTGGCTAAAGGCACCCTAGGGTTTAGTGCACCCACCCCATCACCCAGATGGTTGCCATTTCTGTAGGAATATTAGAGAGTGAGTGGCATGCCTATAGCTGTCCCCTATAAATAAAGGACAAGAGAAAAATCAACAGCACCCTGGATGGTAAGATTTCTACCAGTAGCTGCAGTTCCTTAGGAAAAAAAACAAACATATTTTTCCAGTCAATATTATACTGCTAGAGTAATATGTGTCTACTCTGAATTTATTCACATTAGGAACTTAAAAGACTGTGTTAAAGATTTTTTTTTACATCAGAATAGAAGTGCAAATGCACTTCTGGAAGAATAATGTGCTTCTCTCCTGCAGAATGTCTTTAACCTTACACAATTAAATTCTAGACAAAAATAGACATCATTTTTGTTTTTACTTTTATGTTGCCAGATGTACAGTGTTAAGATCAGATGTAAGAACAAAAAAAAAAAAGTGGGTAAATTTATTTTGAGAGCGTTTTTTTTTTAAGTATTTTTCAATACACCCATCCTCGAGTTTTAAAATAAAAACTACTGTGCACTAGCTCTGGAGAGCCCAAGTTTCCCACTGAGGTCAAGGAGAGCTAAAGGGACTCCTGGCTTGGAATAAGCAGCTCTGCATTTTGGGATCAGGTCTCTCAGATAGTATGTAATGTGTTTCTGTCCGTTTATTACCATTCCATGTCGAATGGGGTGATAATAAGAGTGTTATGATGTCTTCACTTCTTGTGGATTGAATAGCAGGGTAATAATGTTGAGGCTGGCGCTTTTTTCAGCTATTATACTCAAATTTCAAATAAGGCCATTTTTATTCTCTGCTTTTGAAAAGGCTTTTTGTCCACGTTATTCCCCAAAGCTTAGATCAAAAACACCCTGTTTCTGAGAGAGGTGCAATCCAGGATGCAGTGCATTAGTATTTCAGCTACTGTAATACACTTTTTATACTCTTTTGCATTTCAGTCTTTGCACAGGAATTTGCTCCTAAGAAAACAGGATCCCTTAAAAAATAAAAAGATTGATCGCATATTTATAGGAGGGTGGCTTGATCCAAAGCCTCTAGATTGTTGCAGTTTAATTCAATGTGGTTTAAATCAATGTGCAGTGGAGCAAAACCCAGGTGATATTTCACTTTCACTGCAGTATGCTGCACTTTTCCGCAACAAATCAATCTAATCTACATCCCAATACACTGAGTGACACCCTGAACTACCAACAGGAGAATTCCACATGACTTTCACCAGGTAGAGAGTCTTTTTCTCATGTTAGAGAGGTTAATGGTTGGGATATATCCCTGTAAATTCTTAGGAAAGAACAGCATCACACAAAGCAGTGTCAGCTCTTTTTGTGGTACTTTGAACACGTGTTTCTATGTTATTCTTTCTGATGGTGTCTAAATGAAGTTTACAGGCAATGCCAATTCATAATAATCTCTCTGCTAGTGATCCTACAATTGGCCCTGGGCAAATCACATTGTTTTTCTTTGTCCCCTAACTGTTTCTGTAAAACGATGCTAATAATATCCACAACAGAGAGAGGATGGGTGAATTCGTGTGCCTGCAGAGGACTTGGAAGATGAAAAGGGTTATTTAAATGTTACGTATTGCAACTATTATTATTAAAGCTTAAGAGTGCATTCTTCCCTCAGATGGAGATGCACAGCTGCTGCTATTCCTATTGTCCGTCTTTATACAAATAACCATGCAATGGTGCAGAGATGTATAAATCTAGAGACTGTGAGTTCAGCAAGTCAGCTTCACTGGAGCAAAGACAAGGTTTCTATGTGCAGATGGCAGGCATGCAAATTTGGTATGATCACAATTTAGAGGTGCTTGTAAAGCATTTGCATCAAATGAACTCTTTTCAGCTTCTATATCTACAGTGATATTAACTACCATGAGAAAAATTAGAATGAAAGAGCAGGAAAAATATTTATCATAAACCTTTGGATAAATCTCCTGATCAAAATCAGCCAGAGCTAGGGCAGTCCTGATGATAGAGACCTGGATACAACCCAGAAGTCAGGCTGAGCTCTCATGTCACAATTGGGCCATGCAGCATGAATCTTCTCTTTTGCAAGGCTTCCTTGTAAACAGTGGAGATTCCTGGGTCCTAATGTAGGAAATGAGCCCCAAAGGTCTGATGAATTCTAAAGGGCACTTCTAATCCAGAATTTCTATTCAAACTGAAAAAATTATGGAGGCCCTGCTATTGCTCAAACATTGCATTCTATTTTGACATTGTTAAATGTATTTTTTCACTGTCCTGCATATAGTCTTTACAGAGGATTTACAAACTAATCTTTCTGACTGTGCCATGTCACTCTTCTGAAATTCAGTTGCACTTCTGTGATCATACTGCCTTTGATTAGCTTGCCAGGTGTAACAGTAGTAAACTTTGGTCTAAGAAGTAGAAACTTAGCCTCATACTCAAATAAAAATCTAAAGGACAGTCTCCCTAAATAGATTGTCATCTTCCACTTTTCAATATAGTCTGCTTTGTTTTCATTTTCTTTTTATGGTTGATTCAGTACACTTCCAAAACAGGGATCATCTGAAGTCAGAAACAGAATAAAGAAAACTGCCACTCGGTTGTTGTTTTAAAGACAGCGCATTTATTGCTTTATGTTCCGAGCATTCTGTGAAATGAGCAGAAATGAGGCTGATCCATGCAAGAACCAGGGTGTCAGAAGTCAGAGAAATAAACAGGGTTCTTCCGTTAATGATACCTTTCAATGCATTTATTAAGGCTGAGAATAAATAAATCGGTAAACGGAGGTATATTCATCTTCAAAATCCAACCACCCAGACCTGCTGGTTTTTCTAAATAAAAAGATTAAAAGCAGTTCATAGTTTGAGAACTCAACGTTACTACTGAAGAGCTCGGCATTAAGATAAGGGAAGCCAGAAAATGCGGTCCAAGCTGACCGACAGAGCAAGCTAGTGTCTGAGCAGCTGCATTAAGTGCTTAAAGGGCTCTCCTTGCCTTTTAAAGTTTAAGACAACAAGAAGGAAAAAAGAAAACCTTTTATTAAGGCTCTCTTTCCCTGGATAACCAAGGACAGATTCTGGGTGGTCCCCATAAAGTTTCTTTTTAACTTGATAGGCAGGCTCATGGGTACTTTTCCAAAAGTCATAGGAGATGAAAAGGCACTGAGTTAATTTCCTTTTTCTTAAATAACAGGAGTGAAAGGAACAGTTGAATCTCTATACAACCGCCTTTGAAATCACCACTGTTGGGCTTTTCTGTATGTTCTATGCAATATTATGTATTTGCATGGTCTGGCCCTCCTTCAGGCTAAACAGTTGATCTTGGTATCCCGGGATGTCTCAGAAGCATAGCAGGTCTTTTGGGCTGGCTAGTGGTCATGAAGTTCACTGTTAAATGTGAAGATATTTAACAGTGGTAGAATGTGACCTGCTCACCTGGCTTCTTAGAAAGAGTAGTCATCTGCCGTCTCCAAGTCATGTTCTTCTGCACTGTAGGAAGAACACACACATGATTTAAAACTATTAGGCTGTAATGGCTAAAACCATTGGTTGAACTGGCTACCTTTTATACAAGGTCGCCATACAAGCTAAATATTTGACAAAGCGGTAAACGAGAAATGGTCAGAATCAAGAGGGTTTTTTTCCTGCTGTTCCTTCAAAATATTAATGATGTATTTTACAGCCATTCCTTTCTTGGAAAAGCTATTTCTAAGCTAGGACAACTTTGGTTCTTGTTTCCTTTTCATGATACAGCTGCACCGCCTAACAAAGTCTGCCACCCTGCACTGCCCTCTGTTACTCATGATCACTCCTTCACTAGATCTTCTCTTTCCAAGGATCTGTTTTGGAATTCCTTTATGGAATGACCTTCCTTAACTGCTGGAGATGAAATGAGCTGAATGGTTGGCCTTCTTCAGATGAACCCACCATCTCCGTACTGATGGGGGTAAGGGAGGTCTCCCAGGAGCAGCCACATCACCAGACAGTAGCAACACCAAGACGGCAGAAACAGGCTGCAGGTGTTGGGCTGTGGCTTCCTTTAGCCCAGCTTCTGCTGAAGAAGGTTGTCTGAAGAGGGACTGCTGTGGTAGTGTATTCATACCCTCAGACACAAGGCAGGCGACATAACAGCAGGGAAATAAAATCAACATCCTACTGCAGATATTATATGAAAGCAAATAAATAGAAAATACAGTTATTAGCTCTCTAACTTTTGTGGTGGACAGATAAACACCAGAAACATGTATTTCACAACCTGAAATTACTTTACTGGCTTTCATCCGTGCATCACTGTGATTAGGTCTAGACAAACGGATTGTCCTCCAACACTGGTGAGCATGTCTGCGTTCTGCATAGCCTGCATGGCATATATTCCTCAACTGCTTGAAAAATTATGTCATTTCTATGAGTTTCTTCATCAGTATTGAAGGAAAACAGGTTTAATAACACTCATTGCTGATACTATCCCTTGCCTCTTCAAAGCATCCTACTGCACAATTGGCTTAATCATCTATTACTTCGTGGCTTCCTATCCATTATGCAAAACAAGATATGAAAAAAACCCTCTTTGAGGCTCGGGAGCAAATGGCTACAAAGACATCAGTGAGCACTGACCTGCTGAAAGACAACTGAAGATATATCCCAGTCACCCTTACATAATTAGAGTCAACACACTTGTAAACACGGAGAGCCAAATTCTCACATCAGCATCTTGATTTTACCGTTACACGAATACATATGAAAACATGGTCTTATCAGCACAATCAATCTCAGATAAGTGGAAAGGTGAAAACTCTGTTTGATACTGACAAAGAAAAGAAAGACAGGCAAGAAAAAATGTGAATATGTTTCTTGGAACATGTTCATTTGAAATTTGAGTTAAGAAATAGTTGCATTTTTAAGCGTTAGAAAGAAAGTACCTTTGATAAGGGGTGTTTTCAGAAAACAGTCTTAATCTGGAAACTATTTCAGGAAATCATTTATGTTCCCTTGCAATCAAATTCAGAAATCTGTTTTTTAATAGTTCTTTTTTTCTATTCCGTTCTGTTTGCAGGTGTTATTCTAAGACAAGATAGGTTGCAGGTAGTGAACTTCCAATTTCAAAGAGAAAAATTCAAAGAGGAGAAATAAGATTCTTGGAAGCTACATGTAGTCTTGTGTCTATTTTTTGCATTCCTACCACTGCTCTGTTACTTATATTGATATAGCATTAATAATCAAGGAAGAGCTGTGGGGTAGCTTTCAGATAAAAAAGCTTTCAGTCCTCAGTTGCTAGGTCAGACCATGCAAGTTGTAGCTATATCAAGGCTCTTAAGTGATCTTTATAGTGTACATGAGTTGCCTTCATTTAGTTCCTTAGGGACAGGTGTTTCACCACTGCTCTGTGTGGCTGGAAAGGCATCCCATCTGAAGACAGAAGAGAAAAATTAATAGATTTCTATGAATATTCAGTTATTTAGATGATTTCTGTTTTCCTCAAGTTGCGTCCATTCTTTTGTCTGAAATAACCTGGCAGTGAGTTTTCCTTAGACTGACGGTTTCCCAAAACATAATATCTAATAAAAACTGTATGTATGCACATGTATACAAGAAAACAAGTGCTACTTGGAAAGAAACTTGATTCTGAATTCACCTGCACAGACATTAAAAACCTCCATGCAGCCAGTAACAGCTGTTCCATAGACACTATTCCGCCCAATTGCTATTTAGCCATGAGACAAAGTCTGAGAGAAATCATGATCTCATCATGGAAAAATTACAAACAGTAAAGTAAAATCAAATCAAGCAAGTTATCATTAAATATTTGCTTAGTTCTAGGTGACAGTCAAAGCAAGATAGAGCAAGTATTTGAGTAGGCATTAAGTCAGCTCATCATTATTTGACCTATAAGAAGTGCTGGAGGCGCACTGGTGGCTTGCTGGCTCTCCCACTGTGCCTGTTGTTGCAAGTATAGCTGAAGGACCTCAGCTTTTGAGCCAGAGACATTCTAATCACTAGAAGTGATTCCATTCTTTTTTTTTTAATTTAGAGGAGTGATGATTTTACTAAAAACCCCAACATTTAGAGCAAGGGGAATGTAGAAGAAAAATTACCACAGAAATGCTTTTCCTTAGGAAAAGATTGCTTACTCAGAGATATAATTCAGATTCCCAGCTTTTCCCTTGCCTTGACTGTCACATGGATTTATGACTTCTACCTTCAGTTTTGTACCATGCTCATCGTTCCAGATCCTGGGCATCTTCCAACAGTGACTATTCCAGGTGCGAGGACCTGTCACATACTGTTTGCTCCCTCATTCTCAGGAGAGGAAGCCTGTATGATGAGCAAATTATTTTGTTAAAGGAAGCATTTTGGGGGGATGGGGTAGGGCTTGTGTGTCCTGAGTAAACACCTAGAAAAACTATTGCCTTTGCAAAGGCTTATAGAATATTTGTTGTAATTTCTCTGTCTTTTCTAGCAGAAAGTGGTCCTTGGGGAATTCTGGTTATCAGCGTCATCAAAACATCAGATAAGCTTTTCTGCATGTTTGATCCATCTAACCTAACATCCTCCCTACTAAAGGAGGCAGAAGTGAATACTGAGGGTAGAGTATAAAACCAGTACTGGAGTGACCTTCCCCTTGCATAATCATTCTGGTTTTCAGCAATCAGTAGTTTCAGGACTTGAGGCTGCAGCTGGATCATCCTGTCTAATGGCTATAAGTAGTTATATTCTCCATGAATTTGCTTAATTCCTTTTTTCTGTCATCAGGTTTATTATTCTTCAGAACAATGATGTGGTTTAGGATTGGATCACTGCAAGAGTACATTATAGATTATTTACATTTAAAATATTTAATGTCTACCTCAACAATATAGCTTTACTTGTTCGAAGATTATATATGAGGTCAATACTCTTGCTTAGGTAAACACAGAGTTACTAGTTAACAAAAATAACATCTGTTATTTTTATCTGTTTCAGTGCAATTTTGACCCATAAGATCAACTGTTCTAGGCTCTCTGCAGTCTTAAGCTCAGCGTGAGTTTAACCTCCATCCATGGGTCTACAGCTATAACAGCCATAGAACAACAGATGAACTTACCTAAAAGAAGAGAGAGTAAAATACAAGCATAAATTTAAATCACTGTGTCGTGAAAGGAAAAATTTGCTGGACACTTTAAAAACACATGAGGCTCAAACGAGAGCAGAGAATGACAGAGAGGGCAGGTAGTGATGCCCCTACTAAAAGATGTATAACAAAGGCATTTGCTATAAGTTCTCGTGGAAAGGCTTTTAGACAAATTAATTAAGCAATAAGACATGACAGGGTGTGAATCACTTGGTAATGATTTACGCCTATTGTGTTGTTAGGCAGAAGGCCAAAGGCCGAGTGCTGTCAAATCACCTAGGTGTAAATTATCATTTGATAATTTGAGCCCTGGAGTGCCTTATTGTAATTAGAAGGTGTTTTATCACAAAAGTTTGCTACTTCATTCCATTTTTTTCCATTCTCAGCTACATTTTGATACTTAGAGTTCTATCATTAAAAATTGAACTTTCTTATGAAAGATTATTTCAGGCAACTAATATCCTGAGAGGTTTTACATAACAAACCCTGTCATATACCATAATGCATAGCAAAGAAGTCAATGCAGGCATGTCATCACTGCATTTTAATCACTGTGCTTCATTCATACAGCCACTTACAGACAAAGGGACGTATAAGGATTATAGGGGAATGTGCAGTTTAAAGCTGGGTGGAAGTTAGATGCAGAGTTGATGAAGAGGAATGTGTCTGCAGAAGACTTTTACTTTTCAGATTAAATAGTGCAAAAAAAAATGAGGAGATAATAACATGAGTTCTTCCAAGTTGCAGCATCCAGACAGCTGTGGAGGCTACAAGGAAAAGGCAACTCAAACCCAGTTATTCAGATTGAGAGAAGCAAATTCAGCAAGGGCTATTCAATACAAACATGTGAACACCATCTCTGGCTTTGGAAATTCATACAGTGCAGCTTGTCAGAACCTGGGAACAGTTATCACTGTCTTCTTGTCTGCTTGTCCTGTTCTTATACGCATCTTTCAGCTGCTCACTACTACTGGAGATAGGGTATTAGAGTAGCAGGGTCCCCAGTTTGGCTCAATTTGCCATTCTTATGTACTTACATTTAGTCACATTACACGTACCAAGCAGAAGAAAGATCTTTTTCAAGTCTGGCATGGAAATGGATGTCATGACAGCCTCTGTTTCCCTCTGGTCTCTTCTATGCCCCCAACATAGTTCGGGAAAATCATTTTATCAAATCCAGCTATTGCTTCCTAAACATTAACCAAGGTCACAGTCATATGCAACAGAACATCCTTAATGTTCTTGCATGACTAGATGACAACAGCCATCACTGCAGAATTCCTAACACTGAAATGATTGCCCACTGACAAAAAACAGTCCCAGGATGCAAGTAGCCAGAGTGAAATGTCAAGGTCAATCAAGAGAACATCTTTCCAAGCATTAGACACACTTAGAAAAAGAGAATTATACGAAGTTGATACTTCATTCGTCAGCCATGATTTCAAAACCAGCAAAAAAGCATCCTGTAAGTGATGTAACTGTAAAAACAGAATGTCTCAAGTCTGTTCTGATAAACTACTGGTCTTAAAATTATTTTTCTGGAGTTTACTTTTAATGTTTGCTTATTGATGGCATATGCTCCTTTTCTGTTTTGATTGTTTTTGCACCTATTTTTTCCCCCTCATTTTGTGTTGTCACAAAAGCTGCCACACATCCTATTGCATTTATTTAATGAGCAGGATACAGATAGCGTGATAGTTGGTTTTACCATCCGTCTAGCATATTATTAGTAGGTTAGAGTTTGGAAAATTGACAGAGAAACAGATGTTGGGATTATTTTATGTAGCTTGAATACGATAATGATATACAGTTGTCAGAAGCTTCTATTTTATTATTTTAGGAAGATGATTATTTTATGGAGGAAATAGCTGAACTTTTTGCAAGCCAGAGGGGAGAGAAAAGTAAAATGAAGGATCTGAGAAAAAAATCTAAGAAAGGAGTGATGAATGTTTAGTCTGTGCTCAAAAGTCTGTGCAGAACACGTGCAATTTATGAAATTGTTTTATGGGAATAATCCTGGCTGTGCCTTTTTCCCTCACAGATACATATTTAATGAAATAATGGAAAATAAATCTGTAGTCTCATGATTTGCATAGCCTCAGTCTGCTGTAAAGTGTGACAGTAAGGAGGCACCATTTTTGTTAGTTGCAGCTCAATAATGTAATACGCAGAGGTTTTTCCATTTCTAGGAAGGAAAACAGTAAGACTGCAAATAAAGAACTTGGATATGCTTGGTGTAACTTCATTCCCTTTTAGCTATGCCTATCAGTCACAGTGGGGAAAAAAGATCTAGCTGATGTCCAAAGGACAAAGGTCAAAAAAACTCTATTTTCATTTTTTTCCATATTTAGTGTCTTATTATTCAATGTTTAGACATGAAATTACAAGATGAACAGATTTTTTAATCGCTCATGAGTTTGGTTGCTTTATTTTCTGGCCACCCGCTCAAATTAATTTTAGGAAGAGTCTGAAGGACAGTGGAAAATACTATGAAAAGTATAGTACTCAGTGCTTTGATGCGTACCTCTAAGAATTAATATACCTTTCTATATTTCTTTACCTCTAATTCCTCTTTTTCCAACCTATTTCATCACTGCATGTTAGTGCAGATATGGATAAGAATTCAGTATCTGGTAAGACAATTATATTTGGTCCCCATCACTGTAAGTAGTCCAAATAGTTCAGGCACTCAGGTCCTTCTGGAAGTGAAATAAGTCTCAAAAATTCCCTGAGCAGTGGAGAAGCCAGTATCTATCTCTTTTCATCCAACATCCATGAGCAGGACTTGATACTTGTACCGCTGACATCTGTGGGAACACTCTATGACTGGAAAAAAAAAGAGCAAACAGAGCTGTATGTGGACTGGCGTGGCTCTTCACTGAGTGCAAAGGAGTGCGAAACTTTGCCACACATACATGCACATTCACATGCAAGGACACATCCACAGAGGGATATGTTATACGACTTCCAAAATCTCTCTGATTTAACACAATAGAAAAGATTAATGTTCAGTCTTTAAAAGGAACATGAAACTGGTTATGAGCAGAGCAACTTGCACAAAATGATATAGTCAAGTAACTCCCTAGGAAATTTGCAAAGATCTTTATTATTAATATCAAATATTCTCTTTTTTTGTTAAAGGCATAAATCTCTATAATGAAATAGAGTTCATCACCTCCAGATTTACCCTCTTAGCATGGGTTTAGATCTTTATGGATGCCTCCCAAAAATCTAATATGTAATAAAGAAGTACTGATTTAATAAAGTCAACAGGTAGTTGATGCAATATTTGAATTTAAACTAAACTTTTTAATTATAGGGTTACAACTAGTAACATACAGAACTGCCCCTGGGCATTCATCAGAAATACCTCCTTTTGATTTACTTACCTAGCCATTGGTTTCTAGCTAGTATAACTTCATTCAGCGGCAACTGGGAAAGGATGTATCTAATAGTAAAGCTATATTCATTAAGATGTGTAAGAACCAGAGCGTGCATTTTTTCCATGCAGCTTTAATCAAACAGCACTGTTCATCATGCTTTGAAACAACAATGGTTATTGCCGATATTACCATAAGATTATTAATAATATGATTAAATTATTTATCCTTTCTTCTTTGTCCTATTTATTTTAAAATAGGAATTTCATGGGTGCTATTGACAATGAAGAACAAAGAAAAGAGAGTCGGCTGACTATCAGCTGCTCAGTGTGTTCCAATTCTGTTCTCACAGGAGCATGTTGTTAGCATTCAGCTATACCCAGCTATTGTTTGAAATAAATAAAAAATAATTTAGATACTAGCAAAATGTTCAAACGAAAGTTCTAGATCCAAGTCTCCTTTAGTCCTGGGGAAGACCCTGTTTCAAACTTCTGTATCGGTTTGTCAAAGCCTAGTCCCAGGCTCCAAATTCAAATTAATCCAGGATATTGAAGTAACTATGATCTGAGTCATAACTTTGTAATTATGGTCAGTGTTAGTAATATCCAGTGACTTTATAACATCCAAATTCTACCGAAAATTACAAACATGGAAATGCTAATATAGTCTTTCAAGGTTTGAAAACTTCTAGGATTCACAAATCACTATTGTAAGAGACAAATCAGAAATAGTGGGCATCTGAAATATTGGAGAAGTGTTAGTGTAGTTTTACGTGATTAAACTACACTCCAAAAGAATGGGAAAGAATTAGCTCTCAAAGATAGCATAGAGGGACTAAGGCTACAGAGAAACGAATTGGGATCACTTCAAACAGATTCTTTTATTCTTGAGGTTGGTGTGTAGGAGAACTGAATTTTGAGATTATTGTTTTCCTTGGAGAGCTAATCGGAATAATGTGATAATATTTATAGCATTCAGTTTAACATAACCAGGAACAGTAATTTAGCGTTCTTATGTATTGAACAGATCTGTACTGGGAAACACTGAAGACAGCAGCCAGCGTGATACAGATTGTTCTGTATCTTTGACCTACAAGTGCATTTTATAGCTGAACTGGTTTCAGGATTCTATCTGCACTGGCCTCAAAGTACAGCCCAGCTACCTTGTACTACCTGCAAGCAATTTAGACATAGAATATTTTGGGTATCATAAATGAGCAACATCTATTCCCAGGGTAAGGCAATTCTATTTCACAAGTTACTTTATGGACCATATGGTTATACTTGGTTACGTTCAGTCACATAACATCACATAAAGCAACTTCATCCAGTATATTCAGATACTATGCAATGCAAATGGAGCATCATTTCCAAGCGTTAAAGCAGCCTTGTCTTTTCCCCTGGGGAGCATGGTGTAGACTATAGTTTTAAGTCAAACTTCCCATAAACTTTTAACACTCCACTCTCAAAACAGCATGTCAGCCTCCAACTTAGTGTGATGCAACGTCTTATCTGTATGTCTGGGTATAAAAAAGGCACTCCAGTATTCTTCCAAAAGTATGCTGAAAACAGAATATTAAATTGAAACCAGTAAAAAGAGAAGTCAGAATCGGTTTAGGTTTTTAGTATGGTCCTTGCCAAAACCAGCAAAGCATCCCGGAGGCCTCCTTATCTGGTGTGCTGAGCCGAAGCCTTCTGGAAACAGCAGGCTCAAAGGTTGCTAAGCCAGACTCTCTCTTAGATAATTTCAAGGCTTATAACCAGGACATTTTAGTACTAGACAGGGAAACAGTTCTCAGTCTCAAATATGGCAGATATTGGATGTAATTACAGGGTGAGCAAGATGGAAAACATTGCCCAAGAGGCAAGGAAAGAGTTAAGCATTATGCACTCAGAGGTAGGAATCGGTCCCAGGCTAGCAGCCCTCTAACAGAACTTTCCATTGTTCACAGGTCTGGTGAGCTTCTGGGTTAAAGTACTTTTTTGGCTGTTGATGTCAGGAATGCTATCACTTTTGTGATATAATTTGGTTTTCTGTGTAATTACATCCTGGCAAAAGCATATTTCTAATAGCACAGCTAGAATTTTCTGTCTAAAATGCATTGTTGACTTTACGCTGGAATGCCGTATTTGGTTACATTCCACCCTCATTATAGAGCTCTCTGTACATCCCAGAGCACAATAGTGTTATTGTACACTACCTTGGCCCCCAGGTCATGAACTACAATTATCTCTTTTCATGGCAACAATCTTTATAACCTAGAAACTACTCCCAGGGACAACATTATAAAGAAGGATTGGCATACACATAAATAAAGATGAATAGATATTGGCACTCCTCAGAGTTTTTGCCATTGATTATGGAATGTTGATTAATGCCATAATCACTACCTCCCCTCATAAGCGATAGTGGCATTTTATGCTGGCTTCACTTTTCTGTCTTCACATCTGCTGCTTTCTCTCCAGTCCCCGGCTCTTGTCACCCATCTGATTCATCCTTGTAGCACGATGACAAAAGTCACAATGTTTGGTTGCCAGCGAGAAAATTTCAGAGGAACAATTTTGAATCTGATTGTTCTCGACTAACATGCTGCTCCAACGGATTATAGCACTTTTATATGCGGTTGCTTTTTGCTAGGTCCATCTGTCTGCTCTCCAAGCTGTGCTCCTAAGATTTGACATTTCAGGCAGTTCTGATTCTGTTTTCTCTCGTTCAGTTTCAGCTTTTAAGAACAAAAATCCAGTCAGGAAGGTTATTTGGGGATCAGGAAGCAAAAGTATGATTATTATTAGCACTCTTTCAAGGTATTAACCACAATATTTTGTATTTCCTTGCCATCACTTAAAAAAAAATTACCTACAACTCATCTACAAGGCAGAGGAATAAATAACACCTGCATTGTATGTAAGCAACTTGAATCCAGGAATCAGACATTCAATAAACCAGTGTCATCAATAGAAAGGGCTTATGAGTCCTAACAGCTACTCCCAAAGCACTCATTACTACAATATTCCCCATCTTCATTAGATCAGTTATTTGAAATTTTATCTTTACTTCTTATAGGTTGCTTACCTGCATTTACAGGTAATGAATCACTGGTGAAATGTAGCTACATTTTAACAGATGCGGCCACACAGACTTCACAGAACATGATCAGAATTGCTAGCAATAGAGATTGCTCTGCAGAAAGAGGCCTATGCTGGAAATGTATGTCAGAGTAAAATAATTAATTTACATGCATTGTCATTTTATGCAACATATGTTCATTTTTTAAATACTTGCCTTGCCAGAAGCTAAAGAACCAGTCATAAAGATAAACTAAACCAGACAATGTCTGGTAAAGTTTAGAGTAAAAATTTCTCCAAGTCATACTGCACTGTTCTAGTTGTCCTCCTGTACCATTTACAATATATAGTGATACGAAGTTGATCAGGTTAGTCCAAACATGCTAGATGAAAATTACTTGATATTGGTATCAGGGAAGTCTTCCGATTGTTTAAGAAGAAAATGCTTGAGGGGACTATGTTAGCCAACACCAGCACAGTTTTTGTCTACTTGTCTATGTGAACGTCCAGTGAGGCTTCTGCATGTCTACATATTTTGTGTATCATCTGGTGTATCTAGTACAAGTAGAACAAATGGACTCTGGCCCTTTGGTTCCTCTACTGTGGGCAAGGTTTCCAAAAGATTGCTTTATCCCTAAAGGCCACAGGTTCCTTTTTGCAATAGAGTAGCTAGGAGCAGGAGGGGAGTAAAATACGTAGACAAGAGGTGTAAAAATATGTCAAAGCCAGCAAAAATTAACCTGAATGTTTTTCCAGTCGAACAGGACAGAGGAGAGAAAGCTGGACACTGAAACTATAATTACTCAAATAATAAGAACACTTAAAGAATAGTATTTCATTTTCTACATAAAAAGATTGAATTTTTTTGTTTGTTTTTTGTAAATAGAGGGATGTATCAGACACATAATAGCAGATTAATGAAAGAATTTATGAAACTTTTCAGAGACAGGGAATTTCCTAAAAGAAGTAGAGGTTCTACAGATGTTACCATTTCCCTTTATTCAGGAGCTGGCAGAAGGAAGAAAAAATCTAGCAAATGAGCAGCTGTACTTCTCCAAAGATACCTCGGTGTGCAGTTGTAACTCTTCTGATTTTTGTATCTTAGCACAATACTGTGGCATGTGGATAATGAACCCAACTCTTAAATCTTGCTTTTCCAAAAAGCTTGTAGACCCATGTCAATGTGCTGGCTGTATGAAGTGGCCTGTTACTGTGAGCCCTCAGAACATTCAAGCCAGTTTCTTTCTAAAGTGGGACTCCATCCATCCTCCTTGCGTCTTACCCAAAGCTTTGGCTGCGTGCAGATTCAGTGAAAAGAACAAGCAAAAATCCTCAAGGTGTGTTTAAGTATGTATTACACAGGGAATTAGTCACACTCAGAAGGACTTTCATAGGGTGGATACAGAGCAAATCCCTTTAACATTACTGCCTGCAGTCCAGAGGGGTCAGCGAACAACAAGTGTGTCCTCTCCATGATAAATGAGAGCAGCAGAATGGAATGATAAGTAATATCCTACTTTCTGTACAAATTTTGCATCGAGAGAGAGTAACAGCCTGGAAGGATTCATCACAATTCATAAACTAATGTACAGTTTAATTTGACGCATGGAATGGGTGAAATGCAGAAAAGGACTAGCACAGTAGGAAAACCAGGTTTGTCTAGTACAGTAGTGAGCATGATATGCTCACAACATGTGACAAATGAGCCAGGAGCTGCTGTGTCCTCATGCTTTTCCATTTTTATAACTGCATACCCACAGTGAATACAGTTTGATGTAGAAGGAACTGCCTCAGACAGATACAAAACTATCTTAACACCAGCCTAGTTTATTACCTGCTCCTATGCTGATTTACACACAAGAGAAACTACAGTTTCCAATAAGGCCTGCCATTCCTTTAAAGAAATCAGGTTTAATGCCTGAACTTCAGAGATTCTTTATCTGACAAATGATTTTCACTGAAAAAATAACATTTGAACTGATCTGACTTGAACACAGTTATGTCTGAAGAGAATCAGAAATTCCCCCCCTATTGCCTCTGTTCCTTAATAAAAGCAGACAATAATTATATCCCTGTTTTTACGGGATGCCTGTTCTGGACAAATACCATCTAAAATGGAGTCCAGAATAGTACCATTCAGCCTAGTGACAGACTACGCAGGTAAGCTAGAAATGAACTTAGCTCTATATGTCTGTGTGGCAGCAGAGGTGATGAGAGAATACCATTTGCAGTAAGGCAGCCAAAGAAGAACGACAGCAGGGATGATGGTAGTTGCAAAGTGCCAGCAGACTCAGCTTTGGAACAGATTTGCCAAGACTGTCGCACCATGTGATGACACAGATTCCATGCTGAATGCACAGTGACATGGAAAATGTCTCCTAGTGGTGTCCAGGCTTTACCAGTTAACTCCTCTAATAGCTATTGTCCCCTGACTTTGTCCTGTTTAACCAGCTGTTGTGCATCTCCTGTTCAGAAGGAGACACTGGCAAAGTGGAAGCATCATTAGGGAAAAGCAACAGCATATGGATGGAAGAAGGGAGGTGTTTTAAATAATGAGCATGTGTGTGTCTGTGTTCGGTACACACACAGGGAGTACCATCCTATTTAGTTACTTGAGCTTGATTTACCTTTTGTGCCGTTCTGTACCAAGGAGCTCTTGGAAGTGCAGAGCATCCTGGAAGGTACAAGAGCAAATACACCAAGCACAAAGTCAGTTCCACTTGGCAAAGCAAAGAAACTCTAGGGAGGAGAAAATTCCTGTTTGGTGGAGAGTCAGTTCAGCAATCCAGCATTACCCTTCAGCCCTGGTTGTCTTCTAGGGCTGAAGACATTCATCTGATGCCATCATGATCTTCGGCTACTGAACAGTCCCTGGAATTTTATTGCATCCAGCTAGAACTTCTTTTGAGCAGCCTCAAGACCAGAGGGCTGCAACAAGCCATTCTGCTGGAAACAGAGCTAATGGAGACTGGACTTCTCCATGAATTTATCTCTTGGGGCAACTGTCTTTGGTGATACACGCTCGAACTGAGGCTTTTGGGATGCTGGGAAGGAGAAATCCTCTGAGGATTCTCTGACATCTAATACTGTCAACTCATGCAATTAGTGCTTCCTTGGAGTATGTATACGTTCATTCAGTGGGTCTTTCTCTTCAAAACAAATACTGATTTTTACCCATGCTGGAGAACCTTACCTGCACTTAAAAGATGTCTGAAATTCAAAAAGTATTAAAGGACACCATGCAGACAGTTAGTATACCCCACTTAAAACCTGTCTTCTCAGGAGCCTGGTTCTGCAGGTCTTGCTTCTGTATGAAGGGTAGTTAAAAGTAAGGTAAGCATTTTTTTGTACTTTGCTACCTGGTTTTGCCCAGTTGGTAGGTGGTCTGGCTGTAGCATGTGAATCCTGGTGCTCTTTGTTCTGTTGGTCATGAAACTCTCAGGAAGAAAATAGGGTGATGAAGACTGTCAAAGCTATTGCACTGTCTTTTACCTTTCCTAGGGCCTGTGGCACGCTCAGTGTCTCCAGTCATGGGCCCAAATTCATAACAGTTTTTGAGGTTTTATGGTCTCTAAGTTCACATCCAAACAGCACACAACTTATTTGGGACACACTAAATTAAAGGCTTTGAACAGTTTATTAGTATTTTTCCCAAGCTTTCAGTTTATAACTGAGATAAGGATGTATTCCTACATTCCGCCTCACACCTGCCTATTATGTGTTTCATTAGTAAAAGCTTTCATTCATAATATCTCCCATGAGACGCATACCTTAGAGAGTAACTGAAATCAGGCAGTCATAACCTATCCAATTTAATGTTTCACAAGAAGGAAGCTTTAGGATTCCAGCTGGTGTAGTAAAAAATCACCAGATACAACATCATAACAACGCGCTGAAAAAATATAATCATTAAAACAATGTTAACAATGCTGGTATCGTACACTAGTTTGCTCAGGGGTTTCTATACTATCCTTAGCAATGTGACAGGATCAGGGAGCAGTCACTGTAATTTAGCAGAATGGTGGATTTTCTCCTCTTAGTCTAAGGTCTTTCATCCAGCATGCTCATCAAGTTTAGAAACACACACACAAGCACACTCATTCATCTTGTGTCCATAGGTCTGTGTTAGTACAAGTTCCAAGTCCAGCAGGTAGCGAGGACGTTTCTGTCTAATGGGTGCCACTCACCAGGGTGCATCTCACCACTGAGAAGTACCAGCATTCAGAGATGAAGCACAGTGTGGCATGGAGCCCAAACTAATAAGACTTATTCTCATGATGGTTCTTCACTGATACGGACAGAAGTGGTGGGAGAGAGGACAAGGAGAAATGGAGGAAAGCTAATTGAGTCATTCTGAGAAAGGAGATTATGATGTGATGATTGTAATATGGATTCCCCAGCCTGCACGTTTGTCCACAATTCATTTGATTTAGGCTTATTTGTATTCAGATCACGACATGATTTCAATGGGCAGTGGATATGATTGTTCGTTGCCTGGAACTTTGTTTAACATTTTCCTCTTCTGCAAAGGAAAGGAAAAATGATTATGAAATACTGCTCAGAATCTGGGCTTGGTTATGATCTCACACTAGTTTAGCAGAAGTGCCTCTATACTGTTATTTTTCCTGAGTTACCCTTGTGTGACAGCAGTGGAATGATTTGACCCTCTTTTGTCCTTGCTCTACTTATGTTTAGCTTATGTTCTCATCAAATTGACCCCAAGCCTCTGCTCTGCCTATAACTGCAGGTCAAAACATCAATTTTGGCAGTTCGGCTGCCCACTCTGCCATTTGGAAGGAGCAAGGTAGAGACAGCTGGCAGTTAGGGGAGCACTAGGAAGCGTATGGTAGCTCTGTGCAGTGTTGTCCAAGAGCTCACAGGACTATCATTTGCTTGCTTCACTGATTTCTAAAATGCAGTTCTCTTTTTTTGTCTTCCCTCGTAAGCACCCAAGATAGGCATTGCTTCAGCAAGGGTCATTTTAGAAGAAACTCCATATTTTGAAATTTTATGGTTCTTTCTATGAAAGAAAATCTACTTTGAAATTATTCTTCTCCTATAAATGACTACAGAGAAAACAGGGTGACTAGCTAAACATAGCTAACTGGCCAGAAACAATTTTTCAGAGACTAAATGGGACAATAAAATACTAGAAGGGAGCATCTTAAATTCAAAGAATTATGTAGCTAGGCATTTGCAACTTGTCTTTTTAACATGGCAGCTGGTCAGAGGGTTAAGAAAATATGTGGCCATGCAACGCTGGCTGAGATCCTGCCTGATCTTGAGAGTTGAACACAGCCAAGCCCTGTAGTGTTGGATGGGAAACCACCAAGGAAAATCCAGTGATTCAATAAGTGGCAGTCTTCCTGCACGATTACAGCAACCCAAGTGCCAGCATGGTGCTAGGGGATAGTAGTGTTGGTGGCAGTGATGTTTTAATACGAGAAGTAAACTTGTCTAAAGATCTAGTCACAATTTGCACAGATATAAGAAAGCTTTGATAATTACTGTCTTGTAATTCCATCCTCTTCTTTCTGTTGTATGGCGCTTTCTGCTTGTTTTATTTTATCGGCTGATCGTGGCCATCACTACAATAAAACTAATTGATTCCTCCAAGGAGGTGGCTGCATTTCTTTAGTATATGTTTATATACACTGCCCACAAAATATCTACAGCATTAGATGAAGTGTATAATCAGAAGTTTGTGCCTGTATAAAGACATTTCAAATACTCTGTATCAAGAGATAGTAATTTAGGAAGCTCTTTATACAGTTCTATGATATAATTTGTCTCCCTTCTCTACTGCAGTCATTCATTCCAGCCCCCAAGCTGCAATGCATTACTGTAACATTTGTGTTGATGCAACTGTATAGGCTGCTTTCTAAACCAGATCAATGAGCTGACTTGGATGAAAAAATCCTCCAGAGGGGGATATTTTTTAACTCCTTGAAGTTCTGATCAAGTTTGAAATGCAGCCATACAATCGGTTTCATTAGCACAACTGTGGAGGCAGTAAATCCCAATGTGGACCTAGATGTGGTGGAGCAAGGAGGCAGGAACACCTTCAGGTGGTCTTCACACCAGAAGAAACAGTCTGCCACACATTTTTTCCATTACCATAAGAGTAGCATTTATGTTAAGTTTTGAAGTTTAACTGCTAAACATGAATCTGTATTCTTTGTATAACTAAGTTTCTATCACATAATTAAGAGTTTGGAGTTTATAAAGGATATACCAAGTGCTTCTGGATTCTTGGATTATAATTGTCTCCTGTAATACTCTGTATAATGCACAAATGGGAGTGCATAAATGAACATTTTTGCAGAGGTCAAACTGTAATTTTTGTTATTTCACTTTACGGTTTCCATTTGAAATAAGATTCTATGACACATCTAAATAATTATACACAGGAGTCTATTCTAATAGTAGTAGGCTCATAAAAAATAACAAGACCAAATGATAACTGTCTCCTGACCCATAGATGTATTTACAATAGAAGTACTTTAATAAAGGTAGCTACATCCTCTAGATCCCCAGACCTTTATTTGAACTCTGCTGTAGCATAATTGACAGACAGAATTAGAGTGTATATAAAGACCTGGAAATGAACTCTTTCAGTAGGCTCAGCTTCACTCACATGACTCATAATATTAGAAAGAATCTGTGACAATGATATTAAAATGATGCCACCCTGACATAGATTAACAGAGTATGCAATTATATTTAAATGCTGTAATTGGAACTTGCTGTTAAGTGCCTACTGTCACTTCTCAATTCCCCTCAAGGCAAGTAAACCACTTCTTCCTTTGCTCTATAAATTTAATACCATATTCTGCACACAGAAAGAGCTGGTATTTCATCAAGAGCATTTTGTTTGCCTCAAATGCTGTGAAAACACAGGCCTTGTGAACACTGCAGGATATAAATCCATCCTGGAAAATGACTCTGTTAAAAAAAAAAAAAAGGCATTTTAGCATTTCGTGCTTATGGGGACAACCTGAGTCTCTGAATTTGATTGGTTTCTTAACCTGAAAGCTGTTTTGAGCTCAATCTCTCGCACAGAGCATTATTAGGAATAAATGTCCTGCAGGTGGTGGCAGAGCTTGGTGAACTTAATGACACCCAGGTGTACCTTTTTAAGAGCCACAGATGCACCCAGGTGTTTCTGAAGGCTCCACCTTGGTAGCAGAATGGTTTTTGCTTCTGGTGGTGTGTGACAAAGCAGAGCCTTGTGTGATGTCCTTGGCAGAGGCAGGACTGCAGATGGGGCAGGTAGGAAAGACATGTGGTTGTTTATCCTTTCAAAGTAAGGTTTGATGGGAAATTTGAAAAAAATGGTGATGTAAGTTTCTTGTGTGCCTTTCAGGAAAGACCCTCTTCTGAGTGTCTCTGCAGCTTTCTGTGAATGTGATACTGTTGGCCATTAGTTATTGGTTAGTTACTTTTGTGTTTTATTAGATTTTGTAAGAATCATGCGTATGCTAAGTTGTTATATGATTACTTGTTTCACTGGATTGTGTTAGTGTGGGTTAGCATCTAACATACCTAACAGCGTGTAAAGAATAGCAAAGTGTTAATTAAAGTTTAGAAGATAGTCTTGCCCTTCTCGTGGATCCAGACTGGATCTGGATTTCTATTTTTCCGGCACAGCCAAGAACAGCACTGTTTTTCCTTCATGTGTGTTGCCAAAATGACCTAGACCTGAACTTTCCCAAGAATGGGAAAGTGTTTTTGTGTCGTCTCCATACTGGAGCAGTCCCAGAGAGCTCAGTGTGGTAGCCAGTGTGTGTTAAGATGGTCATGCATAAATCTGCAATGTTGACTCTTGCTCACTGGAAACTTAATCTAAGGTAACCAAGTCCTTTCATGCTCAAAAGCAGCAGCTGAATGGTGTTAATTTAGAGGCGCTTAGAAAAAGGCTGACTAGAAAAGGGTAGGAAGGAAAAGGTAGAATTTTTTAATTTATTATGACTGACTATAACTTTACTGTGAAAATTGGTATTATACAGGCTGGGGTGCAATTACCTACGCATCTCAGTGGTGTTGCTTTTCTACATACTGTATGTGTGTTAATTATACATGATGTCTACAAGCCTATGGATGTTTTGAAAACAGTGACTATAAAACTATACAGTGGTGGCTTTGATAAATACATAGATGACTAACATTTGAGACTGGGCATTGCTCTGCTTTGTACAAAAAATCTGTCTATTAATCCCATTCCATTCTCTGTCTTGAAACCATGTGTATTTCTCTGCGCAATGAACTAGAAACCAGCATACCCAGATGCTAGAGAGGGCCCTTGGCTCCTCCGCAAAACTTGGTCTTAAATAATGTTTTTGCAGTGTGGCAAGTGCTAGAACCTTACACGGTGACCTACATGGCATTGGTTAGAGCTTTTCTTGTGAATCTAATCCAACAAAAGCAGCTGTCTTTAAACTAGTAGAGCTTCAAAAGCAGCTGTCTTTAAACTAGTAGAGCTCCAAAAGCACTAACATTTTAGCACTACAGCTATTCTTCAGGGTACCTAATAGTAAATGTGAATTTTTCTGATGGGATACAATACTCTCATCGAAACTCCGGTGTGCATATTTTCTTGTAAATTTCTTT
>Ga0181612_162975_pt1 | contig 34613 bp, 28 predicted proteins | sample HoacroProtozoa21_FD_119630 | JGI IMG/M metagenome (GOLD analysis project Ga0181612, IMG submission 119630) | Hoatzin crop microbial communities from Cojedes, Venezuel. Combined Assembly of Gp0051906, Gp0051904, Gp0051908 | reverse complement strand
TTACATTATTTATTTGCTGATAAATCAAAAGGAACTGAATTGCACTCATCATAACATGTTAAGACCAAGTGGGAGAGAGTTGGATTTGTTCTTAGGTGGTAGAATCTGCATTCAAGAAAAAGTCAACTTCAGGTGATATCGAAGGTAGGATCAGTAAGGTCTATGTGCAGGACAGTTTCAGTGGCAAAGATTTTAACATTTTCCCCAAACACAAATACTTAACAAATGGTGCATCTTTAGCTATACATGTACTCATGCAAATGAAGTAAAAGCTGTGCTCTGACATACTTGTGGACTTTCTAAACGCCTAGCTCTAGGATTAACTTTCTAGAAATAGTGGAGAGAGTTACCTTTCTGCCTGCAGAATGACTGCTACTTTATTCTTGCAATCTTGGTATCTGCTACATGCAAAACAGCCTGTACAGATGAGAGTGATTCAGTTTTTCACAAAGACCCGCCTGGACAAGGTCCTGTGCAGCCTGCTGTAGGTGACCCTGCTTCGGCAGGGGGATTAGACTAGATGACCCACAGAGGTCCCTGCCAACCCCGAACATTCTGTGATTCACTGGGCAGCTTGGTGACGCAAGGCAATATTCTAGTCTTCACTGCGATGCTGTTTCCCTGTATGCAGCTTTTGGTTATACGAGCCTGCTGGTTTCCCAAATACTGTCTCTAGCATAGCTCCACTTCTGAGGAGCAGAAGTGAAGCAGGAATAAATGCTAGAGCTGTTGTCTGAGGGTGGGTGTTTGCATGTAGCACTGTTTGCCTAGGGCTTCCCTCACCTAGTGAGCTGCCAGCATGCTGTGCACATCGCAGGGAGGGATCTCGCCCGCGGGGCCTGCGGCTGTCCCACCTTCTGCACTGCACAGAGCTGGACTAGTAGGGGCTAAGTCGCTGGCACACAGAGGGAAGAAGTCCTAAGACACCATGTGGAAATAAGGGATCAGCTTCAATCATTTCTGTTTACCCGGCTCACCCTAAAGGATGGAGATAACCTACGCCAGTATTTTCAGCAAGGATGTTTCTTAGAGGACATGGCCGTGATTGGACTCAGTATGAGTGGGGATTCATGGATTTCTTAATGGTTTGTTTAGAGGTAACCAAGAGTGAAATCAGAGTGGCCTTCTGAAGAGGCAATAGAAAGGACAAGGAGTGAAGAGGCAAAACCCAAGGGCTGCAGGAAGGAGATCCCTCACGGAAAATATACAAAGAGGACAAATTACAAGGCATGAGAACAGGTATCAGGGGAGCGGTGCTCAGCCACACCATGGAGCTCAAGGTCAATCCTGCACTGGGCATAAATTACGAAGCATGTGAAAGTGCAAATAACCAGCCGGTAATTTGCTTCAGTAAATTTGTAGAAATAAAGTGGAAAAGGCATCTACCTTTAGAGATCACAGTAGGGAAGCCTTGAATTTGATTTCTGCTACTCCCCGTCCCCCCCGAGGCAATGCACAGACCATGAACTGCTGCCTGGAGTAAGTTAAAGCTTCCTTTAAAGCACAGACCTGTCTGCTGCCTTCTGTGATGAAATTCTGCCTTTGGTCTCTCCCTACTCCTATCAAACTTATGTAAAGAAGATATCCTTTTCTGTGAAAACTGGACCTGATTCTGGCCTAAAACTTGAAATTTCCAACTCCTGTTTTACACACTGTAAATAGCATCAATTTTAAGTAAAATTTACTGATGATTATTATAAATTACTGCGGCCAGGAGCTGCAGATCCCATTACAAATGAAGTTTTGGAAAGAGCAGACTGTCATGCAATGTGTATTAAATTTATAGCATGGCTGCTCAGTTCAATAAGGTACAGATTATGAATTAAAAATCAATAATGGGATTATAATCATTCAGTTAAAGGGTTCTTTTTCTAATTGTCTGCAATCTGTCATCCAGAAAGTCTATGATACGTCACTGTTATCCTCAGATGAGTTATCTGCTCCTCAGCACAGAAAGAAAGCTGACCGTCCCCTTTCTTTTTCATGTTATGACTTATGTGTTCCTGTCTCCCTTCCACTGACTGAATGGGGGAAAAAAAAAAAATCTCTTGAGATATACAGACCTGGTTTTACCTTTGGTATGAAAATAGCTCTCGGAGATACCGTATCTGAAAATAGGCTGAAATAGACTGTCTCTATTGTTTAGTTCAACTCCTCATCCAAGGGGAACAGAAATTAGATCTGCGTTATGTTGCCAGTTCTTCTACTGACTCTATTTATTTCTGTCTGAATCTTGTGGTGTCTCTACGCACCTATAAAGTGGGCACACCAGTAGCTGAAAGGAATTGAGCAATTTTGATTATGGCTTTGAAAAACACTATGATATTCAGTACTTCTGCTTAGTTCATCATCTGTAGTGACTATCTCTGGGGATCAAAGAAGAAAGAAAAGGCAAGGACTGGAGATGGAAAAAAGGGTGGTGGTCATCTTACCTCCAGGGACATATTTTTGGAGGTCTCAAGGAGCACTGAGGGGTCAAGGAAAACAGCTGATAAAAATCATTTGTCAAAATAAACATGCAAAAAAAGCAGAAATGCCAGAGAGGGGATGAGAAGGGAAAGTTGAGTGTCAGGAATAATTTTTGTCACTGCATGTTGTGGCTTTAGATGTTAGACATGGGCCAGTTGCTAACCTCTTGGTTGGTAATGGAAGAACCCAACTATTTTCCCAAGGTTTTTCTTAAGAAGCAGACTGAATGATGGTGACTGGGTTCAAAAGGTGGTATTCTTTTTTAGGAAGGGTTAGGATCAGGGTTCTGGGAAGGTTTCTCATTGTGATCGTTGCATTAGCTGGAATTTTGCGTGTAATTTTAAATGATCTGTATATTTTCCCTAGATCTTTGGAGAGGCACATTTTAAAATCTGAAGAAATAAATAGAATAAATAATAGAATATATGTTAAGTTCTTCAACTGGAGGATTTTTGAAAAGCCACCTTACCTATTTTGGTCTAGAAACAGTGATTAAAGGTTAAACTCATTTCTAATATTACTCCTGGGTATGGTTGGGTATTTTTGAGATACTCATTTCCATGACAGCAGTGATATATCTCCATTCTTGTGCCTATGTGGCTTGTGGCTGAAACTTTGGGGTGATAGTTAATTTCTTATTGGCATTCCTATTTGTTATGCTACTATTGACTATTTACCAACAGCTATTTGTCCACTTTGAAACATGTCATTTTGATCTCATTGATCCATCCTTTGTGTTTCAGTTTGTCCCCTGTGTCACCTCTGTGATATGTGTGCATCCATCAGTTTTGTCTCGTGTAACTCATGACGTTGCTTTCATAGATAAGATTTTCCATGTCAGACTCCTGAATAAAATATCTGGGGACTCAGATACTAAGGCTGTGTTCACAGCTCCAGAATTTGAATAGAACAAAGTAAACCTGTTTTTGATGGCAGTTACAAGTGCTCATGAATTTTGTCTTCGATTTATTTTCCCCACTGCTGCTCGAAGACTTTCAGGTGCTGTCAGCAATATACTTTGCCCAGGTAAACACACATTTTTTTTTCTGACATGAGTTTTGCCTAATTACCTTGTGACAGTGTCTTTACTGTGCTTCAGAACTGCTGCTGCAAACCCAAGCCAGTGTGGTGTGAAGCTTTTCAAAAGGAGGTTTTAACCAAACAATGAGTAAGAGCACCCTTAGTCGCGTCTTTAAGGTACCTTTGCTTAAGGTACCACAGATAAGGTACTGTGAATCTGCCTCTGGGAGAGAGCCATTTGCATGAACATTTTTAGGAATTGCCTGTAAGGATTTTGGATGGATCTGAATCGTTCATGTGGCTGAGGCAGGGGTCAGTCAGATGCTGTTTATCGCCATCCATGCTGCTCACATCTGTGCTTAAGCATGGTACTGGTGAAAGAGAGCTGCAAACACTGCTTAAGCTTTACTTGAATAAGCTGGCTCAGAAAGCTTTTGTGGGCTGTTGGGGGTTTTTTTTTTGTGTGTGTGGTTTTTTTCAAAGACTAATGCACATTTTCCCTTGTCTGTCACATTACAGTATTCGAAGGACAAAAGAACTGTATGTGCTTTCCTTCTATTTCTCTGTTTACTTTTGACAAACTTTGACAAACCAGAGTAATGTTTGTATCTTATTGCTTTATTTTTCTCTTCTCTAAAGATTACTCTGTTTTCTAGAAACTCAGTGAAGACTAGCATGGCAACATTTGAGAGAGATGAAAGGTAGGAAGTAACGTAACATCATCTGCCAATTTAGTAAAATCCACAACAAAATCATAAATATTTTGAAAGCCTGCTTTCATGAAAGTCTGCTTAAAAAAAGGTCAGTTTTTTAAAAACACGGTCTTCTTTTTGTACCTGTAACTTACTGGCACAGCTGATGTCATTTAGGCTCCGATTCAGCAAAGCACTTAACCATGCTACTTAGTCCTGTTGACTTTAATGGGAAGTAATTACATGTTCCAACAAAGCACATACAGAAGTGCTTGGCTGTATCAAGGTTTTAGATGACATAATGAGAACCTGATTGGGGGGGGGGGGGGCTGAATTAATGCTGTGCTCAAAATCAAGCCCATACTCTCTGAAAATATACAGTAGGAACTCATTTGTGGCAGAGCTCTCCCTGTGTTGTGGCACACGTCTATCTCGTTGCTTTACAAAAATCAAGAAAATAAAATTCTAATGACTATATCCATGCTGTCACACATGGAGACCTAGAGATTGTCACACATTGTAACCATTGCATAGTGATTTATCTCCAGATTATAATGCTTCTTTCTTCCTTTACATTTTTTCTCCTCTTTGATATTCCATCTCTCTTGCTTTATTTTTCATTTTCAAGTGAGGATGGTATTCCTATCTTGTACTTGAATGGACTGCCATTTTGATTATATTTGCCAGTGCTGCTGTTGATGTGAGCTGTATTAAAATAGAAATTTGAAGTAACACTGGCACCAGGCAGTCACCACTCATTAACATCACCTCCAGTAAAATCTCACAACAGAGCTGTAAGACTACCTGCTTTATAGTCCTCGAACTGTAGTATGGTACAGACCGTCCACATAGTGCCACTGCGGCTTCCAGTCACTCCTGTTCCATTACACTGAGACTGATTGTATCTCCTTGAGAAGGTTTCACTACTGAGCATGGAGCAAGCCCTACTCATTTTATATCTTTGCTGACGTTAACAGTCCTACTTGCATAACAGATTTGGCTCAAGAGACGTATGGGTAACAGTATTGCTTTTCTTTAAATTCTCATGGAAAGATGGTGCTCAAGATGTTGTGGCTGAATTTGCACAGCGTGTTTTTTTTTTTAATGCAACAGAATTTATTGCTGAAAAACCAACAAGGAAAAGGGATTGACTTCTTTGGTGTATGTCTGTGTGTGTAGATGATATAGCACTCTGTGAGCTAATATCCAAGCTGACTAATTCTTCCACAGAGGATTTAAACAGGCTATTTGGGTTAATGGGATTACTAGGGCCTTGATTTCTGAGAAATTTCTGCCAAAATTCAATGGAAGAGTTCAGTCAAATCCCCATCCATCTGCCTGTTGGTGAGGACCTGAGTGGCCAGACAAGTAGGGGCTGCTGCCTGCACTTATGTGGCTTTGGACTTACAAAATATTATTGAGAGGGTTGCTCTTCATCAGTGATGAATTTAGACCATCCTACTGAGATAGCCACAGTCTTCCTGCAAGCCCTGCAAAAATATTTGGGCTGCCTAAAGACAAAACCCAGGTCACAGACTGGTCCCTGCCTTCCCAGCACTTCAACACAGAAGCAACCTGTGTTGCCCTGCTGGCCAGCACCCAACAAGAACGGCCTTGGCCTTCGCCGGTGGCCGCTGGCCCCATCCCCACGGGGGCTGCTCCCGCTGGCCCTGCTGCTCGTGCATGTGATGGGCACAGCGTGGGAGTGGGAGGTGTTTGAAGATGTCATGCTTTCCTCCAAGGTGTGTTAGTTCAGATGGAGTTTGGCCCAGTAAAGGGAGCTGCTTGCACAGTGAGGGACTCCCCAGCCCCACTGGCTGCTCCCGGGGCAGGTGTCTGAGTGTGACCCTTTGCCTCTGCTATCAAACCATTGCCCTTCTAATCCTCTGCATGTTCTACTGTAGTCCTCTACAATACCTTTTGAAGCCTTCCAGTACTATTTTCTGAGGGGAGTTACAGACCCAATTGCAATTGTTCACTTATAACCAAGCTTAAGGAGGGTCCTGGTACATCTGGTAGCCCACAATATTTTTTCCAAAAGTTTGTGCAGGGGCACCCACCAGCAATCCCTCTTCTGTCAGTGTGGCAAGGACATCTTCATCTCGCTGTGACCAGGATGGTTACAGCGCTGTGCTCATTTTTCTCAGTGGAAAGGTTCTTTTGGCTCACCCTCAGCAGGGCGCAGTGTCCTCATCGACTGAGCACTGGGGTGCAGCTCAATAAGTGCTTTTCTTGAAGAAAAAGTATAGGAAAGTAAGGCTGAAAATGTGGGGCTCATTGATTTGATTGGTGGAATCCTCCACATTTTTGTTTTGTTATGTCTTTCAGGGTTTTTTAAAAAGGATAAAACACCTTGGGAGGAAGTAATAACACCATCATTTTGAAATTACTCAACAGTTCTCCACTGGTTTCCAGGAAATCTGGGATTTGGCTGTCTTCCTTGCACAGCCTCCAGGGCTGGAGCTGTGTCCCGCTCTGCTCAGCCAGGCTGGAATTTTTGGGAAGTGGTGGGCAGCTCTCTGAAGACAGGGGGATTGTCCAGAGAGATAAAGCAACAAAGAGACTCAAGAGAGAAAAATAAATCCCAGTGACATTGAAAGATTGACTCTATCAGCATATTCAGGCAATCACGTAGGGTCATCTGTGCTGAGCTACACATCCTTAGGCAACGCGAGCATGATGGGGGAACAGGGAACAGGCACAGGATGTCTGTGCCCTTGTGCAGTTATGGTCTGCTTGTTTTTATTCTCTCCGCAACCTAAAGCTACTGCGTTCTTGTACCGCTGCCAAAAAGACAGTGAACTAACAGCTACGCAAGTTTTTTACTTCATTCCTCCAGATAAAATTTTATTTAATGAAGGGTCCTGTATGCAGCTATTGCACGATGCTCAAGATAATGCAGACACCACTGGCTTGCTAAGTGGGCAACAGCACATGTTTCTCCGCTGCTTCCCTAGCAGCTACAGCTGTGCAGGCACTAACAGAACTGAGGGCTTACTATAGATACAAGCTTCTAGAAACATGTCAGCCAAGGGCAGTGACACTTAATCATGTTTTTAAAGCTGTTAAACTCTGTATATTCGGTTAAATTCAGTATGTCCTAGATGCTAAGTGACACAGGAAAATAAATGAAGTGACTTGTTAGCAAGAATATGTAAAACATCATTCTTTCCTGATTTCATCAATCACGTTTACGACACTGCTGTTGCTTTTCTATAGTTGGCATAAAGCTTGAATCCTAATCTTGATGGGTATTTGCTGTGTTGTGTGGGAGCTCTGGGTTTTCCCTTTCTATCAGAGACTGCTGCCTCTCTGCTGCAACAGATCAAAATGTGAGGACAGGCAGCTGCTGTCCTTCCCTGACTGTTCTGGCTGACTTTCCTGAAAGTTGAGTTAGGGACAGTGCTATTTACTCTGTCTTTTGCTGCACTGAGAGAATAAATTCCAGCGTCCCTACCATGTGGGTTGTCTTCACACATTGGAAAAAGAGGCTGCATTCCTTCTGAGGCAGATTCTTTACCATTGATGGGAAATTAATGATGGCAAGTAAAATGTCTCTTATTAGGATTAATTTAGATGATCAAAGCCTGAATGCTGTTTACTCCCATACTTCGAGTCTGCTGTGAGACCCTGGATGGTCATAAGCAAATCATTTCTTTCCACTTCAAGAGATCATTTTACAAAGGGAAAATGGTATCGCACTCCATTGCAAAGTACTCTGCTACCTATTGATGGAAAGTACTATTTCAAGATAAATTTTTTCCTTACAGTTTTGTATTTGTAGAACTAATTAAGCTCTGTGACTTGAGGAGAAAATGAAAATCAAGGTCTATCTTTGCAAACCATTATTTTTTCCAGTAATTTAGAACCAAAATTCTTTAAGGCCAAATAGCAAAATCTGGTCCTTGCTGTATTGTAGCCCTTACCGACATGCAAAATTTCCACTTAGTTAAATGAATTTTTGTGTAAGTGCTTAGCATGACAAGATCTGATGCTTTTTCAAATGCTCATGTAAGAACCGAGCTCGCTTCAGTGCCCATCAGCTGGAGCAGGAGCACATCTACTAACAAGGGAAAAATAAACCACAGTTTAATGAGTTGCAAAATGGCCTGGTCTCCACGCTCTCTTAACTAGTCTATTTTGGAATGGCTGTTGGCATTGTCAGGAGGGTACAGCACAGGAGACTTATATGGTTAAATTTTATAGTAGTCTAATAATGAAAAAAGCATGTGTAAGGCCTCTTGGCAAACAGCCCATAGTTGTGGCAGTATTCCTACAAGTAAAGCTGCGAGAGAGGAGAGAGAGAGATAATTAATGGGAACCTACTTTATTTGCCAGGAGAGATTATTCTTACGCTGGGAGCAGAGGGTATGCGCCTGAGAAAAAAATGTAGAGAAAATGGAGTTGTTTTGTGGTACTCTAAAATATAGTTTAATGAAAATCAGAAAATAATGGGAGGAAAGTCAATTCTACAGTCTCTGGCCAGCTGCCCAAATATGACTAGAGATGCGCTGGCCCTGGGCTGTGCTTCCAACACAACTCGTGGAAAGCTAATTGTTCTTACACACATATGCTCTATTTTCAGACACATGCTATTTGAAACCACATTTTCTCTGTTGCTCTTTGCTCCTTCCTTGCTCCCAGCTTGTGGAGAATTTCCACTTCAGAATGTTATTTCTTGAAATGTTTTCTCTTTGCAGAGCAGTATCTGTTGTTTTCCATTCTCACTGGGGTGATGGTAGGGGTCTGATGAAACCTGAATGTACCGGGAGTTATCTCTGATTTCCTAATCCTCAGGCTAACCTGTTTGGCAGGGCTTGTCTGAGCTGCAGAGATCCAGCTCTCAGCTGCATTTCAAGCAACCAAATCATTCCAAGCCTTATTTTATTTCTTTATAGCTTGAAAATGTTTGGTCCTCTACCCGGTGTATTAAACTTGGGAACCTCTGGCTGTCTGCGTGACCACCTCTCATGCTCTCTCACTCTTTCTTTTCCCCCTCATGGACATTTGCACAAAGGTGGGGAAACAGACATCAGTGGGACCATATTTATTTACCCCATTAGCTGTTCAAGCCTATACATCCAGGTGAGGTATTTGTTTGGTTTTTTTTTTTTTAATAGTACCATAATTAAAATGACACTGTGCAAGTGAATGATGGAGTAAGTATATTTTAGGGATATAAAACAATTAAGAGAAATCTCCATCTAAAGCAAAGCAGAGCTCAGAAAAAGGAGAGTGATTCCTGACCCAGAAATCACATTATTTTCCTTCATATTTACACCGGAGTCTGTGAAAGCGGAACAGGGATCCCCTGAATTTCACATGTACCTGTGTCTTCAGTTGGGCTTCACATTTGTCGGCTGAAATTTTCCTCTACTCTATCCTACACACTGTGGGCAAAGATCTGATGTCAGTGCTGTTTTGAATGATGGGTCAATACTAAACCTAGAGGAAATCAATGAAATTATTCCCACTAGCATGTATGCAGTGCAGAAATCAAGGGATCGGAAGCTGAGAACAAAACTAGTGCTGCCCCAGACTGGCAGTGTGCATGTACCCAGTGGGCTATGATACACTTTGTGAGTCACTTCTTGGAATCTGAAAGGGATAATATTAATAGATGTTATTCTCATTAGATCTCTACCCCTCCTCCCAATATAGTCATTATCCAGAAAATTTGTTTAGTGAAAGTGGTCTTCCTTATTTTTACATGTACATCAGTTTCTGGAAAGCTATTTCAGATGATTACAGGATTTTCCTCTTTCAGAATTTGATCTATCTCTTTCTTTTCCATAGAATATGAGTGTTGTCTGGAATCAAATTAATGTTATTAATTAACATATTTCAGGGCAGTACATTTGGAAATAGCGCAAAGCTCTTAGGTTTTCAAGAGGTTTATTACTGAGACTTTGAATTCTCTTTAGATCTTCTTTGCATGTATTGTTCAAGACAGAAATTACTTATCCTTTTGTTTTAGCAAAAGAGAAACTCCTCCTCATGTTATTACCTGAATGGTACTGCTTTAATTATGATCGATGCCAGGAGAAATAGCTGTGAAAATATTAAAAAATATCATTGATAAAGGTAATAAGTAAGATTTTGCTTGGCATTTTTCTTGCTGGGGTTTCTACTAAAATCTCTCTTCATTTTTTAAAATGTTCTGAAAGAAAAGATGGATAATTTTGGTGCAAATGCAAAAAAGTAAATAAATCTGATCAAAGTAAAGTAAATAAAGCTGATCAAAAGTATAGCAAAGAATTGTGTCAAAAAAAACAGATGTTTTTGGCTTGTGTGCTATGTTTTTAAAGAAATGAGCTCTCCATGTGCAGAGCCACAGAAGGCATGTCTGTGTCAGCTCATACTTTTTCTCCTTGCTGCTTCCATGATGGACAAAGTATTAAGTATGATCTAAAGTAGTCTTAAATGCATATAGTGAACTATGGTATACCACAAAACCAGAAATGTGAAAGACATGTGCAGTCATCTAACCAATCCAACTACCATCATAGGGTTGTTTCCTTGAGATTTGGTCTTGATTCTCCAGAAGGTTATCTGGCACCGTTTCCTCTGGGATGTGGTCTCACTGCAAACTATTGAGGCAGTAAGCTGCTACTTAGTGCAGATGAACAGCAGTAAATATCTGATTTTACAGTGTATATACTTATAGGGATTTTCTAATTTTAATTTCTCCTGAGATATATACGTTCCCATGTCTGTGAATCACTCTCAGATGAAGCTTTCTTTTTTTTTCATGTGCATTTATTTGTAAAAGATTTGAGTTAGTTCTCTGAAGAACCCAATAGACAGTGCTCTGGGTCTAGTCTGATCCCAAAAAAGGTATTCTAGGAAACAAGATCAGCAGGCTAATGGAAGACATCCAAGAATCATGTAACTGTGGGCTGAGAAAGCCTTATTTAAGGCAATTTACGTGATATATATTAGGAACGCAACTTGACCCAAAAGGGGCTTTATCAAGATATCTGGGACTTTGACTTTAAAAACAGTTACAGCAGACTTCAGCTCAACTGTGGAGCCATTCTCACTTTATTCTATTTCTGTACATGTTAACAGAGATGTGGAAAGGTTGTTTGGTATTGCCACTGTTTTGTTGAGGTTTTTTCATGGTTTTCTGCTTTGTGCCATATCGACCTGCTGTTCAGAATTGTCAACTTAAGTTTTGATCTGATGTAGTTATGCCAAAGTGCAATCTGTACAAGACCAAATTTTCTTTTTATATCCTCTAGCTGGGTCACTATGCCTACTTGTTCTAGTTGCTCCTCTGAGGGCTTACATACCTTTTTGTTTGTGTATTCAGAATTACTGAAAAAGAATATATGCTCTAGAGAGATCTGGGTTACATGCTTGTTCGAAGCCATTCAGTCTCTCTGAATGTCACTCTTAACTATAAAATTGAATTACAATAGTTCCTTAACCTAAAAGTAAAACAAAATTAAGAAGTATTTGCAGTCTGTACCAGCTCTAAGGTAACGAAGGACATAAATGCTTCAATGGATAGATGCAAACTGAACAAGAACATATACTTCTGACTTGTTTTATATTTGTTTAATTAAAAGTCCAAAGGAACCTGAAAGTCTATGAGACATTAAGCCTCCCTCTTGCTGATTCTATTGTCAGAATCATTGGGATCCTTTCAGCCTGCCTGCTGAATTAACAGATATAGAGATTAAAATACCCTGGGAGCTATATTTTTTTTTCTTTAAGGTTCTACCTCTTTACCGCATTCCGGTAGCAGCACTGTAGTTTATCATAGCAATGAAGCATTACTGAACCGAGTACTGCACTTCATGTTATCCTCAGTAGAGAGTCTCTAAGAAATAAGACTTCTGTGAGTTGCAATAATTTCAATCAATTGCTGCTTGGGAGTGCATCAATGAGAAAAACAGGAGCCTATTTTCTATGCTTGGATATTTGATAGTCATTTTACCAGACACTTTGGTGACCTGATTTAATAAGGCATGTTAAGCAGTCACATCATAGCATATGAGTCATTTGAATTCCTACTGTACATCAGTTTGCTATCTTAGGTAAACACTAGCCATATGTTTGGCAAACGTCATTAATTTTTTGAAATATTTGAGTGACAAAGCAAATGATGAATTGTCTCTTTCTGAGTTAGCCATTTAGTGTTCTTTGGTATGTTCTCCTAATTTGGCTCATGTGTCTTGTGAGACGTTTTTGTTCTTGGTCATGTGCGAACATTGTCACAGCTACTACTATTATTATTTGAACTGAAGGCCGAAGCTGAGATCATCGTTGTACTTGGCGCTGTACTCATGACAGTAAATGTCAGCAAGTCTAGTTCATTGAAGGCAGAAGTTATACTGGAAAAGAGGAGAGGAAATAGTCTATGTTTTACTGATAGAGCTGAAACTGAAGCAAAGAGCATGAAATGATGCAGAAAGTCTGTATATCAGTGTTACTTTTCTTTTGGTCAGAACTATGAAATGGAGAGCAAGTTAAAAAATGAAAAGAAAAAAACCACATCAAACCTTATCTGTCTCTGTTTTGAATTTGGCTGTTTGTAGGAAGAAATTAAAATCCACTTGGAGCTCCAAACTGTTTCTACATTCAGTGCTGCACAGATAGAGGATGCTGGTTTGAAATGAGGTCTAATTAAACTTTAACTGATTTGCCGATACCTGTGTTTTAGGTGCCATTCTATGACTTGCGATATGTTTTTCCTCTGACACTTCTCTGTGGCTTGATTTTTGGTGCATATGTTAATGCTACGTGGAGTTTTCAAGCAAGCAGTGGAAATAACAAAGTCATTTGTAATTGTGAAAGGGTAAAGGATGCCACAACAGCTAACTCAGAGGGCCTAAGGCAGGCAATGATAAATTTACCCTTCTAAAGAAAGAAAACTATTTAGAAAGAGAACGTAAAAGGGAAATAGATAAAAAATCTGAAAATGAGACTGCAAAACTCAGAAAGCAAAGATACTTGCATGTGATGAAAGAACCTGCAAAATTAAATAAATTAGTGAGGCCAGGCAGGAGGTATAAATTCTGGAAATGCAGCAGAATATTAGGGGCAAGTAAGCTGAACCAAAATTATGTTTGAATTGGTAGATACCAGGAGAAGGAAGACACATTTTCTTAAGTACCAGGTACTTCAAAGAATGATAAGATTTTAAGGGTGAAAGTGAGTGTTTCCAGGCTATGTATTCATCATATACATTGGCTGAAATGAGGCAATAAAAAAGGGTGTTTGTACATCTATATATAATAACATTATCTTGACAATAAGGCAGAGAATGAAGCTTGTCAGTCGGTTCTGATAAAGTATTCTAAAGCTGAAAAAGGAAGACAATCGTTATTAATTCCCTATTCTGGAAACACTACTTTCTTCCCTAGTGACTGGAAGTAGATAGGTATTATCTTTTATGCATTAAAGTAGCTGTGCAATAATGACAGATAAGGGTTAAATATATGTTGCTAGATATCTTTAATTCCACTGACTTCTAGAAATTTATTTGTATATATACTTTAGAGTGAAACCGCAGTCTCAAGAGAGTGGCAGTATCACTGTGATATCCTACCATGTAAAACACTTGCAAAATAACATAAAAACAGGAGGCTGCTAAAGTTTTTCCAAGCTGCAGCACTAAGTTGTAACAACTAGAAGGGGAATGATTTAAGAACAGTCACAGTAAGAGGTTTTTTTGGTAGTGGGATGATAACAAGAGGTAGCACAAGGGCAATTGTTACTTAAACAGACTTCCATATTAGGAGCTTTATGGGGAAGCCTCCATGGCAATTCTGTTGTGTCACAATCTTGATTCTGCCATGATCTGATGGGAACGGGAGGGATGAGAGGCATGGTCCTTCTCACCTTCTGACTCTCTTTGAGTCTTCCTCCTGTAGAGACTTACGTTTGTCACAGACCTCACCTGATACAGGGCAAAACTCTTTCGACTTAGCCACTTAAAAGGAAGTCTTCAAAACATTTCATGCTCTCAATGAGGCTAATAAGTATAGTCTGTAGTAGAATCAGACTTTGTAAATAGTTAATTTCTTTCCCAACTAAGTGAGAAGAAGACAGGAAGAGAAAATATTTTTATTGGCAAATGTATTTTTTGGAGTCAGGGAAGGAAACATTTATCAAAGTAGTAGGACGAGGAACTTGTGTTCAGACAGAGTCAGCTCTCAATGATCCATGGACAAAGTTTCCAGGTTAGAGGCTGCAGAATGGATTAACCTTACCAAGGCGCAGAGGTTCCTTCACAGAGGCTATATAGCCCCACTCTCATCTTTGATCAGGGGTTTGTGGGAACAGCTCCTTTCCAGACTGATATAGGGATGTTCACATAGGGTCTTCTCTTGAGCTCTGAGCCCTCCCACTGCCTAGATAGCACTGGAGGTCTCAAGCTGGTTCTGCAACAGCTCTGCTAGGTTTGGGAAATATAGCATGTGTTTCTGAACTTCTTCCTTTAAGGAACAGTTAGCTGCATCAGTTATGAGTGGTTAAGGTCACCAGTTTCTCTAGAGACCATCAGGACCAACTCTTCCAGTTTACTTTATACATCGTTTCCCAGGGTATAGTGCCTTGTCCCAAACAAGCTAACTCTGAAACCACAAGCCTTAAGGCTGTATTGGCAGGGATAACTAACCCAGAGGCAATGTGCTGAAACATGGCTCTTCTGCTTTGGAGACTCACGCTGCTGGTGTGGTGGTGGTGCTCTGTTACTCTACCCTCATCTACTAGCATATCGTAAGTGAGCTTGTGTTATCCTTAGCACACAGTCATAGAATCACAGAATGGGTTGCGTTGGAAAGGACCTTTAAAGGCCCATTTCTCAGTGTACATATACCACTCTGTCTAACGATAGAAAAGGCTAATTTCATGAGAATGGTAATTAGTAGTTTCTTTGAAACAAATATATGTGTTTGAGATTTCTTCCACACATCGTATGCTTACTTTCATTGTTATAAATTCCTGCACCTCCAGTGATTTAACTGATTATGGGTTTGGATTTTTTCTGGATTTGCCCTAGGAAAATTGATGTGGTTGAAGTGGATCTATTCTGTTATTCGGTGTGATCAAATACATAAATATGTAGTGGAGAGAGCAGATACTGTTAAAGACAGTTTATTTTAGGGAACTTCTTGACATTTTCATTATGGAAGAGGTGTATCCTGAAACTGTTGCAGAAGTAAAGATGGGGGCAAATATAGCATAATTTATTTCAGTGCAGTGGTATGCAATCAGAGTAGTAGTGATCTGTTCCTCTTTCAAAGACTCCAAAATTCTCAAAAGTTGTATGAATTCAAAAGCAATCATCGTGCTGAGCAAAGTATGTAAACCACAAGGGAAATTAGACGATAGTTGAAAGTCTTTCTTTTTCCACTTACAATGTAACACATGTAACCTACACGGGAAAATGTAATAAAATTAAACAGCTTAAAACTTAAATCTAAACCCATTGCTGTGGCCAAATGAACAATGACCCTGCACTGCACAAGAAATGTAAACAGCGTTTGTACAGAATAAAAGGATATTTGATGCCATCTGGTGGCACTGGTGAAAACGCGACAGCAACTTTGAAAAGTCCCAGAATCCGTTCTTTGTAACTGCAAGTGCATACCGTGCCTTTAACCCTTTGGCCCATCACTGGAATGGATGTGGAAATCTAAGTATAGCAGGATTATTTAGGAAACTCCACAGATCAATCTCCTATAGGGTCTGACTGAATATATGTGTTGTTTTCAGTACTTTTACCTTCTTGGCCACTTTGCCCGAGGCCTGCCACACACAGTAGTACTTCTAAGGTCACAAGCCACCATCTAAACTAGGCAACCTGGCATATTTCTAGGTTTAAGATTTACATTAAATATATGGCATCAGAAGGCAAAACTGCCAAGCAATTTGAAGGTAGGGTATTACTTCTGTAAGCCTAACAGCATTTGCTGAAGGATTAGAACTATTACCTTTAAACAAATTAAACTCATGAAGTATTAACCATATTTAATTACCCTGTTTAGGGTAAAATATTAATATAATAGTCATAAAAGGTAAAATTTCCAATAATATCCATGCGATACAAAGATAGGAACCTGTTGACAATTTATGTTCATAAATCATGCAGGTTCCTTAGAAAATAGGTAACATCCAAGTTTGTAGTTTCTGGTGCAAATTAAACAGTAGATTGTCCTGCAGCCAAGTGTAAAGGCACCATACGCAAACTGCCATACACTGCCAACTGCCAAAGCACACGTATGTGTGTGGTGGGAGGGTGCTAAAGAATAGAGAGAGAATCAGAATAAGAATTATTATATTTTATTATGTGTTATTTTAGGATGTTTCGTATGGAACTGTCTTTCTGAAGTGCCACAGCCCAGTTTCAAATGAACATTACTCTGTTATTCCCTGTGAAATCAGCCTGAAGAGCTCCAGATACTGCACTATTGAAATGACAAGTGCTAATTCAAGCAACACCTTTCAAACGTGACGGCAGCCTCTTTCCTTGCAGAAAGGTGCCAAATTCCAATTAGTTCTAGACTGACCAGCTAGAAGTCAGATTAAAAAAACCCAAACCTGCATGAGGTTTTTTTCACCAAGGATTTCAGTTGTCATTTTGTTAAAAATAGAGTATCTGAGTATCTCCTAGAGCGAGAAGCAAATTAGGAAATCTTTCCTTTCTGGGATTGATGGTCTTGGGCCTAAATTTCTGCTTTCCAGTTCTCTGCATGAAAATTTTAGCAGAGAAAATGTCAGCAAATATGTACCAAAGGAACATTTTGCTGAAATGAGCTTTTTACAGACAATGTGGTGTGAACTTTCTTTGCAATAGGAAAGGTATGAAGCAGCTGATAATGAAGCCTCCAGCTGAGCAACTACAAAATTATTGGATGTTTTCCCCAGGTTGGACCAGGTATTGCGTGGAAGAAATAAATATCCTGGCAAGTTGTAAACCCAAGGAATTTAAGTGCCCAGAGTACAAGTGAAACTGTCGAAGGTACATGGTTAGTACAGTTTACTGAGTGCTTTTGGAGCTTATCATCATTGCCTGCAGAAACATGCAAAGTACTCAACCAAGTTTAGGCTAACAATAGTGGGAACAAAACAGAAAATGGTTTTCAAATGAAGATCTACAACCTTCCAAAGGTGGCTTCCAGTTGCAAGGATTTAATTTACTGACCAGGATATCCCATCACTCCGATATCCTAAACTACTGCTGAAAAAACAGAGGACGATGTGATAGAGCACCAAGATTTCATTACATGTGTTAGGAAACCCGAATATCATCTCAAAGCCTCGTAGAACAGTGTGTTGTTTACTTTTGCTGCCCCATGTATTTTTAGGGAGAAACTATTTTATACTTTGTTAAGATAGCATGAATTTATGTTTTTGTTGCATTATGAAGCCGGTTGATTCAGTGGGAGAAAGGGAGAAAATGCTACTGAAACTAAATGGCCTTAAAACTCATCCAAGCAATTCCTTCCTCTCTCTCTAGAAGCAGCTCGTATAATAGCATCTTACCGCTTATTGTTTTAGTGCTTTCAGTGCTAGGGTTTTTTTCTGTGGTACTAGAAATTCCCTGAGGTGCTGTTTTCTATTAATTGAAAGAGAAATTAAAGAGACCCCCATCCAGTGTCACTTACCTAGGATATGTCAGGCAATTTATTTGTTTTTCAGGCAGACAGCCCTCTTCCCCTGGATACATATCAGGGGAAACAAAGCCTTTTTCTCACATGCTGCAGATTGCAGGTCAGGTCTGTAGTGACAACAAGCAAGAGTAGCGGAAAAAGAAGTTCGAACACACACCAGAAAAAAAGCTGATGCATGAGTGCAAAGGTAAAGACTGCTGATTAACATGAAAAGTCACCAAGAGTAACTTTTATTGACTCCAGGAGGGCAGCTAGCCTGCCATGCTTTCCCTGGATCTGAACCTAAGTCAGTGGAAAGAAACTTACTGATTTGCTAGGTTTTGGGTTTGATTTCAGATTAATCATATCTCCCAAATTTGGTTGAATTAGTAGAATCGGGTCAGCCATAGCTCAACTACATGGGTAAAAGGACATAATGTGTTTTCTTCTTTTTCTGGTATAAATTGTTCCTGCTAATTTCTGAAAAACAGATACCTTCAGCTTTTGTCCAGCAGGTATGAAACCTCTCTTTATCTCCTATTTTTACTCCTGCAGCTGAGTACTCACTCACTGAAATAAAATTTTTTCTGCCAACTTCTGGATGCATCCTCACCTCCAGACTTATTTTCTCCTATCTAAGCCTACTTTTATTGCAGGAAAATTGGAGTGGATTTAATGGAACATATGTCTGTTAGATCTAGCTGAGATACAAGCCCTAGTAAACCATGCTACTTAACCACCCAGAGAGTTTCTTGCGGCGCTGCCTGTGGCTGTAAGAAATACTGACAAGGTCCGAGTGGCCACAATGTAAAATACTTCTTTCTAAAATGGGAAACTGGAAAACTTCCCAGCTTCCACATCTGCCTCTAATTTACAGCTCTGAGCACTAGCGTGAGGAAGGAAAAAATGAGAAAGCTTAATGAACTACTCCTCCCTCTGTGCAACTACTGTGGGAAATTACAGCCCTGGTTGCAGAAATCTGTCAGTGACTGGTTAGTTACAAGACAAGCAATTGAAGAGTACCTGCTTTTAGAGCTAGAGATTCCTTATGTTCACCCCAACCCATCTGCAGGAGACACTACTGTACAGAAAAGAACCAGCGAGCAGATGCTTAGTATCTGCTTTGAAGCACAATGAGAAACAAAAAATCCTGAGCTGAATCTAAAGGTTCCACACTGAAACTTTAAATAGAGGAGTAAGAGCTTACTCATCCCCAGTTTAACTCTCTTTTTGTTTCAGTCCTGTTCTCAATAAATTGAGTGCCCATGTAACCCTAAGCATGTTATCATGACACTGAGACCAGTGTAAATGCTGGACAAAGTGACAGTATCAGGCTTGGAAACAAGATACAGAACTGAACTAAGCTCAGGTCTAATAGGAAAGCAGACTGACAGGAATCCTGTAACTAGAGTGACTTACAAGTGCCTTTTCAGTGCAGCACATAGCTACAAGCTATAGTCTGAGATGTTACGACGTGAGCTGCCATATGGTGGGAACTAGTCCCTGCAGTACTAACTGCTGGAGCAAGCGTTGATTCCCAGACCTCCACTCAACCGCATGGTTCTGTGTCTGGTTTTGATGATACCCTGAGCCACAGGTGATCTGCACAGACTTACCCTGGAAGTGGTGGAGGTTGGTGCAGGAATCAAGCTGGCTGGATCCCAGGTCATCAGGGCAAGCAGTTTTCAATCCTTCTCTCTTGTAGTGCATGCAGAAAGCCATTTGCTGCAAAACATCGGCACTGCAGACTGAACAGGGATGCAAAGCCCGGTCTGCACAGAGATGTGCCTATGTAAGGCTACAGTTTTTGTTCACACTCTGAAAGAAGGGACATAAGAGGTAAAATAATGAGTAATTTCCACTAACACACTGAGCTTCCTTGCTGAAAATGGGGTGAGAAATATGCATTCTCAGTCTTGGGCACGGAGGTAGAAATGAAGCTGTTGGCTTGTTGTGTCTGCTACATGCATGGGTAAAAATTGCTCTTTCCTGCATCCCCAAATGGGGCAGAATTCTTTGCAGTAAGCATAGGCACTTCCAGATATTACAAGCCCAAATCAAAGCAGAATGCTTTAAAAAATGAAGTGAAATATCTTTGATACACAGATAATGAACAGGACCAACTGAGTGTACTCTTTCATGTGATGTTTAGTCAGCTATTTTAAATCCCGTATATAGGACACACAGCTTATTCATCCGTTTAAAAATAGTTAAACAGTGTTTGAGAAGCAGGATGCTGAGACTAACTTGAACAGTATATGCTTGAAGCTAGGGTGTATGTTACCTTGTATTTTGAGTGGCTTGAAAGATTTTGCAGTTAAAGAGATTTTTCTTCGTTATGTTTCTGTGGAATAACAATGACATCCAGTGGCTGGCTACTTTAATAATGCATATGTAACTGCTGCAGGTATAATAGGCAATGATAAGATTCCTCTGGGGTCTTTTCTTTGTGGTAGCTGAGAGTTTTTTCTACCAGATTTATGAGTGGGGATTTTGGAGTGGGGGAACTCAAGGGATGGAGGCTGGGTGTGAAAAGTCCCCATGCTTTAATGAGGCCCTACAGTAAGAAAGTCAATTCCACTTTACTGGTATCTAAATGCCAGTTTAGCTTCAGGGAAGAACAAGAAATTGTAGTTTGCTCATTCTCCACTCTGCTAAAGAGACTTAAACCCAGATTTCTTTCCCAGTAACCAAAACCCACAGTGGCCTAGGCAGTGACTGTATCCCATTCCCCTTTCTCTTATTTGAAAGTGTTAATCTAAAATATGTTTTTTGATTCTTATTATCATCATATTTCACCTGTTCTCACTTTTTTAAATACTATTTTTTTGCTGCCCCATCGATGTTCTTTAGGCTGCCCTGAGGCATCCTTAACTTACATACCAACAAAGTGTATTTTCTTTTTTCAGGATTTTTTTCTTCTGCTTAATAAGTTACCATAGCAACTACCATTCACATGGTACTTATTGCTGTGGGATTGTTACATTTCCTTTTAATAAGAAGAACCTTAAAACAGTAGCACATTATGCAATTTTTTTCATTTTATTTTGTAGTGGAAAATGATATACCTTTACATTTTTCTTCCAGTGAATGTTTGGTTTGTGCATTAAAATTTATTTTTTCTTCCTCCTTTTAAATAAAGTGTCCCAAGAGTGTCAACAGGGTAAAGATATGGGATACAAAATAATTTCTCTGAGAAAAAGGCTTATGTGCGTAATGGACAAAAGAAAATTGGATGTCTGAGGAGTGGGAAAGCCTTTGAATAATGAACTCTTGGGGTACTTGGGCATTGATATAAGGTACGTTCTCACCACTCCCACTTGCTTCCTTTGGCTTCCCTAGGGTAATGCCATGACTCCAGCCAGGCAGAAGCTAAAAGATTGTCTTCTTGTGGATAGTCTTGTTTTCAAGAACAGTTCCAGAATCTGAATGTGGATGTAAGCCAAAAGATGGCAAATTAATTTGTAAGCTATCTCCAATACATTATTTTGCTTACTAATTAGACAAAATAAAAAGAACTGCGGTCTATGTAGCCTAATAAAGCATTTTCATACAAGTACGGAAGATGGGGTCTACTTCAGAGCAAAAATGGTTTTGCTTATTATTAGTTCATTCCTTGTCTCGTGGATTTGGTATTGTTTGAGTACAGACCATATGAAAAAAAAATTGGTATAAACTTCTGCCTAGAACCTTCAACTCCTGCTCATTTAACAAACATCAGTCTTGCTGCAGTCAGGAGAACTAATGGTAGAGCTTTTTGCTTGAACAGGTCTAGCTGCTAAGTAGGATGCTGTTACATAGAGATTGCCTTTTCTTTTGCAATATGAGTGCAATTCATTGCATGTAATATGACATGCAATAACCAGTAAAATGTAGTGGGCTGAAAATGTTCGCAGAAATCAAAGAAAATTGGTTTAAAGTAAACTGTAGATATTGGCTAATCTAATGCTCTGCTTGAGATGAGCTAAAATACTTGTGGATCATTGCTCACAGATAATTTTCTTACATTCTTATACACCTCTGGTAACTAGGATGCTAAAAAGAGTTTGTTCATTTCTGTGTAAGTATAATTTAATGTTACTTGCACAATAATAAATAGATCTGCAAACTAAGCCCATTAAGCCATCATCCTCATCTTAACAGCACTTTTCTTATCTGAGGATGGCTGTTGCATGCCCTTCCATCACACCTTGAGTAAACAACGCTAATCCGTTCAGCCATTCCTCTAAACAACCTATTTGTATTGATTTCTTGTGGATTCTCTCTGCTGTTCTTACATTTTCCTTCAAGACTAGTGTCCAAAACTGGGCACAGGATTCCAGCTACCACCTCCCAGTGCTAAACAGATTTGAATAATCACCTCCTCTGTCTTGCTTCTGGCAGTCTAGCTAATCCTTCCCCAAATGATATTTTCTTTCTTGGTTTCTAGTCAGTTCATGATCTGCTGCAGTCATCCCATTTATTTTTCTTCAGTGCAGCATTTTGCATAATTTACTGAATAATCTTATGGATTTCAAATAATATCTTCAATTTATGAAGAAGATTTTTAGTTCTAGTCGCATCCTCCAAAGTAGTTGCAATCCCCCCCTGTTGGTGTTTCCTTCAGTGAGTATTTTCTAGAGTGTTATTTGTAAGGATACCTTGCAGTGGTAGAGACAGATAGACTGCAGTGATGATAACGTTCTGATTGAAGGTTTTTCAACCAGAAGAGGACCCAAGGAACAGTAATTTCCGTAAGACAGTGTTTCCCTGGTTTGTCGGGATGTATTGCAGAACATTCTTCCATTTAGAGCATGCTGACTTGATTAAATTAGAAACGTGTCAGCTTAGTTTGAAACCTTTGGAGGAAAGTAAGCAGCAGCCATCCAGGCTCCACTTAGCCACTGTTGTGAGTTTTGATTCTCGTAGTGGCTTTTTTTCTTCTAAGCTGGCAACCAAGGAAACTTAAAAACCTAGAGTGTTTGGTTTGATTAAAAAAAAAAAAAAAAAAAAAAAATGAAGAAGTTTTCAGGGGAACTGGAATGGATTTTTAAAATTTTTTTTTTAAGATGGGAAATGTCAGCATTTTCAAATTCCAAGCCTGAATTAAGTAATTTTAAAGAAATGCAGAATGGGAATACAAACTCTTTACCACTTTATTCATTAGTATTAGATAAGAACAAAGCCTACTAACAACTCAATTTTATGAAATCTGCTAGTCTAGTGAAGGAGTGAGTCCCCTCATCAAAAGGAAATGGTCTTCAGATCCCCCTTGAAGGCTCAGTCTTTCACATCGGTTACTGATTTGCAGATGTCTGAACAGTTCTTTTTTCTTTTTGAAAAATTATTGTTTATTTATTATCTTCCTTCTTCTCTGCTGCCCTCACACACCCATGATATATTTATCACTGACCTCTGAAGGGGAAGGTGGGAATAGTAGTTTAAGAAATACCATAATATGGTGGAAATGATGATGATGTACCTCATTTATTAAATGTGTTGGCAGAGGAATTATGATAGACATGCAACTTTGCTGTGGCCTAAAGGAGGTCTTTATTTATTTTGTAGATCAGACAATGTAGGATAAATCTGGGGCTTAGAGAAATCATTTGTGTAGAAATCTGGGAAGTTCCAAAATGAAAAGGAGTCTAGGAAATTAGTGAACATATGGCTAGGGCTTCATCTGAGAATGAAGCATGAAAAAAAAACCCAAATAATATTTGTCCTACTAGTGAGACGACCATTAAGTACCTTTACTGCAGCCTGTTTTGATGCAGTAATAAAAGAATGAGATAGCTGGACACCAGACACCAGGAGATGTGGAGGTTCTTACTCTTAGAGGAGTAAGCTATGTCCCAGTTTCATTGTTGCTTTGGAGATGGAGTGCTGGATGAAACTTTCAGATCTAAAGGATTTCTTGGCTAGGGTTTTATTTTTAACCAGTGATGAACCATATTTTAGGTATGTTTTGTTTCACCACCGTGTATCTCAAAGAAAAAAACAAAAGCCAATCCAACCCAAACAAAACCCAAACCTAAAAAACACCACAAAAAACCTGCAAAATGTATGCCTTATGTTTTCATTATGAAAGATCTTTACAAAGTTCAAAACTTTTGTCAATGGTTTTCTTGTTAAATCAAGATTAATTTTCACAATCGGAACAAAGATTTTGTATGGAACACTTCTGCAGCTGTTTAGAACAATTTGGGACCATTACACTTAAATTTGAAAAATTGAAAGAAGTTAACTAAATATGCAGAAACAATCAGAAACAAAAGGACTTCACAGTGATAAACATGGTTACCTTCTCTAAGCAGAACAAAAATGTCTTTATTTTTATCCTAAAAACAAAAAGGAACTGGAGATATTTTCCATATTCAATTACACAAGTGAAAACACAGAATAAATTTATCGACCACTAAACAATATATTCTTGAGACAATCACCAAGTGCAGGAGTCCTATTAGCTGAAGGATACCCTCAAGGCTATTCAGCTGGTGCTTGCAGGGACATTATTTTACAGTTACACCAGCTAGGATTTCCCATTTACATATCCTGATCTGTAGGGTTTGAGGGCCACCATATTTTCAACAAGACTGTCCTGGGAAGGAGAACGTTTGGGACGTTGTCTCCTTTGGCTTTTGCTGTGCCAGGAATGACTTTGCTCCAGTGGGACATTATACAGCATTGTGCAGAGTGGACAGAAAGAGAAAGGAGCAATGTGGCATCTGTACATGACGTTCTGCCAGATAATTTGCTGCATTTTGTTTTCTGGTTGCAGTTTTCTTATTTACTGGATTAAACAATGTTTAATACAGAAGTTTCAGTGACGATGAAAACATTCATTTACTATTACAAATTTGGCTGTGTTCTTGCCCTCGCTCTCTTCCTACTTTCCATGATTTTTTTTTTTTAATCCCATTACATGGTTACCATAGCAATTGTTCCTGCTGCCTTCAGCTTTCCTAGCTGTGTTTGAAAGCATTTATTTTACAGAATGGATTCTAGTTCTCTTTAACTCTCAGGAGAGACCTAAACTAAGTTAAAATGATGATTAATTTACCTTCTGATATTTCAAACAAATTATATGACAATAATCTCTGAGGTGTATGCATGATAGCACGAAAAATCGATGTAACTGTAGAGACATAGACCCTCCTATAGATGTCACCGTACTCCATGCATTTCATTGAGAGCAAACAGGACTTACTGTAATGTGTGAAATTAGGTGTTTGGTTTTTTTTTTTTTTCAACTATTACACAAAAGAAGGCAGTGAGAGCTTGATTATCTTACTCGTCACGATGGCTAGCATGTCTTCCAAAGCAAAGTCTCTTGCTGAAATCAGGATTTCACCCTTGAACAAACTGATCCTCATCATGAATGAGGGGACCAGATCTAGGCATCCAGTAGTAGGCACATTGTTAGTGTTGAAATAGCCCCAAAATTATGAACAGAGATGATAATCTTTAGGGTCATTTTGGTAGTCTTTGGCTTTGGTTTATAGACCAAAACTCCTGAGAATTTCATAGGTCTTTTTGCTTGACTTGAGGAACACAGAACTGAATCCTTTATTAATAATTTGCATTGTTCCTTTGACCTCCAATCTAAAATCCTGCAAAAATTGACTGTTCATTAGAGGAGGAAGAAGCATCTTTGGTAAATAACATCTTTTCATCTTTGAAAAAAACACAGTTTAGGGGAATTAATTTTTTTTCACATATTTTACTGAAGTTACACCAATATATTTCAGCATAAACAGGAGGACTTCATACTGACATTTTCAGAATGCTTCATTGAATCTTTTATCTTTCAAATAGGTTTTTTTGTTTCAAGATGTGTCTATTTTTATAAGCTTAGTAAGGGTTTAAAAGCAACATTTCAAACCCAAGCTTTTCACATCATGTCCACATTAACATTGTAAGTCAATCTGCGTTGCATTTTAGAGGGTCTTATTTTGCTATTAGGAATAACAATTCTCTATTTTCGTTCAACCCAAATTTTTTTTAGTCACTAAGGCTGGCCACCAGCTTTTAAACACTATCAGTTTCACACCTCTGCTGCATCAAGAGCATGCCTCTGATCACCTATTTTGGCTGAAATAGTCCCTTTTATTTTTTATTATTATTGCTTAAATTCAGATTGTTTTCTCCATCCAAACACTGTGAAATCTTAATCACCTGGAATCAGATAATCAATAACATAAGAAGTTACTGCGTAGAAACTTTCTGAAAGATGGTCTTGTCTCCTGTTCAGGCTCTTTGTAGAAACTACCACAGATCTAGCCAAGAATAACTTTTCCATTTGGTTAGGGATCATCTGAACCCATTTTCAGAATGAAATAAGCTATACTGTACCATACTTGCTAGCAAGCCAAGAGAGTCAGAGTAGCCTTCGTTTTTTCAGTGTCCACGTGCCCATTTTCATTTGCAAAACTTATATCAAAGTTGAGCAATGCATGCAAAATAGGCAATTTCCAAGGAAAAAAGGGTGCTGAGGCTTAAGAATGAGAGTTTTCTGTGACTTGCACCATACTAAATCTCTGACTAGTTCCGGTCAGCTCCAAAGAAAGTCACTTGCTGTGCATATGCAAGCCTACAACTGCATGTGTGAATTAGACTCTTGTCTTGCAAACATGCTTCTCAGCTTGACCGTTTAAATTTGAACCTTAGTAGTTTTGGGTCCTAGAGAAGCTAAAGCAGTACAACAATATCAGAGTGGAAGGGAGTGTTGTTATTGATTACATGGATATTTATATCAACATTTCCCCTGTATATAGAAAGACAATCAGAATTAAGGATTCAAAGCTTTTTCCCTTACTTAAATAGCACCTGAAAATGGCTGCGATCTGCTGTTGCATCTTGGACATAGCCGCTGTACTGATTTTTTCATCTCCGTTGTGGAGAGACGTTTTCCTCCCGAGCCGGTAATGCGCGGCAGTTGCATATGCCCATAACCTTTCGCTGAACCCCAGCCCTTCACAGCAGGTTGCAGAGGCCCAGAGCGGCCAGGTGACATACAGTGCCATCTGCACTGCTATACTGGTCATCTGGCCAGAGCTCTGACCTTTCTGAACATGATACAGCGAAATCTAACTCCTGAAAGCTGCTCGGAGGCAAAATCTGTTCTTCACTGTTGGTTGCACTACTCAGTCACTTAATTGTCCACTGCAACTGATAAAGTAACCATTAGACTCAGGTCATGAACTACAGTTTATCATTCACACGCAATAATACACCCTCGAACCACACTGGTTTCTAAATTATAGCAACACAGACTTATTCAATAAAAGAGATTTAAAGTACCTGGAACTTTACTTAGTCCTGCGCTGCAAAACAATGGCTGAAAATAGATTGTTTTGTGCAGAGAGAAGGTGCTGTGATCGATGCGCTCCACAGTTTGTACTGTATGCCAGATAAAGACTGATACCACTAAACAAAACACTAAAAATGTTTTAGCCTGACAATAAGGCCTGATTTTGCTCACAGTCTCACCGCTGTCATTCAGGGTGGCTCTGTGGCAGCTGCTGAGCTGCATGGGCAGAGGGGGGGAGGGTGGGAGCAGGCCGGTAACAGAGCTTTGGGGTCAGATTAGGCTTCTGCCAAAATGTGTTTTCCTGTTTAGTTGTGAATGGGAAACAAAGTTATTCCAGGGCCAACTTCTGACCTCTAGAAACAGAAGCTTATCTCACTCTGTGAGTTATACAAATCCCCATTTTGAAAAGCCTTTCATCTGAAGATCATAGTTAGCTTCATAAACATTAATTCATTAACTAAGGTGCTGATGAGGTTGAGACTACTGTCCCCATCATACAGACAGACAGTCATTCTGAACTGTAGAGAAGTACAAACCACCCTGGATTCCTCCGATGTCTACTCTCTGTCCCTCTGCTCTCTTCCCCACTTTCCTCCAGACTCATCCTGCCTGGTTCTTCCAGCACAGGAGCCACCTGTGCTGTCCATCCTTCACAGCCGCAGGGCTGGGAATGCCAGAGCTCCTGCAGTTTGATTAACAGGCAGGCTGGGTCATTTTAAAGGGTCCAGCAGTAGCTACTTAGCCACAGTGGGGAGAATGCTGTTCCAGTCAGGTTGATCAGAGTCTTCTGCTCATTTCTGTGAAGGCAAGGTCTTACGAACTGCTTTCAGGAGATCTGGGTGAGCAGAGCGTATCCATATTGCCATGACGTAGGCTAAAGCTTGAAAGATGAAGTATGTTACTTCATATGTGACTATGATGAGTGTCACACAGTCCATGGAGAACCACAACTCATTGTCCCAAAATGCAGTCTCGTACTTTGTAGCACTGGAGTTCTTGTTCTTTGCAGGTATTTAGAGAAAAGGAATAATATTCATAGGAACTGTTTGCACTTAAAAAAAAATCATAGAAAGTTTTGGGTCGGAAGGGGCCCCTAGAGGTCATCTAGTCCAACCCCCCCGCAGCGAGCAGGGACACCGCTAACTAGATCAAGTTGCTCAGAGCCCTGTCCAACCTGGTCTTGAATGTTTCCAGGGATGGGGCCTCCACTACCTCTCTGGGCAACCCGTTCCAGTGTTTCACCACCCTCATTGTAACCTTCTATCATAAATTCTTCCCTATGTAAGAAGCTTACCATGAGAAATAGAATTTCAGTTAAAATAAAGAGCAATATAAAAATGTAGGTAAAGGAGGATTTTTTAGAGCAATAGAAAAGTCTTAAGAATGACTTCATGAAAGGAGGTTGAATAAATAATTTCCTGTTGAAGCGACAGAAAAAAATGCAACACTAGGAAAAGAAAAATCTATTTCTAGTAAATAAAAAAGTTCTCATGAAGTAAGAGTAGCTAAACTTCAAAAACTTCCAAAGCACCAGAAAATCAGACCAAACAGTTTTGCAGGTGGCCCATTCCTCGTTTTCTGCTATCCAAGGGAGAGTTCTCATCTCTGGTATCCACTGTGACAAGCAATAGAAACCTGTAGAAAGAAATATCTTAAATAAAAGTTGTTTTGAAAATGTTCATGAAGTCTTCCTCTTTGTGATGCCTTTGGCAAATTCTTCCGCTTGTGTGTATCTATATATGTACACAAATACACACAAATGTGGTTACTCAGAGAATGCAATGCAGACTGAGCCTTCAAAGAAATGAATTATATAGGAGTGAAAACTCCTATAATTTGCGATCCCCGTGACTTGATCAGTTATTAAAAAATACTTAGTTTTCTTCTGTTTTAATCTGGAAGTTCTATCACTAATCTGGTATCTCCTTTGAAAAATGTATTTCTAAGAGTTATTGTTGTACTGCTACCACAATCTACAAAAAGCAGAAGTGAGTTTTGACCCTATCGGCATGAATTAGCTGACCAGGAGTTGTCCTGTTGTGATACCCTTCTGTAAAGTCTGCACTTTATAAAGACAACAGATCATAGAAACCCACAAGCCGCATTTAACTTCACAAACTGTTGCTTTGCAACATTGGACGCTGACTGCAAATGTATTGTACAAGAAGTGAAAAATTAGCTTTTTGAGGGCATCTTCAGAGACCTTTTGCATCCCTTTCAGATGAAACTTTTTGTAACCTTTTTTCAGATGCATGTATGGCTACATCAGATTTCTATATGTAAATTAATCCTAGATGTTTTTCCCTAAGCATTTCTGGGGATTCCTGATTGTCCTGTTAGTCTGATGTGTTAATCATATTACTCTATATGATCATGGGGAATTTAAACTTCTTTCATAGGTCTTTCTGAATCAAACCATTTGAGCTCCCACAAGCAGCATTTAAAAAAAACAACAACAAACCCTTAAAAAATTATCTCAGACATGGATAACTTCCATAAAAGTGAACATGTCTTCCAAAACAGTGCTAAATCACTGATAATTTCCTTTATAAATGGAATTGACCAAGATGGGACAGTTATCATTGTGAAGTGTCAAGAGACCATGGTAATGCTTCCTGGTAACCCAGAGTTACCACCAAATATCTTGCGTCTTTGCTTTGTCCTACACAGAATTCAACTAAATTCAGCATGACATGTACCTGGGAATAAAGTCCAGGTACTCTCACATTACTAAGACAGCAGATGAGAAGACAGAGGTGATGGAAAAGTGGCAGAGAAGAAAAAGTAGGATTAGCAGAGAAACCCTACAAAAGACAAAGCAGATAGAAATTTAACATTGCATTTATCTTTGCATCAAAGCAGTAACAAAGTTTGAAATGCTTTGTTTTGCTACAAAATCAGGTAAATGGATTGATTTCTCTCCATGTGTTTTTTTGGCAGTGCTTGAGGAACAGCGTGTGATTGATTGTTATTTCATCTATGTGCTCTAAAGGGCATTGTCCTACATCTACGTATTCATCAATAGAACACAAATAATGCAGGGACCTCATCTTCTCCATATGAGATGTAGTTAGAAATCAAGACAATGTGCCAGGACAAATAGCCAAATCTACATCCCCAGATTCATGCAAGAGTGATTTATTTGTAGTCTTTCTGCAAATAATTCTTTAAAATACTTAACTACTTAAACTTTTGACCTTGGGCATTTTATTCAGTGTGTAGAAGTCTGTATCAACCCAGAAGATTATTTTTTGTTCAACAGCCTCTCTGGAAGTTGCTCAATTTGGTTTCTGTGTCGGGCATCTCTGGGTAAAATCATTACCCTTCATTGTGCAAATTGCGCTGTGACTCACAGAGTTTCCAACGTGATGGAGCTGCACCCAGGCTGGGTAATTCATAGAGAGGGTTAAAAAAACAGAACCAAATGCTGGCTGTGAGTTAAAGAGAATAGGGGATAAGAGCTTAGGCTTAACCTATAGGGGGACCTAAGGAATAAAGCAAACCAGAGTCCAGTGTGGGGAAGAAAGCAGAAAAAGCAAAAAGGCTAAAAGAGATCAGGCCTAATGAGCCTTTCGAGGAAAATGGGAGACTGGAGCCTCAGAACGAAAGAGTGGCCCAGCAAAGCAAGGATAAAATGGATCAGCCACAATGTCACCAAATTGATCCAGAGTTCAAAAACCATCAAATCACCGTATACAATAATATAAATTAAAAAAAAAAGTTCAAACAGTGTCAGGCTCCTTAAAGCTCGCTTGCTGACATCAAACATAATAAGAAAAAGACCTGTTTGTAACATAATGTGACTCTTTTCTAAACAGAGCCTTTGAAATGTATGTGCTGGTCTGTCATTTTCTGTTGTATAGTTCTCACATCATACACCTATAGGTCTGGCAGAATTTTTATACTATATGAAAAAGAGAAATAATCATGGAAGAATTAGAGATATATTTAGACTAGAGGGATTTTATCCCGCTGTGTTAAGGAGCCGTGCTACCGTCTGGACTGATGGCTTGAGAAATGAGCCGGAGAGGGGAACAGAGGGAAATTCTGGAGAGCAAATTAAACCAAACAAATTCTGTGTATAAAACCACAGCAAATAGCTATAACAAATGCACGCTAGCAGAGCAGAAGGTATTAATTCCTATCAAGAGCATTTCTAATGTACCTATTACTCTAATGTGTAAGTGACAAACAAGACAAAGAAAATACTTTGTGTGTCAAAGCCCATATATCTCTTCATGACGTAAAGAGGTGGTGCTACCCATATTTAGCAGGTTTTATTTAGCCACCTACGCACCTCTGACTTGGTAGACTTATTTTTGATAAGTGGTGCTTGAAAGTGTTGGTATGAAGCATAAGTAGCTAATGCAAATATGTTACCGACCCCTACCAGAGCTAGCAATTATGTAAATTTTCAAAGCCTTCATCTTTTATAATTAGATGTGGCTGGCTTAGATTGAAGGACTTCCATTGCTGGCCAGCTCAGTCCTTATTCCAGTATTTTGCCAGAAATTATATATTTGAAATCAGAGGAATGTTATATTATTTAAAGCGATTTAAAGTATAGCTTGGAATATTTGAAAGACTTCTAGTAATTAATTTCTTGTTTGCCATGCTTGAAAGATGAATAAAAACATGGAAACACTTGGTGAATAACATCTTGTAACTGATTATAATTAAGTGTACTTTCAGTTTCTCCTAAGTGTACGAAATGTTAATTATTTTTCACAAAATCCAAAATGCAAGTTTTCTTAGCTCGGATAAAAGAGAAAACTACAGGTTTATGTACAAGACTAGAGATCTGCCTATACATAAATACTAACAATCTTCCCTACTAAAAAGATGATTGCCCTGTAGGTCAGTTCTTGCTGGACAGCTTCAACGGCTGATCCACAACCTGCTGAAGCAAACAGAGAGGGATTACAATGATTTCACTTTGTTTTGGATCAGGCCCTAAAGGGGCTCCTCAGGAGAGAGAGCACTGTGCACTTTCACCCTAATACACATTTCATTGTCGTAAAAGTGATGATTTTTCCTTAAACTCTGTGGCGAATGATAGATAGTGTTCTCCTTGTGTACGTGTGTCTTATTTTTTTGCGTATTTGTGATTCGCTGCGAGAAACGGAGGCTCGAGTGAATCTGGTGGTTTTTTCCTGGTGACACTACAATAACTTGAAATAAGTATTGATGCCAGCCCTGGCACAGGGACTGCGTGTACCTGAGTGCCACCTGTCATTTGACAAACTGTTGTTAATGGTGTAGTGTTGGAGTACTCAGCATCCTCTCGACACACCCAGACTTGGGGGTCTGCCTGGGCTCAGGGCTGCCCTCGCTCCCTCCGCTCGGCTGCCCACCCGCGGGGTTAGGATGTATTTCAGGAAGCCAGAGCAATTCCCCTGAATTGGGCGCTTGAATGACAGGAACAGAAGGGGGGAAAAAAGCCCTGCCTGATATTTCCACTGCTTTGCCCTTTTATCTAGTCATTATTGCCTCTGCAGAGTGTGAAATCCTGCCATTCAGGCTCAGTAGTGATTTACACCCGTTTTGTAGTGGTTTAAATAACTCCCGCAGGTGCAAGGCAGTGAAGAATCGGGCCACTGGGATGTGCTGGCTAAGGGTGTACTTACTGCCTCGTATGGCAGTGGGATTGTGAAGAACACCGTAATGACTCTTTACATTCAATCCCCGCCGCACTGAAGTGTGTACGTGCAGGTAACAGCATTAGAAGAAGTGTATAGCAAGGAGCCTGGAAAGATGGGGAACAATTTAGGAAACTTCTCTAGGTTAATGAGCTCAAACTTGCGGGACGTATCCTCACAAAAAGAAAACACTTCTTAGTAGCCCAAGTGAAATGCAGGGTGCGTGTGGTATGAAGTTGTTGACCTCGGAGACTACAATTGAGGTGAACTGGTATGTGCTTGTAGTAAAGCAAAGCATGCAGGTGTTGGCTCTGCACATTCCTCAGAGCCGATGATGGAAATAAACTGGTGGGGAGGGGAGAGAAAAGTGAAATCAGACTGAACACCTATTTTTTCTCCTAGAGTTAGGGGAAGATGCAAATATGTTAAATCCTGGGGGTGGTGCATGGGCAGTTATGACTTGCACAATTTTTGTTGTATTCCAAGGCACCAGGCTTATTTTCACTGTATTATTTGACTCTGGTTTTCTATACCAAAGGCATCTATGTCTGAACAGGTTCCTTCTCTGGTTTGCACTAACCTACCTACAGGTGAGATAGTCTAAGGACTCATTTATTCTATTGATGCGTGTATGGTACTTGTCCATTCAATAAAGGGAGGACTTTAGTTTCCTACACTATCAATCTAACACCTTACATGAACGGCAAATGTGATTAAAAATAAAGCAATGTAACAAAATTAGAGGTGAGCCACAGCTACATGCTCAAAAAGGGGAAAAAATAGGATTAATAGATGATGCAGTGAGAGAGGTGAAGCATGCTTGCAGGGAGTAGAAGTAGCAAATGTTATAGATGGTACTATATACTACGAATGAAAATCAAAAGCCTTGGAGGCTGGGTTCAGAAGCTTATCAGAAGTTACCTCGGCCTATTTGATTGGGAATTCATGCTGGTAATTTCCAAAGACTGGATTTCCTTGTGAGATCTTTAGTAGTTTCTCGTCTGGGTCAGATTAAAGGACAAGAAGAACAGCTCTGCTGGCACTACAGTCTTTCTGCTTGCTAGCCTAGTTAAAACTAGGAAGTATACAGATACTAGAAACATACAGAAATAAAATACTTAAATAAAGCCAGATTTTTTTTCATGCTTTAGAACAGTGCTGCATACAGTATAATCACTTCAAGTACACAAAGAAAACCCAGACACACTCCTTTATCTTTTCACTGGTTGCTAAATGGGTCAGGCAGAGGCTCCTTTCCAGGGAAAGCTCCATGCCTTGAAACGCATGGGGCCAAAATTAGGTACCTAAATTCACAATGCCCAGATAAGCTCTCTGGTATTTTGTTTTTTTGGTTTTGGGGTCAAAGCACTCGGAATGCTTCCGGTCAATGTTCAGCACCTTTGAAAATAAGCAAATTAGATGACTGGCTCTCAAATACATCAAATTTCAAGTGATTGGCAGCTGTGTGCCATTGATCTTTTTTCTGCTGTGCATTTTTGTTACAGAAAAGATACATATTTCTCGGTTGTCACCTGCATCAAATAGCGGTGGGCTCTCAAACCTTTCCCTCTAAACAGCCTCAAAGGACAATGATAAGCATTCAGCTGGCCAGTGACACACTGAAAGGAATTCTACAGGCTCGGGCTTGTGATGTCGCCGGGGTAATTCGGGCAAAAAAAAAGAACACTGGTGTTTTCTGACATTTAATTTAAAGAAAAAAAATTAAGATCTCTGGGGAACCCTTGAACTTGGCGATGGTGCTTCCAGAGCAGTGGCGGCAGGGATGTGCTCTGTCGCGATCAGCCAGTACCGGCGGCTGACGGGGCGGAGGGATGGCTTCGTTCCCCGCGGCAGGGCAGGGCAGGGCGGCGGAGCGGGGCCGCGCCGGGCCCCG
>Ga0181612_147682_pt1 | contig 34637 bp, 13 predicted proteins | sample HoacroProtozoa21_FD_119630 | JGI IMG/M metagenome (GOLD analysis project Ga0181612, IMG submission 119630) | Hoatzin crop microbial communities from Cojedes, Venezuel. Combined Assembly of Gp0051906, Gp0051904, Gp0051908 | reverse complement strand
GATCACGTCCCTAGTCCTGCTGCTCACACTATTCCTGATACAAGCCAGGATGCCGTTGGCCTTCTTGGCCACCTGGGCACACTGCTGGCTCATGTTCAGCCAACTGTCGACCAGTATCTCCAGTTGGTTTTACTTCTCAACATCTTAATGTAGTTGTTTTCACTTCTCAACATCTTAATTTAGTTTAAGAGCAGAAGGTAGAAATTGTACAGTCGCTGGCAACAAATATATCCCAAGTAGCCACAACAAAGACCTTACAAGATCGTGGGAATTTAAGGAAAAAAAAAAAAAAAGAAAAAAAAAGAAAAAAAAAAAAAGAAGAGAAAAATAGTTTCACCGTTTTTTAAATGTAGATCCTTTTCATTACTAAAAGCATGATGCATTTTTAAAATAAATTCATTTTTACTGGCATCATAGTGCCAAAGTCCTTGAAATTTCTGTCTGACTGATTTTTAATTTAGAGAAAGACACCTCTTGCATCCTGCTTGAGCAGCAAGTGCAGACTTCTCTACAGTAATCTCATGGCCCATCAGCATATTTCGATCATTTCACTGTTAGTGACACACTCCAGGATGACACAGACACATAGCTCTTTCCTGTAGCCTGTGGTTAGGAAGTCATGCAGTGTGACCTTAGGTACCAAATATCCATAGTGCTTTCTGTTCCTGTGGTTTTGTTCTCCTCTGTGCATGTTATACTAGCTCCTCCTTTAGGAGTCCTCCACTGGAGTACGTAACTAAAGAGCAAGGCATTGCTGCCTCCTTTCATCTTCCACCTCTGGTCTTATATTAGATGACAAATCAGACTGGGAATAAATAAGGGAAAAAACGGATATTCTCCGGTTTCCATTTTCCTTGGCTTCTACTTTCATTTTAATTGCAACCATATTGCAGCTGTGGGTGGAGGTAAGCAGTCTGGAATGCCAAAAATTGTAACACCTTTGCAGTGGTTTCCCTCTTTGACTGATGCAACCAGATTTTGAAGACACACTGTTATTCCTATCCTGGGAAAATATTGCTTGAAATGAGCTCCAAATTGTGAGAGATAAATTGGATCAGTACGAGGAAGTCTTATTGCTCAGCTGTAAAAAGTTTCTAACTGTCAAAGATGTAAAAAAGTTTTCTTTTCACTAAAACAGTTGGAAAATGGATATAAGGCCATTTTCTTCAAAAAAAGCTCAGCTTCCAGCTGTTAGCAACATTCCATTTTGACCTGCAGATTATGAAAATTGCTGATATCATTACATTCATGTATGACAAATTTTGAAGGGCCAAGGTGATGGCTGTTTTTCAAGTTGCATGCTACGGATAGCATGCATATGTGAATATGTGGTGCATTTTCGGATGATAAAGGATTACTCAGTAACTAAGGTGCTCAAAACTGCCCAGTACTACACAGAAAGGAAAATGCTATGAATCTGGTAAGATACCCATGAAAGCACAATAGGTAAGGCTTTAATCTTCCACTTTCTGAGTGTGTTACTGTTCCCAAGCATTACCTGTACTATGGCAGAGCAATTGGCATGCACTGGTTCACAGCCCTACTATTAAACTTCATTAGCCTTCAGAGCAGAGTCTTCAAAGTAGAATTACCTACCAGGAATGGTCCTTGTCCCATTCAAATTCCCCACCAGGGCTGACAGTGGATACTTTGGGAGAGAGAGAACTGTACAGGACTAAAACTATACCCAGGAGTGTGTTAACAATTCAACAGAGTAGATGACAACCTTCCAGAGCTCAGAAGCTTATTTACTAGTGTAGATGTTCATATCTACCTTTCACTATTTGAACTATCTTTATGCTCACTATTGCACCAACTTGGTCTGTTACAAGTTCAGATTTAAAAAATGTTCAGTTCTTCTGTATGATTTATGTTTATACTGATTCAGAAAATACAGTCTAGAGAATCTCTCCAAGTAAGCAACCAACCAAGAAAACAAATGCATGTGAAGTGCTATTCTAAAAACATAACACTCCTGACAATAAAGAGCATTCTTCTGCTTTAATTTATACTTGTGCTTTAGTATCCTGTTGAACTGCAATTAAAGGCACTCACACATACTGTTTGCTGTTTTCATTAGTACCATGTATTGGGTAGATGTGTTTATGTTTTCATATTATCTCAGCTCTAATCAAAATAATCTAAACAGAATTATGTTTTATAGTTACTTGTCAAAGGAGATCTTTTACAATGCATCTCTTTAATAACATTTTGGTTAATGTTGTTATTAACTAGTCACAGAGTATCCAGTATGCTCTAAGGAATTTTTTTTTTTAAATATCCTCCTCTGGAGCTGTTACATGCCTTCTACCCATTAATTCTGCGGTAATACAGAGGGGAAAAAAAATCAGTCCTGTGAGACAATTCCAACCGTAATCTTTTTTGGCAATTGGTACTCAGTATTTCAGAATAACACAATTTCGTAACGTCTGCCCTATTTTCAGTCACGCATAGATGAATTACTAACCACATCTTAATGACATCGACAGTATATCTTTCACTTCTTTGTCTTCCTTTTTTTTAAGGGCTATTTAGGAGCTTTATTTATCTGTTTGCTTTTTTGTTTATTCATAATAAACATCATTAGAATGAGAAGATATCAAACTGTGTGCACAGACACTTTAAAGGTTTACAAACAAATATATAAAGAGAGAATTTTTTTAAATATATCTCCATACCTAGAATCAAGGTCACCAACTGCTGTCAACTACCTTAAAGCTCTTGCAGCCCTAATGGATATACAGAACCTTGGAAACACTATGTAACACAGGGGAAATCTCCAGACCAGGCACACTAATGATGAGGGCTAAACCTGCCCATCTGTGGACCGTAGAATCCATCTTTATTTTAGTCAGTTTTGGGAATGCTCAGCTCCTTTCAGAACTTGATAAAATCATGTACACAGGGGTGGCTTTTACCTTGGAGATAACAGGTTTGATCCCCCATGAATTCGTAACAGTAAAATCTTTTTAAGTCTTATTTGCCTTTTGTGCTAAGCATGGACAAGGCACATGGTTGCACAAACTCCAGCACCAAAACATACCAGAAAAAGAAGTGTGCACCCAAACAGGAAGCCTGGTGTGCCTGCACAGTATTTCTCCATGGTGATTTTCCTGGTTATTCCCTCCCTGGCTGAGCATGATGTGACTTGGGCTGAGCACTGAAAGCATTTCATATGAGAGTGAAAGTGCTTACACCCCAGCTGTCTTGTGATCTCATTCAGAAAATGAGTGGCGAGAACTTATTGCATAACTGTGTTCTCCAGCCCTTCTTTTTATGATAAAATATAACAAAGCAGATTTTTTTGTGTTGCAAAACAAGTTCAATAGACGCATCACAGAGCTGTCATGCATTTGTGCACTGCAGCACTGCCTGCAGCAGGGCTTTCACTGACGTGCCCTAAGCTTGTAAAGACAGGCATGTGCCAACTCAAGCTGAGACAATGGGTGCATTTCATCTGGGAAGAACTAAGGGTAACGCAGTAGGGTGTTGGCATAGGGGAGAAACCAGGGTTATTTCACCATGGGTGAAATAATCCACTTGAAAATCTTATTTCTGGAACAATCAGTTCTGAAAATTTATTTTCTGGAACTGTGATTTTCCAGAGCTGCCTCTAAGATTATTTTTCATTTGTTTGTTTTTGTTCAAAGTAATTCCTGCACCTAACTGCAAAAGGGATGAAACGTAATTACCTTGCATGTAAATTACTGTCACTTTTTAGGTCAACTACAGAGGCTCTGGATAACATATCCCCTATGGCTGGCCTGTCCATGCATGTCCAGGCTGCTACAGAGGGTGGAACATCACAGTCCCTGTCTTTCCCTTAGCCTAGATGAACTACATCTACATAGGTATGCCAGGCTCACTGTGCATGCACAAAATAGTTGTACATTAGGCAAAGCACACCTGGCAGCCCAAACAAGTGGGACAGGTCTATCAGAGGCTACAGATGTCCCACAGGATTCTGCCACTGTCTGCAGAAAAATGAGACAATTTCTTTTGTCCTCTAGCATTTAAACTATTTTCTTCTATTATATTGCCAGATGTCTTAGCCAGAGGGATGATGAACCATAGATGGAATTGTAACTTTGTTTAAAGAGGTTAAAAAAGATAAATAGAAAAAAGATAAATAGAAAAAATTATGACTAATTTAACGACAGCACTTCCAAACCCACAAGAAAAAAAAAAAATTATAATGAATACATTAATGCAGATCTTAGCAATAAACCAGCAAGAACAAGATGATGAACTTCCTGTATGTCAGAAACACTGAAATTCTCTGTTCCTTTGTCTTTCTACCATAAGTTCTCTTTATATCACTGAAATAACACTCTTAGGGAGTTTACTTATTCACATAAAATGGGGAAAATTCTAATTTATGACAGATAAAAGCCAAGTCACTTTTAAATAATCCACATTTAGACTTCAAAGCTGTATCTACAGTTAGCCATTTGAAACGTATGTTAGAAAGACAAGAAAAGAATATGCAAATGCTGGATTACATTTAATAAAGAATTTAAAAGGTGAGAAGTCAGAATTCAGTTTTTTAAGAATTGTCCAATGACCCACAAGTGAATAACACTGACAAAAGAAACAGTCTCTCATGGAAAAAAGTGCTTTTTCTCTATATATGTATGTAGTTTATTTGTTTAAATGGAGCTGAACAAATAAATATGTTAAAGTAAGGAGAGTCTTATTAAATTGAGTGGCTAATACAAAAAAAATACATGAAGCGTAACATGCAGCCCAATTTTGTTCAGGCTTCTTCCAGACTGAGAGTTATAGGAATTGTTGTAGAACAAGCTCAGTTTTACTATCATTTTCTAAAATGCTGGCTCTGATAAGGTAAGTTATATTTTACTATATGTACTAGCAGAACTAAGTTAAAACTTGAAAGTGAGCCTAAAATTTCAGAGGACTTCAGTTAACACATTAACCTACTTAGTCTTCTACCACATCTCATTGTTACTCCCACATGCTGTTAGTATACTTTACAGAGGCATATATCTTTAACTTGAAACTGTATTACTTTCTCTACATCTTCATCAATCAGCAATTCATGTGTTAAAAACTTATTAAGATTTGTCTGGACAGTCTGGAAAAAAATTATCAAGTGATTCAAACTCTGAACTAAATTCTGTTAGTTTCTTATCTGCATATATGTAACTTTTCAACAAATCCTCTTTTTCAGAGTCTCACCCTGTGATAATTTGAAAACAAGATGTGTTTTTGCAAAATGCTAGATCACAGGTACAGGCCATAGCGAAGGTGCACAGATAGCATAGTGCACAGATCCCTGAATTACTGTTAAGTGAGCTGTCTTCAGGACTGGAAGCAGCAGAGGTGGGTGGCACTGAACTTAATACTGCTTCTGAGATCTGAGCTAGTATCTCTCCAGAGTGCTGCACTGTGCCAGGGAGATACGCCATTTCAGTTAAAATAGGCTTCAGCTTTAGTAATAGCACACTGAATTGAATAGTTGAGACATATCCAAAGAGAGTTTTTAGACAGATTTTAGAGAGCAATGGGATCTCATAACGGACAAGTGGTAGGGTCACAACAAACTGCAGGTTTCTCACTTCAAAATTCACCATAATTAACTGAAGAAAGGATAAATTTCCAAAAAAGTGAGTGAAAGGTGGGATGAAAAGAGAAATTCCCAGTCAGATTTTGTGTGGACATGTTTTTAATATAAGAAGGGGAGAACTGGGACTAAGTTAAGAGATAACCAGAAGGAAAAGGACAAATTTTGAGTGCACTCTGAGGAATCCCATGACCCAGACCACTCAGGATTCACACTTTGTGTATGAGATTGTTCCCGTCTCACACTTCCCAGCTGTGGTACTTTCACCCCATGAGCTGGCAGTGCAGCATCACAGCCTCCTCCCTCTTCAGTGACCCCACGTAGTAGTGTTGCTGACAGAATCTCCCACTAAGCTGGTTTTGGTACATGAGCATCTGGAACAGGAGAGGTGAGAGGCCACTGTGCTGTGCTAAACCTCATATTCATACAAACGTCTCCAGAGCTTGTCATGAGATGAAGCATGTATATACACTGCCATCGTGAGCTGGCACATAGTCTTAGGTACCTGGCGAAAGAAAATAGGAGGCAGAAGACCCCCACCTCTGCCTCCAAACCTGGCTCATCAGGTTTCTCTTTTTCCACTCTCTGCCATTGCCTGCCCTCACCAGACTGGTGGGAGGAAGGAATCTTTGGTTCCCTGAGTTGCTGCTTACACAGATCACAGTGAGTAGTTAGCACCAGGTTTCACCTCACTGCGGGGAAACTGTTCTATGCACAACCCTCCAGGAAAGATAAGTAAGGCTGTAAATGAAAATAACAATACGAGTTGAAAGGCCAGACTTCCCTGGCAGTTTCATCCAAGCTACCAAAGTCTGCCTAGTGCAAAACTACCTGCTGAAGAGTTTCCCATTCCGTCGTTCACTGGCACCTTCAATGCTGGACACACTAGCCATAAGAAAAGGGGAAAGAAGTGACAGCTGTTTTGTAAATTTATATGATCCTGGTTTTAGATCTGCTGAAAATCTGTTTATTTTGCTAGAAAAGTGCAAAGAGCCCCTGGCAGACAACCGAAAATTAATTATTTTGTATGCATTGTGTAACACTATTCATTAGTTTTACATGAGTGGTGAGAGGTCAGTCAAGAATAAAATCCCATTGTGTTAACCTTCAAAAAGCTTGCCATGTAATTGAATGCAGCAGGCACGGAATTAAATATGCAGTCAGAATTAACACTAATGGTTTGCAAACATCACATTGCAAACATCTACAACTCCTTTGTCTAAATTCTTGGGTTAAGATCTTGGGGGGAGGTGATTAGGTAAGCAACAAAAACAAAGAAAGAGAAGAATACTGAAGCAATGTGCATAAAACACATGGAGAAAGCAGAAGCATAATGGGATCTGAATGCTATAGTGCATCCAGCCTTTCATGTATTAGCGCACAGATTTACAACACACATTAAGCACTATCCTACATGCGCCTTTCTGCTGCTGTTTTGTGCACATGAAGTACGCCACATGTAGGGCCACATGAGAGACATTTTAGCAAACATGGTATAGTTCTGACCATATATATTGCACAGCTAGCTTTTGTTCTGCAGAACGATGAGAATACTGGGAGTCAGTAAATGATATAATATAAATTTGAAAATAGCTCCCCAGAATCTTCTGAATTCATTCAGAGTTAACTAGCAGGAGAACATCACCATTCAGTGTTCTGGATCCATCTGTTGGCAATATCATGATGGAAACAGCTTTTAAAATGCTATTTTCAATAAGCTATCACACAACAGCTTGTTCCAACAATATTCCAATACCTTTCTGTTTGCTTGCCGCCTACTATAAAAAACAGCTTAGAGGGAAGGAGGCATTTCAGTATTATACTGAAGTAGGGTGGGAGGGACAGAGAGACTACAGGAACAAGCTAAACAAGAAAGAACTATAAAAAGAGAAAAGGAGAAGAAGCTGTTATTTTAGACTCCCTGCAATCTAGATTTGAAACAGGATGTGGAACCTAAACTGCTGTAGTGTCACAGAGGGATGGGCTGCACTAGTCAGCTGTTAGAATTATTGTGCATTGACAGTGTCAGCCACAGGAAACCAAGAGAGAAATGGCAGGAGCACCTAGTAGTTACCTTCAGTTCTGCAAGACTTTCTGAACTGTGTGCTCCAACGAGTATTGAAAGGAAGATCCACCTCCATCACTGTAACACGCTCACTTGTGCAGCACCAGAACAATCTGCCCTATATAATTCTCACCAAAATATCATGTATCCAAAAGCTTACTTCTCAAGTAACACAAATGCCAGCAACATACTGATGATACAAAGCCTGCATCCACTAGCATCACAGTGGCTCAGTTGCAGAGATCAGCTCAGCAATGAAGAAGAGATGGCTGCATTTGAACCCAATAACTGGTAGAAGAGGAACACAAGTTCTTTTGCGTCACACCAAAAAAGTTTCACAATTAGTTAATTCAGTGTGTAGTTGTCACTGCTAGCTTTGACACACCTAATGTCACACCTGTTTAAGCAGGGAACTAGATAATCCTCTGAGGTTTCTTCTGATCTATGGTATCCTCTGATCCTGTGATTCTAAAACAAACTCCTCTATACTACTGAATCAAGTTCTAAGATTTATTGATTTTAAAGATTTTATTTTAAAAGGCTGTACTCCTTAAAGAATTACAAGAAGCATTCAAGTCTTCCATGTATTAAGCATCTTGTTTACCAAACACTATTAGAAATACATATCTTTAGGAAGGATGCAAGTCAATAAGCAATACTATTACAAGAAGGTAAACTAAAGAAGGTACGAAACATTATGGGACCATGTAAAAGGAGATACAGAACAAGGAAAGAAAACCTGAAAAAGTAACAGAGAATTAATAATGATAAAAACAGAACATAAACTTGGAAGAAAACTAATAGTACACACAAATACAAAATATTACATAAAGACTTCATCATTAATACTATAAGAAAAATGTACTGATATCTCTCTGTATACTGTTGTGCTCATTCATCAAATATCCTATCTTCTCCTGCTATCAAGATTGCTTCCTAAGTACAAAAAATATTGTGTTCTATTTACCTGTCTTTGACCTATTCATATGTGTATAGTGACAACATCCTCTTAAAATACATACGTCATAGCCTGCTTTTAAAATGAAACATACAACTAATAAGAGGATGCTTATGGTGATCACCTACCTGAGGACGTATAACTTTCACTATGTTTTTAAGTGCAGTGTCTGGTGATGGAGGAGAGCAGTCAGGTGTTGGGCCTGTAGAGCTGTTTCTATGGTTACCAGATCCTGGTGCGGTAATTGCTACCTGAGGTGCATTATCTGTGAATAAAAATAGCATTTATGTGAACTTACAAATACTTCACACATTTTAAAATAAATTTTTTTTCTGAAAACAAAACGCAACTCAGAACACTATTTCAACTTACAATACCTATTATAATTTAAATGTATTTGGTAAGGAATATATTGCATATCTACACTTATTTTATCAGCTTATACATTCATTGACTGTGGGGGCAGGATATAGCACTGTCTTAATACCTAAATAAAATAAGGCACAAAACAAACACAAATAATTTACTTTCATTACCCTGAATTACCAGTTGTGAATCCAAGTACTATTACTGTAACAGAGGTGACTTAAAAGGGACCTTTCTAATGCAGCTTATATCTCGTCCTGGAAAATCTTAACTCATACAACCCAGTTCAACAAGTTATATAAACACATACTCAAGCTAGAGCATGCTGATAGCCATCAGTGACAACTTTCCTAGACACTGTGAGCAACATAGCAGATCAGTGACAATTTATTGCACAAAAATGTACTCAGATCCTCTGATGAAATTTCCACCCTCCATAGAGCTGTACACAGCAGTAGCTACCTTTCTAGCAGTCTGCTAGCTAGATAACCTACAGCTGGCTTAAAAATGTCTACGTACCTGCAGGTACATGGGAAACTGCTGTTCAGACATATTTGGTGATGCTGTTACCATTTTATGGCACCGTGAAGGATCATTAAAGAGACTTAAAGTATCATTCTTAACTTCTTTAAATGTTCTTAACGCTGTTTGAACAACATAAAGTCAAGTCAGGTCAGAGGATAGACAGGACTATGAAATAAGGCATAGCTTCCCAGCTGTGATGATAACTAAGCACCAGAATGACTTAGCAGGAGCCCCAAAGCTCCACATTACTTCCTGCCTTTAGAATGGTATTATTAAAGAAATGCTTTAGTTCACATTATGGGGAAAATGCCGTTGCCTGTGCATGGTCATGGTGGTCTTTATGGTGCCTGTGAATTTATAGAGTACGTTCCTTTTTGGGTCACAAAGACATGTGCTCCATGTCACTAAATGTGCTGTAACACCTGCAGCTCTGCATTAAGACAATGATTACATTCAAATCTCATGTCTGTGGGCCTCACCTGACAGCCTGCAGAGTCACAGAAGAAAGATTATTTATTTGTATTTGAGTTGGGTCTCCAATATTAACTTTGTGGGCAAACCCACTCCAAAAAAACCCCAAACTCTGAACAAATAAAAGCAGCTCCTGTGCTGTAAGCCTAACCAACTTCTGCAGGAACACACATAATCTCCTCCATCTGTACAAGTCACAAATGCCTCCAGGAAAGCAATGACAGAATCTTCTCCCTCTCAATCCTACTGACCTGAAAGAATCCTTGGAAGTATAAGAGATTTCCGAGGGAAGGAAATGCCCAGTTACATTAACCTAGCTAATAAAGGATAAAGAAGAACAGTTGCAAGAATATAAACTTCACAGCCTTTCCTACTTAAAGATACTTTCACAGCATGCATGATTCTAAGAAATACTCCCCGTAGAAACACCGCATATCGGAATGAGGTCTTAAAGATTCCAGTCAAATACAGAGTTACAAACTTCTTCTAAAGGAAGTATCAGGCTAGAATGTTTCAGCAATACCATTACAGTTAATGAAATTGTAAATGTAAGTTCAGGTGGCAGTCTGGAGACATCCTGTACATAACCTTGGGTGTCACCTGCGGTCTGATAGAGTGAACCCTCCCTGCCACAGACACAGACAATTCCAACTTCATTGAAACGCATCTGCATCAAAACTGCCACTCTTTAGGTATGCAGTCTTAAGACATAGAAGGTCTCTTCCTGAATCATTTCAAGTATGCAAAGAAACCTTGGATCTGAATTAATTTCATTCAGAAAGTAATACATATGTGTTAATATGATGAATCAAACAAATTTTCATACAGCCTTAGAAAGGAACTTAAGGACAATCCTCATAATACTGTCCCTAACACAGGAGAACTTTGATGGCATTCCAGAAAGCCTCAAGTCTCTCTTATGCTTTCCTGTCTGGGCTGGCATCTGACTGGAAAACTGTTTACATGCAGAATGTGAATGAGTATCCTGTGATTTGAAAGTCTAGCTCATTAAAGGAGGGACAGAGATTTGACAAGAAGACACCCCACCAACGCCTTGCCATAGCATTGGGAAATCTAGTGAGGATGAAGACTAAATATGAGTGTTAGGAGCATCTTAATTGTGAGCTGAAGTCTTGTCCTCTTTTGCTGCAGAACATGAAATATTTTCTTTCAGTCCTTGGACAGACTCATCAATAAATGATTATTAACGAAACTTTCTGACCGAGTTGGAGACTTGCTTTGAGAGAGGCCTGCACTGTGTATGGAGATACCAGACACTGATGCTAGGACACACGATAATACAGGCACCATCTAGGAAGCTAAGAAATAACTTCTAGAATGAGAATGTTCCACACGAGTCTAGTTAAGTGTGCTTAGTGCACTTATTTATTTACTGATGTAAGAAACAAACAGAACGATTGCCTCTGACAGCTAACCTATAAAGAACACAAACTCCCCGATAGGTCAGCAATGCCTGAGTTTCTGACACTGTTCTTTGGCTGTGAAGCCTGTGTGGCTGGGCTTCAGCACAGCTGCCCTTTAGCTGTTCAGCACATGAAAGCCTTGCAAGTGAAATCAGAAGTCTTGCAGATGCAGAAGTATCTCAAAGAAGCAGTGCTCAGTCAGAGAGCAGATAGAAATATAGATTGGTGCTGAAGGTAGTGAACGCAGTTCATTTCTGCCCACCATCTGTTTCAAGCCCTTGATGATAGTCACCTCAGCTTAGTTTACGTACACTGTAAATATTCGGAAGACGTTTATAGAGGGGTCAAGTTGTACGAGTAAGTTTTTGGTCTTTCCACAGGAAAGACCACACCTTCTTGTTGACCCTGTTCAATGACAGGTCACTGAAGACTCGACCCCTAGATACAGCCCCACCTGAGAAACCTCAAACTGACTGGAAGTGAAACTCTTGGAATGAAAATTTGTTGGAAGATACTGATGAGGAGAAGCAGGGCTGTTATATGCCCCACTAGACAGGGCTGAGAAAAACTTCTTCAGCTACAGCGTATGCATATAACTATAACAAATTCAGGAACATACATAATATCCAGCAATCTCCAAAATGAGTAGTTACACTCTTTCCTCCCAAGCAAACTAAAGTGGTAATACAAAAAAAGGATCATGCTATTAGAATCTAAAAATAAAGCTTTGCAAAAAAAAAAAAATCAAATCTTTTTCTTTGAAATAAACATCCCAGAAAAAATCCCACTGCTCAGTATTTCATGCCTTCACTCCTCCCTTCTCAAGGGAATGAGATGTCTGACATGTAATGGTTTCTTGTAAACAACTTCTTTATTGTGGACAGCTGTTTATTTTCACAGTAGGATCTTCCCATTAGGCAACCAATAATGATTTACTAGCTGGGTCTGCTCCATCAGAGAGAGAATATCACCATCACATCAGTTACTGCAACCAATTTGGGCAACTTCCCTGTTTATGTATACAGTACTCATAGTTTCATTAAGAATAGATTTGAACATATTTTCTTTTGCAATTGAATGATATAATAATTATGCTTTCATTTTCCTTTCCCTTTCTCTGGTAACAAAACTAAACCAAACTACTCCCCCCCCCCCGCCTTTAGGTAAGCACAATGGTAATACTGTAAGTTTCAGAGGAACATTTCATTGCAAGAAGAACTTGGAAACTTGAGAACCTACCAAATTTACCTAGGAAAGAGTATCTCCCATGCTGAGTTTCTGATAGGTGCTGTAGATGTGGCCAACAGGCAAGCATTTATGGCTGTCATTCTCTTCTAGTCCCTGGCTCAACTTGCAATAAGCTAAGAGACGTTTCTGTACAAGTCAGATAAAATCAGGCTCCAGGGATCATCTGGTAGCTAAAAATTCCTGAACTGCAGCATGCACTAACAATATTCCTTCCTGCCTCCATCATACATGAGAAACTGTCACAAGGATTATGTAATTTGAGTTTATTCTGATTTTTTAAAATGGTTTCTGACAACTTTCCATCCTCCATTTCCATTGTTTCAGGGCAAAGGAAATAGTATAAGACAGGACAAAGAAAATATGCTAAGTTATGTTTTCTATGTCCAGAATAACCAAAATATTTTTTTTAAAAGGTTAGATAAACTCAGGTTTTGGATTAACTGTACTCATCTGGTGTGGACTATAAAAATAGCTGTGCTGATTCACATTCTGGCAAATCTTACTAGTTTGCTTTGTTGGTTGGTTGATTGATTGGCTCAGCATACAAGGCTTTAAAGGACAGAAGGTGTTACAATGCCATCATGATCACATTTACCACTTACGATCTCATGGACATAGGAAAAAAGCTGCTAAATCTTAAATTTCTCACAGGGTTAGACAGGTTTCCACACATTAATCTTGATTTCAAAGTCTTAATACCACTTCAAATTCTATTTGCTGTTTTTCCCAATTTTTGAAATATTTACAGTAGAAACAGACTCAGTATTTACAGCAATGATCACACTAGTGCTTCATACAACTTGCCTGTGTATATCAGTCTTTTCTTTATGCATCAAAAGACTGTAATTACAAATGATGACATTATTGCTTGGAAGTTGAAGGTCAGGTTGTTCTTACCACCATTTAAAAAAATCTTTTTATTCTCAAGCCACACTAGCACAATTTAAATTAGAGGTACACCCTTTGGTTATAGACAGGTGGCTTGATTTGGGTTACTCTAAAACCTATCAGTACTAATCAACTCTATCAAATCCAGAAATCAAGATTAGCTTTTTACTGGTCTATTCCAGTTCTTCCATATTTCACCAACAATTATTTTGTATATTCTCGCAGGAAAATGATAAAAAGAAATTGAATAGTATTGAATCAGAACTAATTCACATAATTGTTTTTTTAAAATTTATGAATTTAAGAGTTTTTAAGTCATTTCATATAGGAAATTATTATTTTTTACAGCATCTTTTTATGAGAACATCAAAGGAGGAAGGAAGCAGTGAGATAAATCACAAAATCTATTTTTCACCACACTGTCATATATAATACAATTACAAAAAAAAAGACACTTTTTGCGTATAGTGTTGTTTTATCTATTATTCAGTTCAATGTTACTGAAGCCTAATTAATACGAGAATACAGTTATCTTGTTCAGAAAAATGTTTAACTATGAATGTACACTAACCTCATGTTACAGACAAAAGATATTACATAAGAATTAAGATCATAACCAATCCTTTCATAGGAAGAAAAGTTGGTCTGCTATCACTGACATTATAAGCATTCAGTGACACATTTACAATGTGGTCTTTCAGTACAAAAAGAATTTTTGAATAAAATGAAAACGATATTATGTAATGTGTTATCTATGTCTATCTAGTAAGACTGATTTTTGGAACCAAAATTCAGGGCCTAAAGCTGAACTTCTGTATTCATATATTAGTAACTAAATTGCTTTCCAAAGAAATTACATTAATTTGTTCTCAAAGTCTTGAGCAATTCAGAAACTCACCTTCAGACTTGCAAGGTGGGATTTCTTGAAATACAGCTACATTTCAGTAAGCATGCTAAGCCCCTCTTTAAGTCAATGAAAACCAGTTAAAACAGTAGGAATTAGAATTCAGAACATATTCTATATTTAGATATCTTATAACGAAGAAATATTAGGTCAGAGAAACAAGCCCTAAACTTCATTAATCTCTCTAAGAAACGCATTAGTTTAAAACAAAGTCTAGACAGCTAGCTCAGACACTACTACTGTAGATGAATAGGGCAAGATTCAACTGCCAAAGCACAGTTAACTAACACCACCTCATTGGTCCAAGGATGCAGTAAGCTTTTTCTGAAGTTTATGGGATAACAGGTGGTTAACAAAAGAGAGTAGTGTAAGGAGCTCCTATGCATGGACATGATGACTGCTTTACACTTTCAAAGATCATTCAGATTTGAGTCTGGAGAGAGCAAAATGAAAGTTAATATTGTCTTCTTTTAGCATATTGTAAGAGTAAACTATGGTGTTCTTTTATTGCTATCATCTACTAAGATGTCAGACAAAATCATAAAAATTTTACCCGTTTAACCGAAACTACGAAAAAAATCATGCCCTGGGAACTTTGCCTTTTATTACGCTGTGTGACATCTGTAGTCAGTGGATGATTGTCATCTTTCATATGGTACGCTGCATAGAGAAGAATGCCCTTATGGATAGTGATAGACCATATCACCACAGTTCAACAAATGTTTCATCAAAATTTTCATCCCACGAGCCATGTACCGTGAGGACAAATTGCTCACTGGAACTTTTCTAATAGATAATTTTTCTCATCATGTACTCAAAGAAGAGGCATTACATCTATATAATGCCACAATATTAACTATTGGGCAGATACCAAGTATACCAACCAGAACACTTCCTACCACGTCTCAGCAAGTGAAATATCAAAAGCCAAAAGTCAGCCCATATTCCAGGAATACAGTCATAATTAGATTTCACCTCAAAAATAAATCTTCACAATGGAAAATACAGTTAATCTGCAGTTTTCCACTTTCATTACAGAAACATGCTAGTGTCCTTTGCAAAATCTAGTTATGTCTATATTAGCTATTACATCAGTTATTTCTACAACTTAGTGTAATGGCAATGGATCAGCAGATCAAAGCAGTTGATCCTCATGACACTCCATTTAGGATATATGTGAGTTTTAATTTTTAGGACTATATAGCATCTTCTTTATTCTACCAAACACTCCCACCATACATGTACCTCACAGCTTCCAGAAGGACCCCATACTTTTGGTGCCCATCTGAAACAAAGCTTCAGATCAAAAAGGAGTCTGGTTTATGTGCTCCAAAACCAGCCTGTGACTGGAGCAATGAATAGTAACTGGGAGCTACAATTTATTTCAAATTCACATCCAGTGCTCTGAAAGAAAATGCAATTGTATACTCAGTCTATTTTAATTCTACTTTCCAATTCTTTGCGGAGTCACTTAAATACTATATGCTTGGATTTACAATTTTCTATAAGAATGGAAGAAATACATATTTAACTTTAGAGGTGTGGACCAGAAATGATCCATAACTAGATTATACCCCACACATCTAATAGTGTATGTGTGTATATATATATATACACACACTAAATTCTAAAACCTCTGGAAATGTCATACTAGAAATGAGCAAAATACTTAAAGCACAAAGCCTAATCATTATGACCTTGCAGAGCTTTACACTATAAACTCAGGGTCTGCATAGATTCATACAATGCAACCCCAGGAGAAAGAAAAAGGATGGAACATGAACATGCACCTATATACATATGCATAAAAATATATAGATACACCTACATGCATATATAGACAACAACTTCAGAAAAACCTCCTTTTATTCCTCAGGCTCTGCTCATCGTGGAAGACTTCATGCAATGGTTCAAACTACTTGAAAGCAGGCCAAAACCCTGCACCTGTTTTGGATGCCCCATCATCAGGATAATGCAGAAATGTGAATAAAGCTCCAGGTGGCTTGGTGTTCTCTGGTATCAAATGGCTTTTTAGTGTGGTATGAAGACAGACCTAAGTTTGATCAGTTATATCAGACTCAACTTGCTAGACTATTAGAAAACTACTACAGAAACACGTATCCAGTGTGGCAATTTCTATGGTATAGGATGTCTTCAGAAAAAAAATGTTGGAATGCTTTTGTCTGTACATGTTATGTGTCCCCTTAACATCAAATGTGTTATGTGGAGGCACAAAGCTCCAAAAAGAACATGGCAATGCTAATCATCTGTCTCGGACAGAAATCAGTCATAACCACAATGGAAATCTTGGAAGAGTACAAAAGGAGATAATATGGAAATAGTACTATTTCTGGAGGATCAGTCACCAGTGACTGCATTTACACACATCTCCTTGCAGAGGTCACGGCTACCAGAAGGGCTAGTTTCATTGAATATGTTAATGTAGGTCCCATCATGGATGGTACGACAAGAACTAGATTTGAGTACTCTTCAATAATGGAGAATGCTCATCTAGTCCTTTCAAAAGCTTCATAACCAGAATGAAACAAGACTTCCCACTTACAAACACACTGGTGTAACAGATAAACCAGTATTTTCTGATTCCAGGGATAATCAAAGATATGGAAGTTTTATCACGGACATGCTGATACCCTCGTGCTGAGGAGAAGACCAAGAAACTTGCGCAGATTATGCCTCAGGTAATCTTTCCTACCGTTGCTGAGCTTTATGCAAAAGCGAGACAGAGACCTAGGTCCCCATGAAGAATCAGCTGAATCCTGTTCCTTAAAGAGAATTTGGGCACGGTGATCTTCCTGAAGCTTACAGAGGGCTCATTAAAACACGATTAACTCCTTCTAAGGCAGAGCAAGGAGAATCACTCCATTACACTAAAACATTACACACAGACAGATTTTATTGCAGGTCTTAAAACAATATATCTGAACATTTTGTATGGAGACAGCACTACTCAGGCTCATTTCATTCATCATGGGTCAATATAGGCTGCTGGATTCCACCAGCAGTAAATTTAGAAGGCAGAAGCCCAAGCCAACAAGTAGGAAGGTACCAACAAAAACCCATTACTGAGCAGAAGTAGTCACAAAATAGTAGGAATTGCCCTGATTTGATACAGAGCTACCATGTATAAGATTTTTTGGATACTACATGACATAAAAATGTGATGTCTTCTGTAAGTGGTGGACCCATTGCAAAGATTGCGCAACAGTAAATTAAGCCAGGCTGCAGTTTGTACAGAAATCCAGGAATAAAAAATAGAAAACCTCCTATTTTGTCAGGCAGACAACAGAAACATTCATGTTATATAGCAGCCAAAATTGTGGGACTAGGCAATTTTCCATAGTATAAGATTCAGCTTTAAAGTTGTTGTAACTGGACTAAATCTCCAAAGCAAATCTTCTCTCCTACGTGACTATTCAACATGGCATAAATCTAGGAACACAGATAAGGATAATCATGTATTTCAGGATTTCAAGGAATGAACATTACATTACAAGAGACATTTCAAAAGAGCAGATGGAATACTGAATAATGGAAGCAGTATGTAGCTACACTGGATGCATAGAGAGAACGGTTGGACTCAACTGTGTGAATTTGCTCTTTTGAATTTGTTTTGTTTCCCACACACTTAAACCTGAATAACCATTGTTCTGAGCAGGATTGTAAATATATATCTGCAACTATCTTGTTGAAAGCCCTTGAAGCTATAACTGGCCCAGTCTTGGATATGGCAGCTATTTCAGGATTGCGTTTGGAATTAATTACCAGTGAAGTGCATTCCAGTGGCAGCAGGGGGTTTGCTTAGTTGTTTCTGCATCATCCACGAGGGTTGGGTATGACTGTTACCAACTTTTTATTTCCTCTAATCACCCACCTGCACAAATAGACTTTGGAACTGCTTCAGGCTTGCATAACCCTTGTAATACCAGGCAACTGTCTGGAAAAACATCTCTCATTAAGTACTAATGAGAGATGATGGGTGATTTCCACCATTTCCTGAGTAACCTTTTGAGACTGCCTCTGCAAGCTGTTGATGTCTAATTGAGCATTCAAAAACAATGCTACACAGTTGCCATCTACTTATTTCTTTGTGAAATGGGTTTTTTGTTGGCTTTTCCATGTTTAAAGGGTTTGTAGTGAAATGACTGCACTTGCCTATGACAGATATTTCATAGATTCCTGCATTTTCCTTGTCTCAGTATGTAGTCATCATGTTTCTGGGAGTACAATGAAACACACAGGGTGTAGTTACAGGTGCCAAAATATTTTTGTTTATTTCAGTCATTCACTAAAAACTGGAATGCCTAGTAATCTTGTAAACAAAAAAAATCCTGCAGAAAAGAATTATATGTATTGGGGATGTCTGTGCTTATTTTTAAATTTAACTCGTCAATGAGAGACGACTGAATGCTATCATCTGCATACCTTAGTATTTCACAAGGCTTCTCCTATAATCCAAAGAGAATAATCAAACTGTGCTGCGTAGAGCAAGTATTCTACTATCGCAAATACAATAGATAATTAGTGAACTAGGCTACATTTTCAAATTATCTCAGAATATAAACCACAAAAGTTGCTGAGAGTAAGTGCTCTCAAATCATTTAAATAATCTTCATGAAACCATACTCACCAGGGATCAAGTTCAGTTAATAAATAATTTAAGCAGTCTTGAACATAAACCTTCCAATATGCATCTATCTTTAGTTGCAATGAAATGCAATTTATGGACAAAACTGTATTTTCATGAGCTTCGGTTCTTCTGACGTACCAATTAGTTAATAAAGCTTTTAATGAGAACACTGAAGTCAAAAAGCTAACCAAAATGTTTTAAAGCCAGAGAGCTAGAAACGATGTTTTAAAATATTTCAATATCCAGCTATTCTTACTTAGAGTATCTAAATTTTTGAGTGACTTCAGAGAGGCCAACTCTCACTCTGAAAATTTACATTTTTGTATTTAATATACATGTACATGGAAAAAAAGTATTTTGTTCCAAACTCAAAATATATATTGTGTCCAGGGTAACAGTATACTCCTTAAGCATTTAAGAATTTGTCCAGCAGATAATGTGCACTACTAATACATAGTCAGAATTCAGGGAATCTTAAAAGTCTTTGCTGTTTATGTTGAAAAGCAATATGGAAACATCTGTACCAGGGTGGATCAGCTATCTAGCCCAATATGTTGCCCTGATAATGTCCAAACGATTTGAGAAAGATACAAGGAAATACTGTGGATAATTTCAAAATAATACAATCCAGTTTCCAAACATTAACAGCTAATTTCTGGAACTACATCATTAGAGTTTTATTATCTAAAAAACCCCCAAACACTTGATTGTATTTTTTAATTTCCAAATTATCTTTTTTGTAATTAACATGCCAAAATAATTTCACCATATTGCTTTTACATATTTTTATTTATATTTAGTATTTTCTTCTGAAAAATACTCAAATTCTAATATTTTTACTAACATTCCTGCATTAATTAATTTTCTAGCTGTGGCAATTCAGATGAAATTATATGTTATAACAGTATTACATGTTTATGCATTATTAAGCTTATCTTCTGACTGAAAAAGCAGGATTTATGTAACTTCTGCTCTGAGCATTTAGAAACTTGTATACACTTCAGCATATTTAATTTAGTTACTATCACAGTCTGCAGTTTGCCCCAGTGGTTTTCTCTTCCTGTTTTGGTTTTATGTTCTCCAAGATCCACAAGCTAGCTTTGCAGATTTCTTAAAATTCTTCCTATTCAGTGTTACCACTAATGCAGCCTATTATATTTCTCATAGAGACCACAGATAGAGAGTTTGGATAGATCTTTGGAATTTTTGAGAGCTGCAGTTGACTACACAAAGGAATGACAGCACAAAACTTTATGTATATAAAAGAGATATGATGTTTGTATTTGCTATTGATACCAAATGAATAAATCACAATTTCTAGGCCATGCAGCTTTGGCCCATTTGTTTGACATCAAGACAAATCAGTATATTTAGACAAGAAAGAGTATTGCAACACAGTGGGTCAGAAATGAAGTAGCTGATCCCATTCAAACACTAATACCAAAAGAGGGATCATAATTAAGTGAAAGTATGCTTTTTTTTCAAGTTTTATGGAGAAAAATATGCCTTACAACTATTCAACATTCCTTAACTTCAAGTCTTCAACTACACCAAAGAATTACAATTAAATTATGCTGCAATATGGGTAATTATTTAGCCAAAACAAAAGGCAGGATTCACAGAATTCCTGTCACCCTTGCTGCCAGAACTCCCAACCACCAGCAAATTCATACTGCAAATGTCCTTATTCCATTAGAATATGAGTCACATCTTCATTCCGCATTGTGTTTATCCAGCTGATATCTAGCAATTGGACAAGCAATTTATAAAATGTATTGCTTTTTGTTTGTAATTGTTTCCTTCACAAGGCATTTAACATTTTTGTTAAATTTATCAATGGCAAATCCTTGTTTATTACAGGTTAGATGAGAAAAACTCTGAAAGACAATCTATATAATTGATCAGAAAAATATTATTCGTTGCAAATTTTACTTATTTACAATCTTGGCAGAAAGTTTTGGTATTTTTTCATTATGATGTAACACAGAAATAGATGTCAAAATAATGGAAATGCTATCAGAGAAAAATTTTGTTTTGATCCCAGCACTACTAGTAAGAAAATAGTTTTAATTGTACTATATTAATTAAGTATCTTCCAGCAGGCAGGGAATGATAGCTGAAAGAAAAACGACATGGAGTGAACAGCTGGAGCTAGAGTGGAAGGAATATTTTTACTGACATCTGTTTAATATTCTCATCCACAACAGATTCTACTGCATACAATGACATATTGTATTATAGAAAGAATAATACACCCTGCCCTGGAGCAAAAAAATATGAAATGGTCCTTCTGAAGACTTTTCCTGTTTTCTGAAAACAATAAAGCAACTTAGTGTGAAAATATTCACCTGTGTGTGTTCTTCCAAATCTGCCGTATTTGAAGGCATATCAGAAAAAAAAAAAAAGGAAAAGACTACTTTGATATCCTGTTGCAGTAAAAATTATTATATCATTAGCTGCTAGTAAAGATATGCTGTTTGTGGATTGGCAATACAAACCCATACCCATCCTATTTTGACATACAGCAAAATCCTACATGTCTTGCACACTTCACATTTCTTTTTGAGGTGGCATAAAAATGAAAATGGTAGGAAAAGAAAAAAAAATTAAATCTCTGTAAAGTAATAGAAGGAAACATTTTGGCAGCATGGTACATACTGCCATCAGGACTAGCAGATGCAGAAAGGGAGACAGAAGCAGAGAAAATAGAAGTAAATGAGTGTTTTTTATTTAACTTAAAATAGAACAGGAGGGAAATTTTTTTTTTTTACAGAATGCAACACTGATTACCTTCACTAGGAATCAATGTTTTCTATTTTTTTAATCATCTCTGACACCAAATAAAACAAATAAATCTGTTCATTATGTACAAAAATGGTTTACTTTAGTAATTGCTTAATATTTTCACAAATATTTTGATTTTAACAAAATTTAGCAAGCTATGCCAAGATTTCCGCTTTCCAAGTGTACTAAAGTTAGTAGAAAAGTTTATTAAAAAAACCTCATAAAACGTATCGTATTCTCTTGAAAAATTGAGTTCCTAGCAGAACACAATTAAACATCTCCAAATGTTAAATACAATAATTTAAATTTTTCACAAAATTCATACATTTAAGTTGTCACTTATTGGAGAAGTAAAGACAATAGAAATAGGGTATGATTTTTTTATGCTAAAAGATAGTATTTCAGATCTGATTCAGGTGAATGCTGAAATAAAATTATTAGTATGCATATTCAGTTGATTGTATGACACAAGCTAAAAATCTTTTTCAGTTTGTTTGGCAAAGGGTAGAGGGAGGAGTTATTGCTATGCTAGGTCTACTAGAACAGTAGAAAAGACAGCAATGTTATTAACTGCATTCGTATCAAGGTCTTGTCTACCGTATTAAAAAAAACCCACAGTAACTGTGTGGCAGTAGATGATTCCTGCAGAAAAGAAATGATGGCAAACAGGGAGGTGGAAGCAGGCAGAGCTATGATCCAGAGACCTCAGTATGTCTGTTAGCAGAGCCATCAAACTGATGTACGAATATAGTGTATAGCTGGTTGTGAATCTTTTGACAAATTATTTTCACCATATAAAAATTGATTAATCCAAACTAATTTTATTAGGGAAATGCATAATTTTCAGGATATTATAATCAGAAATAATTCTCGGAGCATGATGGAAGTCTTTTGCAAGAAAAACTAATGGGAAAAAAAAGACAAAGACTGCAGGGCAGGTATCCCACAGACCTGATCTTTTAATCACTCAGTTCATGGGTCCTCCTGGAGCTCAGTCCTACTCTTACAGAGAGAGACAGGGACAGAGTTCATAACTCTTGGTCTGACATGGAGCTGGGATGCAGACAGGATGTGAAACGTGGGCACAACACTGAACAGCATTCTCATGTCCTGTGATACAGATATTGTCACTCACATTATAGCCTGGTACTTAAGGTTCTCAGCTTGATCCCTCACATCCCAGATAAGCATCTTGATATGGGACACAGAAATCAAAGGGATTGCCCAAGTCATCACATCTAATACCTAAATCAAAGGCAATCGATTGTGCTACAAGGCACCTGTATTCTACACGCCTATTCACAATCTACAGCAAGTCACAAAATACTCCCTAATAAACTGAACTAAACTTGCAACCTTTAATACAAAATATCAAAAAAGTCTGAAAAACTAGAAAAGAAGCAGGAGAGATCAGGAGCATTGTTAATGTCATAACTTCCTGCAACAGCTATAAATATCTAGAAGATCCTAAGATATGTATACTGCAGTGTCTAATCATTAATCATTCAGAGTTAAGCAGCTTTATCCTCTGAAATCGAGACCAAACAGTTGAGACACTAATCTTCCACAAAAAACAGCTGAGTTCTTCCTGTGATTCAAGACATATCTATACCGCATTTTCAGTGTCTCTGAAAACCAGTTTAGCTTTTTTTATAGTACTTGAACTTCATTGCATTACAGACATAAGCCAAGTGAAGCACTAACTCTTGAGCACTGGATCTCTCAAATTTTAGGACTCCATTTCATCTTAATGCAATATAGGACAATATGCAAAGCACTGAGTATTAACAGAACAAAAAGTATGGAGTCAAGACAACTGGTTCCTCCCAACTTCTAATACAGAATAAGAGTCAACCTGAAAAGCTTAGTAGAAAATTCAATTTAAGGTTTGTAGAAAATTCACAGGTGCACCAGAAGACATGGAATATTAGCTAAACGCCTACTAAAGATCTCCATGCAGTGCTATACCCATTACAGAAGCCTATATTCCTCTAGAGTATACCAGATGCATGTAAAATGTAAACAAATTAATGATAAGATGAAGTTTTACTATAACGGCTATTATTAGCAATTTGATGGATTTTACAATGTTATTCCTCATATCTATTAAATTATTGCCACTTACAAAAGGTACTATCACTTACAGCTGCTCAATTACAAAACAATCTCAGCAGCATTTTGAAGTGTAGGATTACTTCTTGGAATGAAATATGTTGTATATGGTCTACGTATATTTCATCCCTGATTCAAAAGCACTTGCAAAGGATGCTGTAACTAATAGTCATTTAACAAAGAACTCAAATTCTGCTAAATAATATTTGCATATTGGCTTTAAAATGCAAAATACCTCAAAATAATTATGTTCCTTTGAATTATTATCTTGATCTGAAAAAGGGGTTTTGTCTGACAGCATGCAGTCAAGTGTATAATGAGATCATTGTAGACGGTAATCGCACCACGATGGATGAAACTGTGTGTTGGTCAGAATGTATGCACTTTGATGAGCACTCATTTGCAAAAATTGCGCAAAACTCCCATGAAAGCTAATTTTTTTCAACTGTACTTTAATGAAGAATAATAAAAACTAATGAATCATCACAAAATGTTTAACATACGTCAAGCAGCAGCCTTTTTTCTCTCACTTTGCAGACAAAATGTAAGCAAGTCCTTCAGAAAGCGGAATTACTTTAACAACATAAACATATTCCCTGGAACATACTGGATGGGTGGAGACCTGTGTGTATTTTGATAATAAACTGGCCACATGGTATCATTCTCATGTGCTTTAACTTCAGAAATGCCAGAGTATTTTTAAGAATAACATTTCATTGTTAAGGATGTTATCAGAGACGTTATCCAGAGAAGCATAAGATGGGGAGCAATTATCTTAATTATATACCAAAAACCTCTTAGAGGGATGATAAGGTGGTAAAGTACATTAGAGCTGTGATATGTAAGAATTGATGTGGCTTGTGCAACCTCAATTCAGTCTCCTGTGCCTATGCATTCTGAAGAAGTCTTTAATTATGATTATAAAGCTGTTTCTCCACAAGACCTCTGCTGCATCAAGGACATAAAGGAGCGGGGGAAATGGACAATGGAACAAGCCAAATTATGGCACATTACTCTAGAAATGTGGCAGGAGAAATAATATTATAAAACAATACATATATGATTTTTTTTCCCTAAATATCAAACAGAAACTCATATGTAAATATGCTCACATGAAAATATCCAAAGGGAATGTTAAATAAGAGTTACTAAATCTGGAAATTTTTAATCAACAGAACTATCTAATTTGTATCCAAGAGTTTAAAAAGATCTGGCAAGAAGTTATCTCAAAAAAAGGTGCTGTTTCTTAATAGCATATGGAACATTGATAAGATTTGAGAATACTAAAAGGAAGCTAATGGAGTAACCTAAGTAGTTATAGGCTTTCAGCCTGACACCGGGAATAATGGAATAGCTGAAACGGATCACCATTAGTAATAAATCAAAGGGGCACAGGTCATGTGAATTAGCATTGCTTCAGAGAAACTGGATCTTATTAGTTAACCTTTTTTTAAAATAAAATTGTAAGTTTAATACAAGTAAATAGAGTTTATTTGTCATTCATTCTTATAAGACATATTGGTTAATATTCCATTTAGATTATTAAAATGTTTTTAAGTGGTCTATGTTTTCAGCTGAGGTAATTTTTAAAAGTTAATAATGAATGGTTACAGATGTATGTACATGAGAGTTATCCACTGTGTATATCACTCACCTGCTTTTTCCCCGACTACCCAAATGAAAAAAAAAGGTGACAGCTTTACCCATCTTTATCCTACAAATACCCCTGGGGGTGAGAAGACGGTCAAAAAGTCCGTATAAATGTAATTTCTCTTAATGTTCTTTGTTGAGATACTGAAAGCTGCCAGTTAAATGGGCAAGAATTAGTCAAGAAAGTATGACGCTAGAAACAGCAATCACTGAATTCTTCCACTGCTTGCTTCTCAGTTTGTGGTATTGAAGTTATATTTTTGCTTTGCTGGACACATTCTGCTTTTGTCAAAAGGCAAGAAGTGAAATGAAACAAAAAAGTAGGACTTTTTTTATTCCCAACAGAGCAAAGAATCAATTTTTAACATAGTGCTTTGCAGTTACAGTATGCCACTCAAGTGATGGCAAAAATGGAGTATTTCAATTTTTGAGTTATTGTTTAATATGAGAATTTTATGATAACAGAATTTTTTCCAAATACAAAATTGCTCTGTTTAAAATATAGCATAACTAAGGGAACAGCTGTGTTAAAGGAACCTATGGCTTTATCTCACGTTGCCCAGGACTTCTTAGAGTGGAAGCAGACAGTGGATGAACTATTGTTGAAATCTTTTATCATCCATCTTCTCTCATTTATTCATTTGTTCTGTCAATACATTTATAATTTGAGTCACACTCTAATGAAAATGATGCTTATTTTGCATCACAGGAGTTAAATTTTATTTTTCATCTCCCTTTGTAACTTCTATCAAGCCGATACCCACATTGTAAAAAAACCCTGAGAGAATAAAGGGCAGATATGTTTCCTTCTTTAAACACTAGATAGTGGATATACGCACTGTTGGTATAGCTCTGCTGACATCAGGCTACAGCCATACCAACAAAGCAGACCGAACAGGACCTGTATATATGAAATGGATGTATTCAGGTGATCAGTGGATCACCTGGATCTGTTTCTTAGGTAATATCAGAAACCTGTCTTACCTGAACTACCTAGGAATGAACTTCACTGTAGAAAGAATTCTCATGCTCTCTCACTCACCTCCTGAAACCTACCCAAAGATAATAAAAATGGGTCATAGCTTTCACATGCTGTCAGAAAGTGATTTTAGGGAGGTAGCTAACTGGGCAAAAATCAGAGATGCACATCACACTGACCCATCTACAGACACTTCCAACTACAACAGTGTTATAATACTGTAAGAGGTATCCTCTCCTGATTTCAGATGAAATCAAAATAAAAGGGAAATATTCTCACAGACAGTACCTCATTTTTCATCTTATACTACAACACATACATTTTTCCTGATCTCATATCAATACTTAATTGACAAATTCCTAATTTTAATAAAGAACCTTCTTTTGGAAGAAGATACTTATGGTGAAAATCTAACCCAACTGAAATCAACAGCAAAACAAGTCCTATCATCAATGAGGTTAGGAATATATGCCAACCCCTGAGACTCAGATCATTTGAAGACCTACTGGTCAAAATCAGTAGGTTAGCGACACCTGTCAACAAAATAGTAATTAACATAGGGCTGAAACACAGGTGAACTGTGCTCCTCTAAGAGATACAGTTCTAAAAAAATCTAATATAAAGTATCCCAATTGTACTCCAAGAACTATGACAATAATATCAGAAATACAGAAAATGGGTATGAAAATGTTATTATCATAAAACAGAACTCCCAAGCTGCCCATATTTTTGGGATTTGTACTTAGAGAAAATAAAAATAAGTATCAAGTGCCAGAAAATACTTAAAAATAGAAAATAAATTATAAATGTATAATTTATATTATAGGAATAACTATATCAGCGAACACCCTCCAGGCATAATTTCCAGAAATCTTTTGTTTTACATTTTTGAAGGGTGCTTAAAATAAGTACTAGCTGTACTGGAGAAAAAACAACAAAATGCATGATAGAAGAACTACGGTATCTTTTTTTCCAGCAGCACTCCCTTAATCTTTATTAAAATGCCACGTGAAATTAAAAAATCTGAACTGCAAACATATGCTAGTTCATTAGACAAAATTGCTTCTGATAAGAAGTGTGCACTCTATACTGTGTCAGTAGGATTGACAAATACAAAATGTGTTATCACTGAAACTCAGTCAGGAGAAGGCTAGTTTGGATTCCAATACACTGTGTTCTAGCAAATATTTGTATCTTGAAGTTCTGAATGTGATCCTTATATCTTCATAAATTAACCTGTTAAAACAAGTAAATTGAGATATTGTGTACCATAGCCAAATTCTCTCCATATGGCTCAAACACAGGTTAAAGAAAGACAAAACAAGCAGAGAAAAAGTATGCATAGATCTTACAACTAAGGTTGGGCATTATATTTCACTACATATAGGTTATTGACTGAAAAATACAGCTGAAAATGGTTCAATTTTCACTTTAAAGTAAATTTCACTAAAAAGCAGGTGAATAAAGAGCAAAACCAATTTTAGTTGGACTAAATATATAACATTTAATTGAAAAAAATACATCAGTTTTTCAGTTCAACCACTTCAGGCCTTTTAAAAATCCTTACAACTTCACTCCCCTCTTCTTACACAGAAAAAGGGAAGAATATTAGGGTATGGTATGTAGATAGTGTCATCCAGATTTCTTTAGAGGCTAATACCTTAAATGGATGCATACATACAGAAATGACAAAATAACTTCATCTTACTGTGATAGAGTACACATCTTTAGAAGACCTCTATGCAATACTCTACTACCTTTTGGAGTCCTCTAGCCACCGTGACAAGGCAGTACATTATAGACATACATAAGAGAAAGAAGAGATGTTTCAGAATTATTCAGAAGCTGCCCAGAATTGCTTCTTGAAGAGCTGCTGGAGAGCTCTGGCTTAGCCAAAGGCAGTATGTTAGGGTTCCTCTGTCTTGACTTCAGTTGACCATGAATACACTGAAGTTAGAAATCAGAAGCTTCTTAATCACTAGCACAGAGATCAGTGGTTCTGAAACAGAATTCTAATCAGACTAACAGGCACAAAACCCCAGGTGTATCTTGAGAGGGTTTTAAGGAACTACAGAAAGGCTAGAACCTAACTTCTGTGCCTTTAAGGGGCGTATCCTTATCATCTCAGGGCACTGCGAGACCCTTACTCATTCTTCTTATGGCCTATGAATCTTTTTCTGTGCTAAAGGCAAAGGGAGATTAGACTGCATAAAACACCCTGAGAACTGGGAAACTTTATTTAATAATGGGAGCATTTCTCGAAGGCCAAAAATTACTTAGAAAAGAAACCACTTGCTGCCTAAGAAAGACTTCAGCTATTAGGTTGTTATGGAAACACAAGTCTCTTTTTTCACTTACCTACTCCACCAGACCGATGCATGGCTCACATTACAATACACACCTATGCTTCGTGTTTGTTATTGACAAGCTCTGAGTGGCTCTTCACTTCTCACTCAACATACAGATGAATTATACTCTTTGGAGATACTGTCTCCTTGAGTATTGGGCAGAAGAATAAGGGACATTGATCACCATTCGTACATCATATCAGGCCCTGAGGCACTAATAAGCTTCAGTGGCCTTGACCAGCCTTCTGAGATTCTCCATTCACATCCGCCCTCCTGGAGACACCATTTCAGCTCAGCCTGGCGCCTTTAGTTCCTGCTTGAGCTATGCTGAAGGAGTGCCTGTCTTGTGCTTATGCCTGTGCCCTATGCATCCAGACCTCAACTCATGGGCTGACTTCCCAGCTTGACCCTGGACCTGGTCTTGTCATCATGAACCTTTCTGGCCATTACCGGACCTGATCCTGACCTGCATATTGACTTTCTAGCTTGACTTTAGATCTATGTTATCAGCACAGATTTGCTTGATGATCTAGGCTCTTGCCTGAACCTGGGCATGATCTCTAGGTCTGGCCTGCTCATGGGTGGTGAGGTAGGGCCCTGACTTGTCATCCGTGATAGTCCCTTTCGCTCCTGCCTCCCCTTCCTTGAAGGAAAACCTGGTCCATGCTGCTCCTTGACACGTCAGGCCTGAGACTTAGTATTTAGAAAATTCAGGACTCATGTTGGGTAGGTACTAATGACTTTGAATATGCACCACAATACCAAAAGCTTTCATGGACAATCAGTTGCTTTAGAAACATCAGTGTCAAATCTGGCCAAATTTCATAGGCTCTGGCTATTTTCAGACTGTTCCAGATCAACTGCTACATATTGCAGTTATTCTGTTTGATAAAAGACTCCTTCCTTTATTATGTTGTTCTCTCTATACAGCTAAGATGATCTATCTTGATCACTCCAACTATTTAATCCTGATAGACTGTAGGTTGTGTGTTTAAGTGCACTATATCCTGCTATTTCTGGTTTAAAAAACGTGCTTAAATGAAAAACAGCTCTACTGGCAGTGCTTCTATTTGAATAAATTTGGGTGCACAAACTTCAAAAAGGTTAGTGCATGATCGTTCAGATCAATTATAGTTTCAAAATGATGAAGCACGGGTGACTAAGGCTAGTCTCTTGAATTTCTATTCCTCCAGGCAATTTTGTATATCTAGCAGTGTGATGGTTCCTTCTTGTGGCCACTTTGCGCTGGCTTGCTTATAACTAGAAAGTAACTGCACAAAAGCGAAGGTATACATTCATTAAACAAGAATTTGCTATCTTATTCTCAATCTGGAGAATTAAATGTCCAAATATTCAGGATAATTGCCGTGAAAATTTGTTGCTGAAGTCAATCAGAAACTGATGACCTGATAAGTAGCACTTTACTTACCAAGCCAAGTATTTAATGATTTTAGAAGATTTTATGATATGTGGAAGATTCATATATTAATTTTGATAAAAAATGTTATCACAGCTACGCTATTTTTCAATTCAGGTTTCTAAAAAATTGTCTCCTAGGTATCTGTATGAGGCTGCTGACACACTGTTATACAGCAGACACAAGAATGCAAGCAGAGGTGAGCTGAAGCACTGGCTACTATTTTTCAGCTTTATTTTCACTGTAATGACAGAAGAGGAATGCCAGACTGAAAAAGCAAAAAAAACCCTAATGTTACAGTAGATAGGCAAGCTTGGGGACAATTTGATATGTTGTAATAATTCAATGACAAGCATTTTTTGTTAGTTTCCCTGCTGCAATTATGAGGCTATAAGAAAAAGGTATCGTTAATTACAGATTTATTATCTTGTATGGTCCTCCCTACAAGTTACTAGCATTTAAGTGCAAATTAAGTATTTTTTCTAAATAACAAAAAAAAATAATGACTGACAACAGTAAGATTTCTCCAAAGTAAATTTAGCTGGGTAGGTGACCAGAATAGTTGCTAAGACATCTCTTCCTTTGTGTTTTGACTCCTTGTCTTGTGTTTTCCTGCTATAGGCTGGTGTCAACACATCACATATCTAAGGTCATTCTTATCCCCTTGACAGAAGCCATTTTAGATGTAACTGGGTAGACTAGTTGTACCAGAGCTATCTGAAATTGCTAATATGGGAATTGCTGGCTCTGTGGTGGCTGAGAGCTCAGCATAAGTGAAATCCCTAAGTATTTACCTTGTTTCTCAGCTGGATTTTGCAGGCCACACTGTGTTCTGCATTGCTACAGCTGAGCCATTTCCAGAGTTGAAAATGGCTCACTAAGGTCTCCTTGACCTGCTGCCACAGTAAAGGAATATAACTGGAAAAAATAGGTCCTTGAACTGGAACTCCCTTATCCATGGATCATTTTCATGCAGTTTATGGACAGCAATGTCTCTTCCTGTTCTTGAGGCGCTGTATTAAAACCTTCATTAATCTGCATGCACAGATCAACTTTCCCAAAGGAGGATTTTTGTTTTCACCAAGTTATTTTCAAAAAACAGAGTTTGAAAAGTCCTCTCTAATTCCTAATGATATTCAATCAGACCTAAAAATACTTTAAGTAGTACTGGCCATCATTCACTATTATTAAAAACTTAGCATGTAGACTGCCACCTGGTCTCACTCTTAGGGAGTTTCTGCAGTAGAAACTATAGAGGCAGACTGAAAGAGATATCATCTCCCTATAGGGTATGGACACACACTTACCTCCAATAAAAAAAAATATTTTTTTTAACATTTCTTCTGTAATGTGGCTCAGATTTCATTCAATATTTCTACTAAATTAAGTGTATGACATTATGAGGTGCCAGGATGGACTATGGTGCAAAATGTCTAAGCTATCAAGAATGCAAGTTAAGTCTGTAAGGGTCTTCAACAGCACATGACCAAATGCAGCGTAGTGCTCCACCTAAAATTCTGCTATCAGTATTCTAGACACTAGATAACTGATCAAAATCACACTAACTGCATGAAGATACTTGGCTATGCCTACTTCAGCATTAGAATTATCCAGTGCTTTGAGCTTTAGCCATTTATTAGGTTTACACCTTTTCCGAGATGATCCGTTGCTACAGTTCACAAAATTTAATTACATCCATAAGATCAAAAGAGCAATACTAATGCACACTTTATGAACTAATAAAATTTTACGGTTATTTTTCAAGGTCAAATATGTCCTGTGATTTCTTTTTTTAATAGAAGGGTAGCCTAAAAATTAAAATAACTAGCAGAAGTATCTAGTTTAATAAATGAGGATACTCTTCTGGAATAGCCCAAGAAAGATTAGTAAGATTGATTCATGAATCAATTAATTATGAAATTTTATGAGATTCATTTATGAAATTTTAAATCCAAAATTATATTTTACTTACCAGAAAACTTTGTCTCAAAGAATGCAGTATTTCAGAATATTCCTATCAAGTCTTAACTGTTAGTCTAAAAGCAGAGATACTGAGACAGAGATGGTAACACACTCTGCCAACCTTGTCCTATCAATCTGCTGCAGAAACAAAGACCAGCTTGACTTGAACTCAGACACACATGCAGTCTTTTTTACTGTTAGATCAGTCCTAATTAGAAGCAATTGTTATAACTGCCAGCAGAAACCAATAATGAACTGTTCTTCTTCCTCTACAAACCTAATTCCTTGCAAATAGACACAAAACTCCCACAATGTAGGAATTCAGAAAAAGAAGTAACAAACTTTATAACTATTTTTATTTCATTTCTGTTAAGTTTTTCTCTCTCTTATCTAACAGTCCTTTACCATTTGGTGCATGGAGTTCTCATCCTCTGCTGCTCCCTACCAGTTCAAGAATAAGATTCAGGAAATTAAAAATGATAGGGGGAACTGCAGAGCAGCCTGATTTTTTCCCCAGTAGATCAGAGAATGATGACTGGCAAGTTGACTATTCTCAACTTGTTCGGAGTTTACTGGCAGGCTAGGTAAGTTACAACATGCAGCTCTATAGACTGAAAGGAGAGACAGAATGACCTTTCCTCTCCATACAGGAAAGGAGAAGTTTCAGTCACTGAGTGCAGTCTCACTTCTACTGCCAAGAGGTAGTAATGCCCCAGACAGTGGGAAAAGCTGATCAGAGTGTCCTACCACCTAAGGAAAGGAGACTGACAGATGGAATTTTATGTTCAAAGTGCTGCCTCATGCTCTGAAATGAACACTACACATGACATGGTACAGCAATTTGAAATAGTATTCACAAAGTCAGCATGTCTCAGTGCTACAATACCAGGGAAATTCAGGAAAAAAGGCATGCAAATTATATATTTGTTTTAAATGAGTCATCTCTGTAATCATATATAACATATACAAGAAATAAATCTATATGAACTGAAGTGGCAGGCTGACATTCCCATATAATTTCACAGTGTGAAGTACCTTATAACTGTGAGTGACATGGTTGATTTTATTTGGGCCAATCGTAATATAACAGCCAGTGTGATTACAGATACGGCTTATAAGCCAGGTGAGTTAGCTTACTACATTTATAGTTTAAAATAAAATTACATCTTGCAATCTGCTTATCTATACAGCCAAATGTTCTTCCCAATAAAATGCCAAGGAAAAGATCATAGTGGTATACGGAGAACTAAGACAGAAGGAATTACAGTACATTCGTATTGTCAACTCACTGATCTTGTTAGATCTTATAAAGATGATGGGTGCCCTCATGAATATCCTACAGCTTCCTTGGGTATTCTCTGGGACCCCAGTACACACCATATTTAACCACATGCAAAACATATTTCCAGATTAAGACATAAAAATGTTCTTTTTAGGATCTGTTTTTCATACCGATCTTAATGGACTTACTATGCCTAAGAAAAATCCCTATGTTCAGCAGACAGCACACTCCCAAAGCCTGGTACTTTAACTAGCGAAAAGGTGATTTTTTTTTTAATACTAATTATAATGAAAAGCTTTGTAGTTGAGCCCCATTACTACAGAGGCAGATAATGAACTCCCCTGACCAATTTATGGGGTAGGGGTATGGCAGTCTTCCCATTGCAATAAGTATGTTTATGGTGATTAATGAAGTAGAAGTCTGAAAAACAAGAATAATTTGGCATTTTCTTCGTATACTAAATGAAAAACCATAATATTGGGTTGGAGGAATCCCGAGGGTCAGGGCTCTAGAAGGTAGGGGGGTCTAAGAGAGCTGGTCACTATTTAAGCACCACTTCCTCCATGCTCAGGACCACTGCATCCCCTGAGTAAGAAACCTAGTAAAGGAGGCAGGAGACCTGCATGAATGAGCTTCTAGTGGAACTCAGATGGAAGACAAAGGTCTACAGAATGTAGGAGAAGGGACAGGCCACTTGGAAGGAATATAGCAACATCGTCAGAGCATGCAGGGAAGCAACAAGCAAGGCTAAGGCCCACCCACAATTAAATCAGTCAAGGGATGTAAAAGACAACAAGAAGGGCTCCTTCAAGTATATTAGCAGCAAATGGAAGACTAGCGAAAATGTGGGCCCGCTGCTGAATGAGGTGGCTGTCCTGGTGACAGATGATACAGAGAAGGCGGAGTTACTGAATGCCTTCGTTGCCTCAGTCTCCACTGCTAAGGCCAGTCCTCAGGAATCCCAGATCCTGAGGGTAAGAGAGGAAGTCTGGCAAAAGCAAGACCTTCCCTTGCGTGAGGAG
>Ga0181612_122290_pt1 | contig 34639 bp, 20 predicted proteins | sample HoacroProtozoa21_FD_119630 | JGI IMG/M metagenome (GOLD analysis project Ga0181612, IMG submission 119630) | Hoatzin crop microbial communities from Cojedes, Venezuel. Combined Assembly of Gp0051906, Gp0051904, Gp0051908 | reverse complement strand
CAGCCCACGACAGAAAGTTAACACGCTTCCCTACTACCCTGAGGAAGGGCACTTGGCTGAGACAAGGCAGTGCTGGAAGAATACTGGAAAAGCTATTGGCACCTCTCTCTGGTGTTTAAACGCAGCAACTTGAATAGGCTGAAGACAGCAAAATCCATCCATTTCTAAAAATAAGTTACAGCTGAGTGAATGAGAAAAGGGAAGCAAAACAGTCTGCTTAAGATTACAGCAGAATTGTTAAGTGTTCTTTTCCAAGCCTAACATTCAGCTTTGAATTCTATGCTAACAAATGCTGAATTGCTTTGTTAAAGAGCTGCAGGTCAAGCATTTAAACTGCAGGATTCCTTCATTACCTCCCAACTTTTCACTTTATTGAGACTTACTACTTACAGGAGCAGAGTACATGGTCTTGATGTTTCCTCTAAACTTCTCTGTGGCTTCAAAAAACAAGCATTCAACACCAGACTTCTGGGAGCGCAAGTCATTGATCTAGAAGGCAAATACATCTGCATCAAATTTCATTAAAAAAAGAACATCCAACCAGTGTTAAATTTCAGTCACTGGGCTTAATCATCTACAACCATTCAAATAATTTAAAATAACATTTCTCAATGCACTGTGATGATCCAGAAATAGGAGTCAGGTAGCTAGGCTCTAGAGAACTCTCTCTATTTCCTTACAACTCATGCTTTTTTTTTTTTTAATACAACTTGTATTTGTAAACAAATGAAGAACTCGCATGAATGCCACCAGGGCTTAACGTAATGCATTCAGAGACTTAAAAGAAGGAATAGGAAGGGCCTTAATACAGACATAATTTTGTCAACCTATCAAATCAGCTCCCCTTTGCTTTAAATAGTAATATAAATTTGCACCTAGAAAACTAGTCTTTAAAATTCCACACAGTGATCATAGACCTGAATTTTATCATAGTTGAGTGCCTTTTACCTTGTTCAGGAGGAACTCATCAAGATGTTTCAGTTCATTGGCATTTGCAATCTCACGGACCATGGAAGCTCGCCAATTCTGAGACACACTTGAGATCTTGCTGATCTTTATAGTACGGTTCTTCTTTGTTTTACTGCTCTCTTTCACATGGCGCTCTCCTGCCTGGAGGCGACTTGCCTGTCCAGAAGCAGCTGGAAAAGAAGTTAATTTGTGTATCAAATCAGAAAGACTGAAATCTGTAGTATTTGTTTCCATGCAAAACATTATAGAAAAGAGGGATATTAGCAAGCTGGGGATTAAGTCACAGAAACTCACCTTCTGAAACTTTCTGGGTTCCTCCTGTTTCTGGAAAGAGGACACAAGATACAAGGGAGAGACCACCTTCATCAATCACATCAGGACTCTCCTTTGGTATTTTCTTATCTGGCTTCTTCCCCAAAAGTCTACGCAAAGGACTTTTAAAAGCAGACCTGAACATAAAAGCAGACACAAGTTTGTCACATTAGTAATGGAAGCTGGCTCTACTACAAGAAAAGGCTCTTTTACAGTACAGCTAACATCCACAATAGGATTAACCTCTATTGTGAGTATTTCCTCAGAAGTCCAACCTGCAGAAAAACTGAGCAGCACAAAAAAGGAAAGACAGTCTGAGAGCACAGCTGGACATCCTTGTATTTACTAGATTAGGGTACTACCTTCAACACACACAACACATCACACATCCAAGACATCGTCTCTGGCTCAGGAAGTCCCCGAGTTGCAGAACGCCACAAACTGGAGGAGCAGGCCAGGGAAACAGCATCACATGCTTTCTGGGTTCTTAAGCTTTTGTCTCAGTGTCCTACTTCTGAGTCTGGATGACAGTATACTACACGAATCTTTGATCTAAGCCTGTATGGTAGTTCTTATGTTAAAAAGAACCAGTTCAAAGATGAGTGTTATGCAAGAAGCAGAGAATGTGTTCCTCAACAGGGTCAGATATCATGCTTATATCAACATGAAGATCAAGTCAATGAACAACACAGCCACTCACGTAGCTCATGTCAACACGTGTGTCTCCACAATCACACTCTAAAGATGCCCAATTCAAGTACTGGTAGAAAAACTCCTTTTTTTTCCCATTTTCTTAAAGACAGGCCAGTCACACACAGAATACATACTTGGCATCTATCTGCTGACTTGCTGACTGCATGGAAACAGCTGCATCAGAGGTAGGTAAGAGGTCACTGGGCTTCTTTTGCACAGGATATTTCTTATTGCCTTTTTCTTCTTCTATCGTATCTGGTGATTGCTACAGTACAGAGGAGGAGTCAAATAACTACATATTGAGTGAAATAGATTATTTAAATCGTTTGAAGAACCAGAATGGTAGAAAAAAGTTTGCATCATCAAGACAAAACACTTTATCCAATAGATACTACCTTACTAATATAAGACCTAAGCATATTTAATGCTTTAATCAAGGGTTCATTTAATAAAAATCCAGTTTTCAAATTGCTGTACAATATTTGCTAATGAAATTTTTTACATGGATATCAAGCCATAAAAACAAAACCAAAAAAAAATCTGAGGTGAACACAAGCACACAGAACACACTATACAAATATTAAAGATTTGTGAATAATTGGCTAAACAAGGATAACAATGTGTAAATATGCACAATAGCACCAGTACCTGATTCATGGCAACAGAGTGGGCAAGTGTTGAGAGATCACTTAATGAAGATGAACTCCCCTTCTTTCTGCAATGTCACAAAATTAGTTTCAGATTACATATTTTATAGAAGTCCGTAGCCTCTTAATATTTAACACCTTTTAAATAATCCACATATCAATGTTAGAATCAAGAGAGGATTCTGATCAACTCTTGCAACTCACTTTTAAATGCGAAATGTGCTGAAGAAGTAAAAAAATGAGTAAGATTTCCTGCCGTATCAGAGGGATGATGCTTGCAAACTGCAGGTCACTAAAACCTTGTTTTCAATGGACAAAAGACACATGAAAATAAACTCACTACTTTAACTAAACACTACTTTAACTAAAGCCCTGACTCTCCAATTTGAATTCAGCAAGGCAGGCTTTGTATCGTTTGATAGCTTCTGAAAACATTCTACCCATACAGATTCAACTGCAGGACTGGGAGCCAAGAAAAAGCAGCAGTTGTTCATAGTTCTATTTTCTCCCATAATATGTCCAGATGGACAGGCTATCAGGAGCTCTCCACCTATTTTTAAATATTACAAACATGTGTTTTCTGAAAAAGTCAAAGTAATTAGGAAGCTGCCCTTACTCTAGCTGATCCTGAGGAGACTTATCCGCACGTGTTCTTTCATCCAAAGACTGACTCAGCATATCATTCTGACTGGCATCAGACTGTCTCTTTCCTTTCCACTTCTCTCTCTTGTACTTTAGCTTCCCCGGGTCATCCACGTATCTCTGGATTGCGGAAGAAGTGGGACTCTCCAGATCTTTGGTTGCCCTCTGGACAAGACGTTTGTTCTTATCTGCCCAGCATTCAGCTTGAGTTTGAAAGCTCCCAGTAGCAGACAGCGTATTATGGAGATTCAGTGCAAGATTTGTCGGCCTTTCAGGGCAGGTAAAGCTTTGGCTGCCTTTTATCTGGTTATTTTGATTCCCTTGTGTTTTCATTCTATCAACTGCCTTATCATCTGCTTCCAATACAGGTGGTTGCTCAGGAACAGAACCGCTTTCTTTTATCTCGCTTGATGGTGCTGGGTCTGAAAGAGTTTTTCCTTCACTTGGACTTCTCTCTCCCTCACTGCTTCCTTGAAGGGCAGCATCTTGTGCTGTGGATTTCTTTGGCACTGGCACAGTTTCCAGGGCCTCTTCAAAAGAGGTTTGTTCCTCGTGGCAAAGTGAAGATGACCCTTCGAAGGCAAACAGGACATGCTTATTCTGTAACTCGTTATGTTCCAGCCCCCTCTGCCGGCGAGATTCCCGTTTCTCCCGGCTGTTCGTCACTTTCTCGGAGCCCTCAGTCACGTTCTTCTGGGGTAATGTGGCTTTTTCAGATGAGCTCACGTTTTCTGCTTGCTCATTTGGAGTGTGATCTCTGTCCCCAACAACTTGATCGAGCTCTGACTTGTGTTTGACAGGCAACTGATCCATTGCCAGTTCACTGCGCTCGTCCTTGCTCATATCGTTCTCTCTGTCTTGATCTTCCTGCATTGCGCTCTGCTTTTCTTCAGCTTTCTGCTTTTCTACAGCCATTTTCTGAAATCTGTTAAGAATTTGCAAGGTGAAAAGACCAATATTTAAATGTACAGCATTCAAGAAAAGTACCCAACTGTTTAAATGCAGACTAAACAGCAATACAGACACAAAGTACAGATACACTTATAGCCCCAGTATGACGGCATGGAGGTCTGCTTATCAGGACTGGCATGCATTGGCGCAGCTCAGCTGAATAATGCTCAAGTCCCAAGCGCTTAACCAGTTTCCACACACCACTAGCCATTTGTTACTGACTGCAGCATCACATGGTAATAACTATCTTTAAGTTGTTTACTAAGTCAAGATATCACACAGAAACTAAGCTTGGCAGGTGAAGCCACGTAACTAAGTGGTCAAAACGCATGTTTGCTTATCACATGGCTCCTCTTCCTTTACCTCTTACGCTGTAGATGCCCTCTGACCATGGCTTGCAGGAGACAAATTCTCCTCTTCTGCTGAAGGTAGCATTTTCGCTCCCTGTAACTTCGCCATGCTGACTGAATATAAATGGCAGCATTATTCCTCTGCAGTGCCATCCTAACACAACGGGAACGCCAGCAAGCCTTAAGAAGAGAGATTTCTGAAGTAAGGGAGGGGGTACTTCAAGGTGGGGAGTGTTATCTGAGGGGGTTTGTGTGTTAAAAGAAGAAAATTGGCAATTCTCGAAGATACCTGTAAAACAATGGCTGCCTGCCTTGTTCTGAGAAAGCGTCTCCTTTCTAAAACCATCCTGAGCCAGCTCTGAAGCAGAATGATTTTCCTCATCACTTCTTTGTGTAGTGTATCCTGTAGCATCTGCCGTTCAGCCTCTTTCATAAAAATCTGCTCAGTTAAAGAAAAGTTCATCAACAAACAGTTAATAGAAGCCTTTCAGCCCCCACTGGAGGCATCTCCACAAGCTGAAAAATAAGAATGGTCTTATTAGCTGACAGCAATTAGCTTTTGGTTTACCAAATCTCAGTGTTTAGATTCTAAAACATACAACTGTACTCTCAGCCTTCAAATCGTAGAACCCTTCTAAAATGAAAACATTGACCTGTTTGACAAATGCCAATAGCAACAATTCCCCAAAAGTCATATCCACACAACACAGACTCGTTCTATATTGCAAGATCACAGGTTGGCATCAAAAGCCATGAGGCTGCTACTTAACGTCTGTGTCAACATTTACAAAAGCAGAAATAGCTAATTTAAATACAAAATGCAGAAGACAGCAATGCCCTTAAATGAACTATACTAGATTTTGCAGTGTACATCAGTGTTTCTTACTGGCTTACAGAAAGTGTCACAGACCTTGGTCATCCCTATTTGATAGTAGTTTTCATTCAGTTTTAGTTTATTCAGATAAACACAGATGTCTTCCTTAGAGGCTTTGGCATTTTTGGGCAGTAACACCTGAAACTGGTCTATGAATTCCTGTGAAAAGCAGACAGCAAGAGATCAAAGTTAGAAGGCAATTCACAAGTTTAGAGTTCTAACTAGATTTCTAAAAGTTAAGACATCTGAGCTATTGGGGTTTGAAAGTCCTTATTCTTCACTCTGAATTGAGCTATTTTTTCCTATTCTGTAAAATGCAGGCATTATTCAGCCTCTAATGGTAAAGATCACCTATATGTGATCTATAAAGCTACATGCACAGAGTATTTTATAGAAAACTAATTCACATACAGAGACAGTGATGTGCAGCACCGATTGCTTATACAGCACTCAGAATGCTTTCCTTCATGCAACAAGTAGAACAACTTACTGGTAGATGACTCGCACAATGGTTTCAACTACAACTTGTTACCACGCGGGCTCTGTCACAACTGCAGTGAATTTTTACAGTTTATCCCAAGTGCTCATGAGATTCACGTGAAGAGAGACCCAAAAGACTCTGAAGCAACATGTGTTCTTCCAAAAGAAAAGATATTTCTAAAAGCATAATCCACCTCCACATACCTGGAACGTATATTTGGCGCTGTAGCCAGATCTTCTGATTCGCACAGTTTCTAGCATGCCAGTGTATCTTAACTGTTGAAGCACCAAGTTTTCATCAAAAAGCATCTCTTTCTGAAAAAGATCAGCAGTCAACAGCTAATAAATGCCTGAAGAGTCCTATTTCTGTCCAGCAGAAAAAGCACATTCTGTTTTCACACCTTAATTAGCTTTCACCTTCATACAGAATGACGGTGAACAAGTCAAAGAGATATATTACAGGGCTAGAAGGCTTGGATGCTCAGCAGCCAGATCAGCTCAGCTCTTCCGGCAGTCTTACCTTCTCAGCATTGGAGCGGATGCAACGGATGAAGAACGGCTCAGCTTTACCCAGTGTCTCCAGTAACTTATTAAGTGAAGTCTGAAATTAAATATTCAGAAACATTTTTTCCTTCAGATACCAGCAATGTGAGTTGCATTTGACAGCAGTACAGCTTCTTGCTCAGAAATAATGCTCTTTCAGGTCTGATGGCTATACAAATCCTATTTCACCCAATATGGGGGTTCTCCCGTACTGCACAGCAGATCCCTGTATTTGTTTTTACCTTTTCTCAGGACAATGAAAAGTGGGGGTTGTGTATGCTGTTACAATAGCACTACATCTGCATACAAGGATGAAGCTGATTGAACAGAGAACTAACATTTCATGGCATAATGATAGTCTCTAAACGTAGTCTAAGTTTAATCAAGTAACAAAACCCTACTTCAAACAAATCCCAAGAATAAAAACCACTCCGTTTTCAAGCAAGGTCAGCCTAGATCAGACCAGGAAGGTCTGTTCCCTGAGGTCAGGGTGCACCCAGAAGTGTGTACCACCACATCAGTCACCTACCTGGAACTGTGCACTTATGCTAGGGGGTTTCTTCTTTTTGTGCAAGTGCAAGAGGGATTTTGTAGTTCGATCATGCAGAGTCATGCTCACTATGAGCTTCAGAGATATGGAATCCAGCAAGTTCTAGAAGAAAGTTTCCATAATCAGCAAAGTGCAAGTCTCTTAACTGAAGGGGAAATATTTCTATCTGCATCAAAATGAGTAAGAATGAAATAACTACCTAGAGCTCCACATTCAATGATGTTACATCTTGTGACTATTTCTATCCTGGACCAAAGCATCTTCTTAAGAGGGAAACTTTTCCACTGCCCCATTCCAAGGGTGTAAGGTGAACAAGGTGAATTACATAATTGCTGTGTTTGCCTTCCATTACTTGATTAGAAATGGCTTTATGTATCTATGGCATCACTACTCTAATTAAACAGATGCCAATTCACAATTTTTTCCTGTTCAGCTCTCCCTAGAAAGGTGAACATTTACCTATCCTTTACATTGTCTAAAAGGAAGTTTTAGAGGATAAATGATACAACTTCCCTATACTATGAAACAGTATTTTCTGAAGTGAGTTCTGTCAATCAAAATGAACATTCACAGTGGGGGGGGAAGAAAAACAAGAGCAATCTAAGTTTACTGAATAACTTTACCTTGGGAATGATCTGCTTTTGTTTGATACCTTTACTTTTCCTGTCAAAATATTAAAGATAATTTAAGACAAAAACATATATGATTTTTGGTTATTTCAGCAAGCCAGAAGTTGGTGTAATTTATGACGCAAGATGAAGGACAGCAGAAAATTAGCACAACAGCATCTGGGTGTGTTCATGCATATCTCTTAGAAGTGATCAATGTAAGAAATGCAAACTGCTTCGCAACAAGAATTTTTAATGTTTTTTTTTTTGTAAAATAAACTCTGTAGGTATTGGAAGCATTCAAAAGTGAAACATTTTTTCTGAAGTTCAAGCTACCTGCACTGCTGCATAGGCTATTTTTGTGCAAGTTATTCTATTTAGCTAACTGTACAGTCATTGAACACTCAGCATAATCCTAACGGACTACCAAATCAAAATACTTGATTAAGAAGTTACTGTTGTTTGCACCGGTACCCCTGTGAAAGTGCTTAACTGTTCACAGAAGGACAACACATGCCCCCAGCACTCCAGTTACGAATTCCGATACGTCCGAGATCACTCCCGAACCTCCTGGGGCACTACACAAACCCCTGCCATAGCTCATCCACACACAGGCAGTGAATGAGAAGCTGAATTCAGACACAAGGCTGTAGCTCACATCCTCCTGATTCTAAGCATGTTAGCTCTATTAGGTAAGGCATGTCCCAACTCCACGCCACTCAGTTTACACTTATTTATTATACAATGGACCACAGTGATTTTCTTACACATGTAAGAGTCTTAACCCAGGAATAAACACAGCATTGGCATCTCGAATTTCAGGAAACCATTAGTTGTAATTCCTGAGAGATTTCATTGCTAAAAGTTTTGCAACAACAAGCTTGTACTACATACTTGGGTTTTAAGGCAAGTTTACATGAAAAGTAGGCTTAACGTTCAGGTAATGCAATGAAGCAACAAAGCATTCTCTATAGCCCTTATATATTTAGAAGGAATTATTTTTTTCTTAATTGTCATATTTAGTTTTTTGCAAAAGACAAACTTGGGACAAGTGTATTTTTTTATTGGGCTAGAATAACTGCTTGGTTATTGTTGCACTTTCAAAGCAATACCTAGAGCACCAGAACTCACATGAAGTGGGAGCGGTGTTGAAGTCGACTGAGTGACCGAAGCAGCTTACAGGGATCATCACCCTGCCATGGAAGTCCTTTTATACTTGCGATGATTTGTTCATGCATGTCTCTAAAATGATTCACAGCAAAACACAGATGGCGAACAAAGATACACAGCCATGAGAGAGGGGAAAAAAAATGGAGTTAAAAACCCAAGAGATCCCATCACCAAGTGTGCTCCAAACAGTAGCAGGTCAATCCCAGACTACTTTTTCCTAAGCATGAATGATCTGATGTCAATTCAGCACTTTTTACTCTGTCAGTACCCTAAAATTTAATTACCAGGGTCTCACACTAAACTTACTCTCTAATTCTACCTTTTAATGTAAATTCTTGAGCCATCAATACAGAAAACAGAGGGAAATGTAGCAAAATGTACGTAATGTGCAAGGAACCTTTTTGTTAAGCAGCCTTTTCAGATAGAGATAATCTTCTTTATAATTAAGCAGTAAATATTTTTATATATATATATAAGATTTGACTACTAAAATGAGGCTGTTTAAGCAGGCTTACATCAAAAAAGTAAGTTAAAAATCAGCTGTTATAGGAGCACTTGACAAAATTTTGTTTTTCATTTCCATTTCAAACTTCTTCACACATTTAGCTTTTCAAAGTATGCCTGGGATGGTCCCTAATTCGTGGCAGATTCCATTATTTTAAGCATGCATCATGCTTGTGAAGCGTTGTGTCTTGGCACAGAACTTACCTTCTTTACTCTCCAGAGAGGCACAAACCAAAAATAACAGAAGCGTAAGAATCACTTCTGACTGTTAGATGCTATCACCATTCTGAGCTGCTCACTGAGGCAGCAACATTATTATAGACAGTTGCTCGCTTCCCTTGGTACCTCTGAAGTTTTTGAATATCCAGATTTTGTTTCAAGATATCATGAGGAAACAGATATATTATGCTACAACAGATTAATTCAAATTTTATCTTTAGTTCTTAGTTGCCACAAGTGACAGAGACTGTCCAGGATGAAGTAACCATGAAGCAGCACGAAGTCACTACTTTATTTGTACTTCATGGCTTCTCTTTTACACAGAGCATGCTCAGAAGGGTCAGTCTGTCCAGGAACGTGCCTCCCTGGCCTTTAAGTGCAGGCCTATTTCTACTTACTTCTTGTTTTCATAAAAAGAAATGATGTCTTCAAAAGCATTTATATCGAAATCCTCAGAACAATCAAATGAGAAATCAAGCATTGAGCAGCTGCAAAAGGAACGTGTATAAAACCTAAATACCCCATAGAAAGCCAAATATGCCTATACAGAGCAACTTGTGGAGGCGGTTCTGCAGGACTCGCCCTGCCTCCTAATCAGGTCATAAGGCCGCAAAAAAACATGAGTGCTCCTACAAATCCTTCAGTGACACAGCCTGGCTGCAGAGGGACACACAACACTAAAAGCAACATATACAAAGTACAGACAGAGAACTCAAAAACCCAGTGGTAAACGGAACTGAGGCTATGTCACTAACATTTAGCAGTACTGGGTCTTACATAAAACAAGCTAGAGTATTGTTTTGACAGTACTAAAAAGGCCAAACAAAATAAGACAGAAGTAATAGAACTTGCTATCCTTGTGGAAAGATCTAGTTGACATTTGATATATGAAAATGCGACTCAGCAGTTCAGGTCTTTTCCCTGATATGGGTTAAGTACGTGTTTCTCACCGATAAACTTTTTCTACTGGTGTATTTGATCTCTGGAGTTCTCCAAGAGGAACTCTGGGTCCTTGACGTACCACTCCTGTTACGAAACAATCAACAAGTTGAATTTTGATAAAGATACAAGCATAATAGACAAAAAAAACCCCAACAACTATAAGAAGCAAAGTATCTATCCAAGGGCCTGGATTTTTTGTCTAGTACTTTAGCTACCAACCAAAGCTACCACTTCATTTCTCATGCTCCCTACTATTAGAAAGTAAATCGCAGCTGCTCACAAAAGGTTATCAAAATTAGTATTTAATCCTGAATACTCATTTGAAACTTCAGCAAAGTCTGAGAAGATCAGAACCAGTGACAAGATGAGCATGCATACCAGAACTAGTAATATGTTCCTCAACTATTACAAACAGGACTTCAAAATTAGCAAAGCCTGCTGGAAATGGAACACTTACTGGAGGAAGAAGTCTGAATGATCTCAGATAAAAGTGACTATCTCTTTGGTGTGTGAATGTTAAGCCATTTTCACAAGTCAGTTTTGTCCTTAGTACCACACCAAGACTGCATCGGGATGATAAGGTTTTGCCATAAACTGTTCCTGCCAACAAGCATTAATCAGTTGTACAGTATTTAGAAGTGTTTCCAGAGCATTTTTCATACTGTACCTGCAGTTTTCTGAGCTCTCTGGCGTCCAGCTTCTGCAAAGACAGCCATTGCTCGAATCGCTGCCCGCAGAACTGCCCAGCGGAACACAGCTACAGGGTCCATTCCTATCAGCTCCCGAACATAAGCACTGTCACTGCTTCGTAGTAAAGCAACAATATCTGGTCTCATGTAATCCATATTTTTCTCCCTGAAATCCTGAAAAACAGGAACATTGAACCACAAGCTCTCAGGGAAGCTGTGTTTTGACCCAAGATATTAATGACTATTCAGAATAATTAATTATTCTAAATAATTCTCACTATAGTGAGCATTACCCTCAAGTCTATAACACCACCAAGGAAAAACAAAAAAATCTAAAGTACATCTGAAGACACATCTGATCCAGGCCATTCTCAGTTAAGTTTTCTACACCCTGACAAAAACTATCAAAAAGGTTAAGGAAACGTGTTTTTGCGGCCATCAGATCTATCACCTACTTTTATCTGGTATTTAACTTTCCCGGCAAAGTGTCGAATAATAAAAGCAGGCTCCATCACTGGGGTTCCAATAAAAAACTTGTTCTCCTCATGCTGCTGTTTGAATTTTGCAAGTAGAGTTTGGTTGGTGGCATGTGGAAAACTAGGAATACAAAACAAAAGAGGTCAGCTATTTTTCTCCAACCACAGGCGCGTTTACTGAGGTGCAAGGTGATGGACTGAAGAATGCCTATTGATCCTTGTGGAAAGTATTTTATCGTCTGAGATCTCTACACTTTAACTGAGACTTACACACCTGCTTTGAATATTAGAGGTGGGCTTAATTTCTGGACCAAACCCAAACAGCTCCACACATAGCAGAATATTCTGAGGTTTCAAGTGTATGTCAATGCTTCTTCCCACTTCACTAGTCAGGTTTAGTTAGCACCACATTAACTATTTACCATATTTGCTACTTAGTGTTCCAAAGACTTAGATACATGCATTTTACTTTAATTGTAATTACATGGTAAAACACAAAAGTGAAAGTTGCCAAGTCTGCTTAAGCCAAAGGTCAATTTTAGCATCAATCTGTATCACCACCATACTGGAGTCATTAGAAACAAACTACAGTGTAAGATCATAGTCATAAAATGACACTTTGCTTCCCACAACATCCCTCTCCTTTTTCAAGTGCTTTATTTCTGTTCCCTTCCACAGTCCTTCCCTCCTCCCTGCCACACATTTTTTTCAGAAGACACTTGTTGCTTACTTGCTTTCTTCATCCAGAAGATAGAAGAGGCCAGTGGGCTTCTTGCTGATTAAGTGAATGCAGGCCACATTATCAGTATAGTCAATATTGTGCCAAGTGATCCCTTCACTCTTATATTCCTCCTGTGTAGCTCAAGAAAATTCCCTCATCAGTACAATGCCCTGACCTTTAATGTCCTGTGGTTTAAGTGCTTAAAAGACATCCTTGATCAGCTACGGCAAGTTGCGTTTGTTAGCTCAGGAAGCAGAAACAAAAATAAAGAAAATTTATAAATAAGAATAGAACAGCAGGCATACTGGGTCAGATCAAAGGTCCACCTAGCCAAGTCACTCAACAGCAGATGCTTGGGGTAAAACTATTTAAAAACCAAAACACTGAAAAGAATGTTTGGCTGTGCCTTCCCAGCAATGAGCAGTCCACGAACTTGGAGTTCAACATTACATCTACAGCATTACATTAAAAGCCTAGGTAGAGATATATTGGAGGAATTTAAGTCTATTTTTCTCTTCCATAGTCCTTGTATTATGAGAAATCACAAATATTAATATCAAGTTCCAGAATTCCCAGACTACACTGTCAAACAAAGTAACAGAAGTTTCAAAACAGACAGTTAAGCCCTGAACAACATCAACACCAGAATTTCCCTAAGGAAGCAACATATATGGCTTAAGTTCAGAAAATGTGGTGTGTTCTGACAAAAGAATATGAAGCTCTTCTGCCGAAATGACAACGCATCAAATGCGTGACATGACAAGCTTCCCATTAAGACATGGAACCAAACTATCAGGTTTTCTTAATGCTGTAAATGCCCACAGCAAAAGCTAACAATAGGGTACTAATGTAAAAAAAGATACCGCACAGAAAATTAAATAAGTGTTTTGTTTAACCAAAGACAAAGAAAACCTCTCACTGTTCTATATGATGATAAGAAATGGATTATTTTTAAGTAGGTAGAATTCAGTCTGCCTCATGACAGACTGCTCAGTGTGCACGCCACATTACAGAATTGAATCGCCATTTTCCACAGACAAAAAAGCCTTTCTTTAAAAAGATATAGAGATCCCCCCCGAGGGCTCTCATGCTGCAAGAGATACAGGAAACGGGTCATTGAAGGATTAAGCTTATTTGGAAAAAAGGCATTAGAAAAAAGAAAACAATGTAACTATTTACTCTAGTTAGCCTGGATAGCCACTTCTGTCATAGGTTACAAAACAGGGACCTCAACATTATGTTTACATTCGAAGTTTGTATGTTTGGTAATATTCTTCCCTTGAAAATGCATGTTTAAAGTTATCTATGTGCTGCTGACAAAATACCACAGAACAGAATGACTTCTTTCTTTCAGCGGAGTGACCAGAGAGACAACGTTTTAGCACAAACCAGAAAAAAAATCAATGTCTAGAGCAAGAAACCCCCTAAACCTCAACCTAGAAACAGGATCTGTTGGCTCTCGGGGCACTCAAAGCACTCCTCTGTAAGAGGATGATACCATCTGCGAATAAGTACATCAACATACGCCAGTAATATCAGGATTTCAGAACTACTGCCAACATCAACACAAGAGTTGTATCCCCTAAATGCAGTCAGATGGAAGAGGCAAAGACTGGTTATTAAATATCTACAAACTGACAAAAATAAGATAAACTGTTTCCCAACCTTCGAAAAAAGAAACCACCACCAACAAAAAACCCCTGAAACAAGCGCCTCACCTACCATTAACGAAAGACCCAAAAACCCCCAAACCCTGAAACAAACACCTCACCTACAGATCTTCAAAGTTTAGAGTTTCACCTGACTTCTGCCAGGGGTTGCCTGAACGTCTTTTTAGTTTCTTGCAGTCAAGCAGAAATTCAATGCTAGTCCTCTGAAGAAAGACCCTGCGATCATTAGTGTATGCAGAACACTAAACACAGCAAAGCTGCAACCTTCAAACAATACCATAACAAGCAACAATAAAACAAGACTTTTGGAAATATATTCAAGCAATTGTAAAAATTCCGCCACGAGACCCTGCAGAATAGTGGCTAAGTTGCATAATATACAAGCGCTTAATAAAAACAAGTTTTTGTTTCAGCAACTCTAGTTTCTTACCTGTTCCAATTTGAAAATATGCTGATTGAAATAATACTGAAGCTGCTCATTTGCATAATTTATACAGAACTGTTCAAAACTGTTGGTTTCAAAGTCTTCAAATCCAAAAATATCAAGTACACCAATGGACAAACACTAAAAGAAGATGTGGAAATCTAGTTAAGCAATCTGTCACACAGTGACTTAACACACAACCGCTAAGAATTACAAAGAGCATGTAGCGTGTGCCAATAGATTTTGAATATTTAAGTTACGTCTACTGTGAAAACAGAGACAATTAAATATTACCAAGAAATTTAGCATGGACTTCAGAATAATCAGTTTATCACAGATACCTGAACATGGCATCTATAGCTTTGTCTGTTCGCTCCAAAAACACAACCTTCTACAAAGGCTTAGTTTTGTGAGAAACTTACTGTAACAGATTCCTCCATGTCCTTCTTATTAAGGAGCGCATGATTAATTCGCAGAACAATCCAATCAAACAGAGCACTGTATAAGGACTTTGCCATTGAATCACGAGCTGTTATTGCCTGCAGATGAAACAATGTTCAAAACTTTGCTTAAAAAAATCATTTCTACTTCAGACCAGTGTCACTCAAAGGTTACAATCCTATCAGAGACAAATAGAAAAAAAATTTTCCTTTAATGCTAACTTCTAACTTTCCAAACATCCCTCACTATATGTGAAAGTGGACCATATTAGCTTTTTTATCCAAAAAAACATTTCAGTTATTTAAAATCATTCTAATCGTGTTCTTTTACTCACCTCATTGAGACTATATGGCAAAATAAGCTTATCATTAGCAGTCACAGTTTTTCTTTTTGTTAGCACTTCTACTAGAATTTCTCGTTTAACCTTCAAAACAAGCAAGAACAAGAGTTACTGTCACCCTCAAACTCTCCAATGAGTAATGTGATATCAACAGTGGACATACAATTTTCCCAACGAAGCACAAGCTATTTGATGACAGTTACATTTATCATTCATCAAAAGCTTTACAAGTTCTTCAACTTTAAACTGTTCTCAGCTTCGACTCATCCAGACGTTTCCCTATGATGGCAAAGAACACATCTCCACTAAATTTATTCCTGCTCAGCTCTACGATTAGTGAGTAAATAAATTATTTTTCCATGGTATGGGCTATATTCCATCCCGAACCCCAATAATTTCACCATTTTCACCCATTTCCCCTCCCATAAGATCAATGTTATGGAAGTACCATAAACCAGATCTAGATCTAGCAAGCTGGGCAACAAGATATTCAAGTAAAATGCTGAGGCAGAGCATGACAAAAAGGCATATCAAACATTAGAGCTAAAGAGAAATACTCTACCTTTAAAAGCTGTGAAAGAATGTCCAACACTTCAGGAGGTCCTACTTCCAACCCTTCATCACGACCTGTCGCTTTCTTCTTGTATGTAACATTGCCCAAATACAGAATAGCTGAAAGTATGGAAAAAATCCTAAGGAAGAAAAATTGAATTATATACAAATTTTTCTTATGAGTTCATTATAACAGGTTAGCAGACAATTCTACTTCAAGAATCTGTCGTCAGCCCTCAAATACTCAGCCCTCCAACTCTCTGCTTCCTACTGGACTAAATATGATCCCTACACATATACAGTTTATTGCAACTCATGAACATTGATTAGCTATCACTGACAAAAGCTTAAAGGATTCTACTCACTGTTTTTTTGTTGCTGAAAGGAAGCCAACCATCTCCATGGCTTGTTTTAATCTTTCAAAGTCATGTCGGAGATCTTCCCCATCTTCAATTTTCAAGTTATGCTGTGAAGAGATCCATAATTAAAGGCAAAGAATGAAGCTCAAACACCACAGGAAAACAAGTATAATCTGTTCTGCTTTCTTTCATCTTTAACACAACAGACAGACAACATCTATCAATGCATTGGTAACTCCCTGTCACAGATTACCTGATTGAGGTAGAAATAATCTTCAGGTTGCTTGAGGTGAAATTCTTTACGCTCTTCCTCATTGACTCCAAGTAGCAAATAATAAAAGACATGGTAGTTCCTACAAAGTCAATACATTTCTCTTTCATGAAAATATAATGATTTTTCTTTTATTCTATACACTTTAGATGCTCAAACTCTTGCATTGATACAATTGCGTTAGTAAACTGCATTTATCTCTTACCTTTCATCTTTTTCTTGAGAAACCAGACGAGATTTTTCAAGCAGGTATTTTTCAACAACTGCCCTAAAAACCCGCAAAAACAAAATGAAAAAAGCATGAGGGCAAAAGAAAAGACCTCTAGAAACATCAGACAGCAACTGCCAAGGAAGTGGAATAGTGAGATCTATACTAAAATATGGAAGAGAAGAGCTTAGCCACTATTTTAAATCTAAACCACAAATTTTAGTATACACTACATTGTAATTGGAACAAAGAGAAATATCCAAGAAACACCTATCTTTCGCACTTGGTTTTAGTAGACATAACTGGAAAAAGGCAGACGAAGCTAGAGAAGTGCTGATCAAAAACTGTAAGGAGAAACAAGATATGCAGGAGTGCTAACAGTCTGTTATCTACTCTGAGATTAACAGTTATCTGACAAGGAATGCAAACACTACAAGACCCCAAAATATAGTGGATAACTGATTCTCAATCTAACAAATATGCTAGATTTTTATGACAGCATATATATCAGCCTAAAACAGAAGCCAGACAGACAGAAAACCCCTTACAATTTGACAAAGTTATCTCCTAAATAATAATCTAAACTTGACGTGGGATAGAGTGAATGAGGCCAAAGTTTGAGCAGCTTTTTCTCATGCTGAAGACAAAACAAATGTATTCAAATTGTATCAATCTCCTGAGCTAGCGTGACTTCATCTGAAAAGATGCCAATTTTGTTCAGAATAATACTCAAAGCAAATGTGGTAGAGAGTTCCCAGTCATTTGTGTTATTGCCATTTTGTAAACTACAAACACAAAGAAGACTCAAAGGAAAGACACAATGAGGCACGAAAGTCCATGACAGCTTTTGACACTCCACAGCGCAGCAAGCTTCAGCTTCAGGCAGAATTCCATACCAATATTATGTGTTCTGGCATGGCACCTAAACTAGCACAGGTACATCCTGGCAACGTGTGACATACTGCTGCGAATTTTGCAGATACAGGTGTTAAAAATTTAAGCTGTATTTTACAAAGCAAGATCTGAAAGAAATTATTTTCTGGCATGATGTTAGAAAAGTAACTACCCAACTGTGTGTAAACAAATTACCAGTATCACAGAAAATTGTTGGAAAAAACTCTTCACTTGAAGTGAAAGTGCCCACTACTAAAGCAGAGTAAAGCATAATCTTTGATTAATAGTATTGAGTGACTACAGCAATATGACAGTACAGCATCTACTACATGGTGAAAAAGATAAATAGAATTCTAAGACTCAGCTGTGACTATCATATGTTTAAAAAAAAAATTAACATTGCTGTAGAGTATTTCATGTTTGTCCTTCAGATAGAAGCATACAACTTCAAGTCAGTCAAGTAAAATCATAACTTTATAGCTTTCTTTATCTCCATAACTGGTATTCAAACTGTTTCTTTAAAATGGCTCTCTCAAATCTATTTCGTTTCTCTCCAACTCCTCTTAAAAATTCAGATCTGCTGTTTTTAATTGCAAAACAGAGAAGACAATGGGTGTTATGAAAACAGCCCTCATTTAGCATGAAGGTAAAGATGGAGCGGTAGGCAAATTCTTAACCCAATATGGTCATACAGTAAGGTAAGAATATTATGCATTACTTGATTATTCCACAGAGCTCAGTTAGAGTCTTGAAAACTCCACAGCAGCAAGCTATTCTCACATGAGAAGAGGCTCAATAAGGCGACATTTTATTTACAACAGAATCTTCACCAATGCCTACAAGCACAGAGATCAATCTCAGAAGAATCTGATACTGTACTTACCCTCGGACAATACCATTCTCTAAATAGTTGACTTGAATAAACTTTCCAAAACGACTGGAGTTATTGTTATGTGCTGTTTTTGCATTTCCAAATGCCTGTAATAAAACAAAATGAGTTAATTTTCAATTAAACAAAGTAAGCCAACACATAGCTTTTCAAGCCCTCTGTTCATTGCTAGCTTGCAGTACACACTCGAAATACTACGGAAATGGCAGCGCACACATCCCAAAAAGGCAGCTTAGGAAGCCTCTGCTGTTCCTCTAACACCTGTATACGTTTATTATTTGCCCCATGCAATCATATTAGGGACTCTGAGGGAGGGGAATAAAAATTTAGATACTTCTAAGAAAACAGGACAGGTAACAACGGCTAGAGAGCACAAACCAGTTTCATTCACCAACAGTTATGACCTTAGAGACGATATTCGGTAGGAAGACAGCACAATTACCATGAAATTGCCTCACCCATAGAAAAGCCACAAACTACATCCTATTCCCTAATATACTGCTCCCACACAAGAATTTCACAACAAACACAATTTTTCCTTAAGTGAGAACAGAACATTAAGATCTCATTTATAAAGTTAGCCCTTGAATGTTCAAAGTTGTGTATTCAAAAAACAGGGAAGAGACAAACAGAAAACCTTTGGTTTACAGAACCACGTCGTGCTCAGCTGGTGAGCTAATTCTGCTACGCCACACCAAAAAATGTAGCTCCATCTGGTCTAGTTGAAGATGTCCCCGCTCACTGCAGGGCGGTTGGGCTAGGTGACCTCTAAAGGTCCCTTCCCACCCAAAGCATTCTCTGATTCTATGATTAGGAGGTGTAAGCAAAGGGGGGGAAACACCAGTACAGTACAAATCCTAACTGTACATCTTTAATACTTCTGCCTGTATCGTGAGCCCTCTGACAGGTGCTAGTACACTCATGATAAAATACGCCTGAGCCTTACTTAAGAACTATGAAAGTAACTTTCTGCATCTAAAAGTCCAGCAGAACTAGTTATCGGGAATGTCCTTACCTTTAGCAACTCTTAACTACATGTTCTTAGCTTGAGAAGCTTGTTGTGCTTGTAACACGCAGGAGGCAATCCAGCATATAAAGAAGAAACCCTGTGTAAAATGCAATTGTTTGGAGAAAATACACTGCTCGGTGTAGACTATCACCAGCAATTCCTGCCACAGATATTTCCTCTTCAAGCTCCAAGCAATTAAGGCCTCCATCAGGAAATCCGCCTCCCCTAATATAGAACATTCGTGGAATGATTTTACAAAAATGCCACCCACTTCCTCCACACACACACATCCGGAAAATGATGGACATGTGAATACTGTACACAACGCAGAACTAAACTGTTTACACATAAACCTGCCCAATTATGGCGTGCACCTAGGGGAGTACTGTTTTCATGACAGTCATATTCTCTGTATATTGAAACGCTTCCCTCCTCCTCTTTTTTGTTTTTTTTCAAACTACTTTAAGGGTTGCAGCTGCACTGCAGTGTGACACTTGGATTACTATTTCCAAAATTGGTTCCCAACGCTCTCTTACAAATAGATTTCTACTGCCAGCTGCCTAGCCTTCAGAGAATCCGCGAAACTTCTTACAAACCAGAACGTCCATAATTGTTCAGACAACCATCACTTCTGACCTAAAGGAATAAGCTAAAGCAGCTCTTCCCGTGCAGGGTGAAAACCCACAGGGTGGTTCTGCTGTGATTTCAGAAAAGTCCATGGGTTTCTAAAGAGGGAGGATTTCTGTCCAGCAGTGCTTATAAAGCGACTGGGGCTGAGTTCAGCCTTCTCATTTCTAGAGACCATGCTACATGTGTTATAATGCAAACAGCATCCCCACTCAGATTTTTCAAAGTAAGCATTGACCAGAGCCACCAAAGTCTTTTTGTAGCTACTATCAAACACGCTATCAACCATTTTTTTTTTAGAGCCCATTTTGCATACACAGCATATTAATGTATGCATAAAATCCTGGTCAACTCCTTACAGTTACCAAAAAACACCAAAACTGGAAGTCCAGCAACACCAGCACAACAAATTGTCTGCTAGGTAAATCAAAAAATCTACTCCTCTCCCACTGGCAGTGGCTCAGCTGTGGCTCTTGGAACAACACCATCCAGCTTCTCTTTCAGTGCATTAAGAAATCTGTTGTAGTGAAGCTTTGCCAAGTTACAGAATAGTGGATGTGCAAATTGATTCTGCAAAAACTTCTTTTTATAAAGTTTGCTAATGTAAGCCACCAGTTAACTATCACTTTAGTAGTTATATTAAAGAAACCAAACTCAATATAGCTACACTTATCACATTTTTTTAATAATAAATATTTTGGAATTATAGAGTTAAGAAATCCCATAACTCGGACTTCCTGAAAAACTTTTCTTAGTGATTACTCATGTAAGCAATGAATACAGTTAAAAACTAAAGGCTCTTATGATCTCATGTGTCTGGTATTTAGTCAAAGCATACAGCAAATTCTTAAAAGCTGATCTAATATTATCAGTTTTTAGGAAAGTTTTCATGTACTGAATGGTTTTCTCACAAGAGGCTTTAACATCTACAACTTTTTAAAGAACATTCCATGTTGCTTAACATTTTGGGTTGAGGAATTTTTTTGGTAACATTTAACTTCAATAGTTGCTACCATATTCTTAAATATACTCCAATGAGTTAACTATACAAGAAGTGACATTCCTGCCTAAAATCAGAAAGGTGCAAAATTTTAAAATATTAAATATTTTGGTATTCAGCAATTTGATATCTTTAACCTACTGTAGCTTTATCTTACAGAAAACTGATTACAGCTAGGCATTAAGCTCCCATATTATCTAGCCATTGCTCTGCATGAAAAACATCTTTCACAGATAATTCTAGGCATACTCTATACATAGCTCAAATTCAACTGCAATATCTCCCTGGTTTGCCTTTACAGAGAGCCACCTACACCTTTACAAAATAAATTCAGAAGATGTGCGGGGACAAGAGACAATTTCAGCTAAAGAGAAATAATCCTTTCTATAACCAAAGCCATTTACTGTTTTCCCTTGTGAGTCCATGAGCAGAGAGATGAAAATGAAAAATTAAAACTAAATCTCTCCAACGCAGAACACTAGCTATACAAAAAGTGTGCGAGTCAAAAATAGCAGACCAAGGCCGGCAGGAATCAGAGTTGGGATAGCCTATTCCGGGAGTCAGGAAGTCATCCAACCCATCCTCTTACCTTGGAATGCAAGAGGCATAAACTGAAGTCTGCTACTCAAACTCCTGCAACAGTGACAGCTTTAAAAGTATTCGGAAAAAAGCCAAATTCTCCTTTTATTTGCTGTAACAAGAAAACCCCAAACCACACATATGCTCCTATCATCTACCTCAGGAACACAACTTCAAATCTCACTTAGTTCTTTCATAAGAATTGCCAAAGTCTGAAAAAGCTACCAGAGTTTCTATGTAAACCACTCTAATCCGTGAGAGAACCACCACTGCACAGACCAATCTTTTAATGTGCCAAATGACATCGAAGACTCAAGTTACACAGTCTGCAAGAGGGAACGATGGCTTCAGAGCTGAACTCGGTTTAGCAGTGGTCTTCACAAACATGCTGCAAAACATCCACTGATCAACAGAGAGGCTGCAGTGTTCAGGGTAATTTTGCAACTCTCCATGCCATACGATGTCCTGGGGAAGCCCAAGTGATCCCCGTGGTAAGACTGTATAAAGGACAAAGTGATTTTTCCCCAAGAGACGTGTGCAGCAGGGAAAAGTATGCAACAACACATTTCTACCAAAAAATTCTAGTAACATCCAACCAAACGGAAAAAGGAAGCTCCATTCCTCCTCTGATTATGATTCTTAAAACAAACATAGGCAGATAATAGCCTCAAAACAACTACTTTCCCTTACATAGAACAGACTACACCCACTAAATATATATGCAGACTTTTGTGGCAAATACAAATGAAAACCAAAGTTGAAGCACCACTCAACTTAAGTCCATCTTAGACCAAAACAACAAGCACAATGGGACTGTAATAAAGAAAACAGCTGACAGCAAATTGCTTTACTGTTGTCCACAGAATGGTAAAGCGTAGAAGTTTACTTTTGACAATGGAATTTAACAAGCTTTTTAATATGCTGAGTTCCAGAAAATCTCATCCCCCACCCACCTGTTTGTGCTGTCAGTGTTAATTCACATTTCCAACTGCCTTCTTTAGAAGTCCACTTAATGAATGCTTCCTGTTGGGCTTTGTGTTTTATTTGGGCCTCAATTCTTTTCAAAGAACAGTTCAGCGCCATTAAGAAATCTTCAGGAACAAATCCAAATGGAAATAAGGGATGTCTTTCAAAGTAATACATGAAAAAGATGACAACTCCAGTATTTCCATCTGTCCCACCTCTCCCCAGCTTCCATTTCAGAGGGAAATGAACTTTCTGCACACTAAGAAAATAACTTCTGTCAAAAACCCCAGATACCAAGGGCTACAATTTAAAACCGACAGTAAGCCAATAGGAGCTTTGCTGCCGGAAAAGGAAGCTCCAATTCCTTCTTACTATGTCTCTTGCCACATGCTCCTACTCCCTCGCTCAATTTTCTGTCATTTTACTAAATTAATTGTCTCAAAGAATCTGATAACTTTAGGTCTCCAAAGAAGTTCAGTCTTAGATTGCACACCACGCATTTTATATCTGAATCATGCGTTCATTTTTCCCTGATGAATGGAAAATATAAATATCTTGGAAACGTGTGTATGGAAAAGTTTAATTATCTTGTTCAAGACTCTACAAAACAAACAAAGATTTGATTCACTATTCCAAATTTGACCCATACAATAGTTCCCAAAACTCCAAGTCAGGGAACTATACTTTAATCACTAAATTTAGAAGATGATGAAAAAGTCAAGAGTACCTTATAAGAGAGCCTATCTTTATCTTCCTACCAGTTTTAAAGAAACTGCTCTTCACTAGACATGATCTGTGTTAGCCTGGAGAAGCAATTAAAAAAAAAAAATCTGAGAGCAACTCCTCCACAGTTAAGGCAACTGTATGTCTCATGAACTGCTAAAAACCAGCAAAAAACACAGCTGTAGGCTGTGCTAAAGCTTCACTGCCCCATGGAAGCAGCCAGCCTTTCAGATGCTTTTTCTCTACAAAGCTGCAAACAGTACCAAACGTAATCAGAAGTAGTGCAAGTTACCTCTGCTTATTAGATCCGCAATAAGGAATCTTAGAAACAGCTCAGACTCTGGTGTGGAGATTGAGCAAGAAGCATCTGAGGATCAGAGACTAACCCACGACCAGCCTTCCTTTCACTGGCACATGTGACAGCGATTGTGCTGGTACTGTATGTAATTTTTAACTACGCTGTCTGAGTATCATGTATTTTATTTCTCAGATGCTTGAGAATGCACTATCAAGCAAAGTTAAATGTCATATCTCCTTCCTTGGCACAGCTGTAACTCCATCCTTCAAAGTCTAGAAATTGTGAACAAGGAGCTAAAATGTTAACAATAGCTCACCTTCAAATTACTTACGGATTTGAATGGAGATTAGTCAGCCAACACAGAAACAGGATTAAGTAAGAAATGTGTTTCCAAGTTCACTAAATACGCAATGATAACATTATAAATCCACCTCCATAACACACTAATAGTGCTCACCTCTCTGTGCTAGAAATGTTTGCTTTAACTGGCTGAACTTTTACAAAAGGTCAACCTATAAACAGACACATTTTACTTAGGTGTCAGGAAAATAAGAGGTCACTAAAAAGGGGAAGTTCAGAGCCAAAATGCAACCAACTTCTACATCGTAAGAGTCAGGGAAACAGACTTCAGCCACAAGCCCATTTTCATCTTTCATGCAGACTCAAAATAAAACTTCAAAATTAAACAGAACATTCTCGAATAGTTTAGGCATGCTACAAAACTGCTCATGCAAAAAATCCCCTGAAACATCCATTTAAGAAAAAAATCCCTCGTACCACTTTAGTTCCCTTAAGTAAAAACCCAAATGAGTCACCACAGTTGGATTTAGAAGTGACCAACTCTAACAGAAGAGTTTGTCGTCATTTTAACTTCCACAAAGCAAAGCAAGCTATCTGTGCATTCCTCCCCGAGACCAAGATTTGACTTGGCTTTTTAAAATTACAGTTAGTGACCGGAATTGCACAAGGGCATCTGTATTGGGAAACCTGGACGCTTCACTGTCCACTGAATCCACTCTGCAGTATCCAAAGTAGCATACTTTGATTTTACTTCTCTATGTTCTAAACCTACCATAGCATCACTTTTTGATGTACCCTGAAGTTATGTGAACAGAGAAGTATACTCCCACTACCTTAAATAGAGTTGTGTCAAAAACACAGGTACCCCAGTGATTTATTTCTGCCTGGACAAATCCTAGTCTCTGCAAGTTTCAAAACGGTTTCTTTCTCCACAATTTCCAGTCAATGAATAATACTTGTAATACCAAAAAGTATATTCAGTTCTGAAAGACATTTTAGGATTCAGATGTTCCTACATTTTTTACATTTAGTTGTCACAGACCCCTTTATCTTTTGCAGTATTTGGGAGGACAAGTTTATACTGAATCAACTTGCAACTGACAAACACCCTCAAAGAAGTAAAGAAAGAAGTTTCACTAAGAATTTCAAGAAAGAGCCTCACATTTTAGAAAATATGTACTCCAACTGTCACATTAGAATCCATTTGGCAAGTCTGCAAGGTAAGATTTCAATTGGTCATCATATTTCTAGCTAGCAAGACTATCTTCACATGAAATGCACTACTAAATGGAAGTCTGAAGATGTTACAGTACTAATGGCAACCAATCTTACTGCAGAAAATCACAAATGTCTCTCCATGAACATACCCGGGCATATAAAACATTTACCTGTGACTCCAGCAAAGTTGTTAATTTTAATGTTGAATCTAGGGAAATGTGCATTTCTCATTGAATGGACAAACCGCAACACAAGAGTCTACATCTCTACCTTGTTGTATCACATCTGGTAGACCAGGGTCTGAAACAGTTAATTTTATCAAAGGCAGAAAGATCAGCTGATCAGACAGTGCTTTCCACAGTGACCCCTTCCTGTTTTCTGTTTAGAACTGCAAACTTGAACCAACAAACCTCAAACAATTTTACTTCTTCTTTCAAGCAGCAGAAAGTAAGGCAAAAAAGAACTTGCACATATTCCTCATTCTTTACGAAAAAGCTTTCAAGTCACATTTATAAATGTAAGACATTTTAAAGTTTAACTTTGTTGCTTTTTCACATTTTATCTAAAAGCTAAAAAAAAAAGCTTTTTTAAAATGAAAAAAATGTTGTTACATTTGAGAATATTTAAATGTAAAAATTACAATGGCCGAGTTCAAGCTCCTTCCTGTTGAAGATGTTATTACTAGTGAGCATTATATCCATCCAAGCTTTCAGATTTTTTCCTTTCAGATGAGAATAAAAGGGAGAGGCTGAAGTCTAAAACATCAGTTAAAGTTTGTCCTGCCGTTATTCAACTGAAGACCAGCTGTACCCCCTCCTTCTCACGTGTTTAGTTTTGCTTTCTGTTAGAAATGCTGTAGCAAACAAAAGCCAAAACCAGCTCATGCTTTCTCCCCAACTAACAATGTTATTTTCTTCAAAACAAACAATTATAGAAAGGAAAACTCCCTCAAAAAGTGAGTTCATAAAATTCTGCAGGATGTGCTTACACACAAAGGCACGATTACACTAAGTAGTTAATGTTTCAGTGGAACAATCTTTTTATGAAAACATTTACTTGTGATTTGATTCAAATGCCATCAAAACTTTAAGATGGAAAACATAGGTAACCTCTGTCCCAGAATATTAGTGTTTAGTGGTGGAAAGTTAAGTCAAATATAAACTAAAAGCAAGAGGAAGTCAACTGAACGGAAGAATGAATTAAGGAAAATCAATCAGAAGCAGCTGAGCAACACAGCCAAACACCAATGCAGCCCAGTGATAAAGTCTAAACTAAGTGACTCTCAGAAGTAGTATTCAACAGTAGTTATTTGCAGTTTTCAAGGAACAATTTTCACAGAAGGCAATTTTAGCATAAATTTACCTCCAGAACTGGTCCGGCTCCTAGAATAGTTCTCTCCACACCACTTGCGTACCCTTTCTGGCTCAGTGCCGTGAGGCAGTGAATTAAGAAGTTTGTGCTTTGAGTCTTCCCAGACCCACTTTCACCCGATATAACTATGCACTGATTAACATGTTTCTTAAGCATTGTGTGATAAGCCACATCAGCAATGGCAAAAATATGAGGCTCCAGCTTCCCAAGCTGATGATTCTCATACATCTTGACATATTTAGGATTATAAATTGGCAGGAACTTGAAAGGGTTAATTGCAATCAGAATACTTCCTGCATAAGTATAAATTTTGTGTTTTAGAAAGCGGCATTTGAGATTCTCTAGGAGCGTTGTCTCCGTTAAGTTGGGGAGATTGCACAAGTCATCAAAGTCCTCCTGATGCCATGGAAGAAAACCCCTTTCAACCAGTCGCCGAGCATCTGTCTCCTTGGAAAGCAATTGCATCTGGACATATTTGATAGTCCCATCAGTGTTCCTCTCTTGCAAAAGAAAGTAGTACCCATCCTTTTGTGGATGCTCATCCTGAGCGCGACGAGGCCAAAGTAACACCCTATGAACAGGAGAATCATTTATATCAAGTACCCATTCTTCACCACCTGATTCTTTCACCTCCACAAGCACGTAATGTTTCGAGACATCCAAGTTTAAGATATTAATCACATCCTTGATGACATCTGAAGATGTGCTGTCCTTGGTTGCTGTCACTTTGCAGCAGGGAGCACTTTCTGTTGAGAGTTGGGGGTAAATATGAAGATTATAGGCTGCCTTTGCCTTGCAAACTGCACTGTCAGCATCTTTTAAACTCATTCTGTCCCCAAATGGGCTTCAGTCTTCAACCCCTGCTTAATATGCAGTGCCCATTGTCTAAAAAAGAAAAAAAGCAAAAAGTCAGGTGTTAAAAAAATGTGTACAAGAGGTATTAGGGCAAGGTATTATTTTCTGGTGGATGAGAATAAAATTGTTAAATAGTCAAATTATTAATTAAAGAACAAATGCACTACTTTTGCACATCAGTGCTACTATTCCCAACAGTCCTCTTAGCCTACCACAGTATCTATCCTCTTTTCACTTTTCCTTCTATTCCTGTGCCATCCCTTCCTCTCTGTTATGGCAACACAAGCATTCATACAGCCACAAAGCCAACTGAACTGGGATAAATGTCCAAACTAGAACTTCCTTGTTTTCCCCAGGTTAGTTTTAACCGAGATCTTTCCCCTGATCTGGTTCACTGTATGGCTACACAAACATTTATTCCTCCTCCCACACAAACCCTCCCCTGAAGCAGCAGAACTTGAGGCAGAAACAGGGCTGGATCACTTCTTAAATCAGCAGTGACAGTTTAGAGGAGCCACGAACTACAGCAGAAGGAACAGCGGATAGGTGCAAGGAGGAAGATGGTTCTGGCACTGATCCACACTTCTTTTTTTTTTCCTCCATTTCCCCCAACTGACCTCTTTTCATGAAAGATACCAGATCGATACACTATTTACCCCATTCAGCTTTAAGCAAAGAGTCCCTGTAGCTGACCAGTGCAAATACTGCTGTCAACTCCTTCTAACCCTGCACACCGTAGTGATTTCTCGAAGATGGATAATTTAGCCAGACAAGAGACTGCTAATTTCTTCCATTTTAGGCAACAAAGTAAAATTAGTCTTACTGCAACTACTTCTCAGTTCAGCTAACAAGACCCCAGATAGCCCACTTCACCGACAAGCCTTCATGCCTATCACATCATCTCTTTCCTCTTTGGGTTTCAGGAACCACATCCACGAGTCTCCAAAAATCATCCACTCTCATTGCTTATTCCTCCCTCTGACACAGGCCAGCAACCTAACTTCAACCTAACATCGACCTCACAGAAGTCAACCTCCTCCTTACTGCCAAGTTAAAAGCCTCTACACTTAGTAACATTCTGTGCCTTTGTCTGTGATTTTTCTCTCAACTGCAGCTCGGTACAGCTAGATCTCCAGGAATAGGTTTGCTTACATTGCTTTAGTTCAACAGTTTATTAGCTTATCAGTGGGCAGTAAAAAGAGAAGGACGATGAAGTACCCCCTTTGTTTTAACAGTCTGTAAAACTTCAGACTCGATATCAGTTCAATTTTTGTTTCAAGAACAAATTGTTCTAATTATACAATTACATGCTGAATATGTATTAAAAAAAAAGGCATGGAAATGCCAATGAAGTTGCTATTTGCCACTAAACAACTGCACAGGAACTTGCATAAAGCCACAGAGAGCAATCATTTCAAATTAAAATCAGCAGAGTTGGAAGCATTTAGCTGCCACTTCCACTGCAAGTAATGAATCACTTCACAGAAACATATGACATAGTTCTGCCTCATCAACAGCCTCACAGCAGAGAACTGCGCTTTGAGGGAACTCTGAATACTAAGCTTACAGAAGATGTTGTTACGCAAGCTGGGTCATTTTTAGTGGCTACTCATCAAAAAGAAGGCTGAGCAAGCCACAGACAGCAAGACAAACCACAGCACATCTCTGGTAAAGCTGTATGATCCCTCTCAATGTTTTTTTTTTTCCTATTAAAGTTAATTCTTCATTCATTAAGAAGAGTTTATTGCAAGAAGTTGGTCATACAGAAGGATGGACAAGTGAGCTCAAAGTCCTCTCTTCGTTTCCTGTAATTATGACTGACCAGGAGCTAGTAAGTCTGAAGTACCTTTGAAGTAATTATGCAATTGTAAAGCACTCTTAACAGAAGCTCAAACACCTCAACATATACTGGGATCTACAGCAGACTGCTGCTCATGGGGAAGAGGAATCCGGAGCACAGACAGAAAAAAAGAACAACAGTGACCATTTTCCTCTCAAGCTAGCCAGCCAGTGCAAGGGAGACAGCTGTCTGTTCCTTTTTTCCCCCCAGCAATTAGTTTCAGAGACAGAGTCTGGTATGATAGAGGAAGTCCCCTCGTTAAGCATTTTTGCCAAAACAGCACCCTAAGAAACATGGCACCAACTTCTTGGCCACACAGAAGTGCTGAACCTAGGTGCTGATCTCTGACTTTAAAAATACACATTTCCCAACCTCACCTCATGTCAGCTATCGAGATACATCAGGTACACTGCTCAAGACTCCCATATAACACCTTCCAAAGAAGAAACCAGAGCACAGACAGCCTCTTCTCTACTGGTGAAAAACCCAGGCCAATTACAGTAAGCAGCAATGGGACAGGTGGTAGTGTCTGCTCAGGTGTGTATGACAAAAACTGAGAGAGAAAGACCTCTCATCCTGAAGAATACAGACTTCTGACAAAGCAACATGTAGACATCAACCTTAATGTATTTATGCTACATACAGATTTCTAAATTATGCAGTCAATGTACAAATTGATGGAAGTTCCAGCAGGCATCCATCGCCCTATAGGAATGATTTGGAAGATAATCTACAGTAGGGAGAACTTGCTAAAACGTGATTTCAATGCAGTGTCACATCAGCAGTAAACAGAAAGACAGTGAGCATAGCACTGCCCCATTTTAACCGGGTATGAAATCCAGACACTACTTGCTTGCTTTCAACAGCCCTGAGCTTTAAGACTGCTCTTTCACTCAAATACTTAAGAGATACACTACTTTGAATCATTTAATACAAAAATTTAAATTCTAAAAGTCACTTAAGGAAGAGCAGCACCCAATTACTGTTAATTCCTTTTAACCAATTCTGCTTTTTTTACCTACAGTTTATTTACCTGAAAATGCACTACACGAGTCCCAGAAGAAATAACATGGTACTTAAATTCTTCTATCCAAGAACCAGAGAGAGATTATCTAGTCATTACAAACAGAGGTTTGAGGAAAACCTGCTGGTCTCCAACTACTTGTTATTTTCTCAGAAAGAACATCAAATTTCTTTGATGATAACATTGGTCTGAGAGAGCCAGACTTTGGTATACCTCCGACTTCATACTAAACAATATTTCAAGCAACAAATCAGAACATAAAATCAAAAGAGCATACACTGAACAAACTCTAAGTTGGTGACCTAATGAGTCCTCCTACTCAACTAAGGACAGGGTATCATTAAGCAACTGGAGGATTAGATTCTAGCAAAGGTGGATTCCTTGCATCAAAGTAAACATTTTCATGATGGTTCTAAAAGAAAGAAAAGAGTTACTGTTAAAGAATGTATCACAGAGAGACTGAGAAGGCAGTAAATAATCAAAAAGCTACATCAGTTATATAGTTCACCAGTACAGGATCAAGAAAACAAATGCGGAACAAATTTCAGCTCAGTTTATAGATACATAACTTCAAATTTATCCAAGAAACAGTCCATACTAGAGGGATGGCATGGGAGCTATCCTGAAACTGGTTTAAAAACCATAGCAGGTAATCATTTAAACATGGTATTCTAACATAACACCACAAGCATGACAGTGAATGTAATTACCCAATGCACATCAAATGAGTATCTAGTTAGGCAGCCATATCACCCTTGTACTCAGAAGGTATGTGACCAGTACTGCATCTAGAATATATCCAAAACGCAGTTAAGAAGCTGAGATAAGAACAGCAGCAACAACAACAAAACTGTTAGAAAGTACCCCCTTACGGCAAAACACTCTAGAAGCTTTGTCTATGACAAACACAGGGAGGAGGCTGATATCAATTTAAGTCCTTGCATGGGGAACTAGAGTTTGGAAACAATCACCAGTCTGGAGGACAAAGCTGTAAAACTAGCCAGTGGCTGGAATTCAAAGCTAGACAAACCCAGGCTAATGTAAGACATAAATGTCACCAGAAGGCTACACTACGCTGCAAAAACTTAACACTAACAATGAGGCCTGATTGCTAAAGTTCTTTTTAGAAAATCAGCCAGACACCAGTTATAGACATGCTTCTTAATTAGAAAAGTCAGTTAGGTACCACCCTCTCATTTACATCAAGTGGTCTGAACAGATGATTATAACGATTCCTTCTAATTTTATGCTCCCTAATTATTTAGAAAATTTTTAAGCAATTGAAACACTTATTCAATGTAATTTGGCTCATCAAGGAAGCACAACCCTGAATTCAGGTGCATAGAATACTGGAAGAAGAAAAAGAAGAAATACAAGAGTAGAAGGTAATAATGAAACTGTATTGGTCAGCATGCAAAACAGCAAACTCAGGAAAACAGTAGCCTAACCACCACCGCTGAGTTCTTTCTATAGATGGAAATTCTGCAAAGTTACCTCAATTTCTTTCAATACCCTTTCTTATAAGAACCTCCTTTCCAATACATAGCAAAAAAACCAAAGCCGTGTGTTCGAGAACCCAATAAGCGGGAGGCAGGAGCTGGTGCTAGGTGCACATCAATTTTAGATTTCGCATTCAGACTCCTTCCTGTTTTCCTTAATATGTTTTACTTTTTACAAGTCTTTTGTTGCACAAGTATACATCTTCACAGCATTTAAAATTTACAAAGTCCAGTCATCAGCATCTACAAAACACAGCAAAGCATTATTTTTCACCATACTCCTGTTTTACAGTTGCAAACACAGAGTTAGGCAAGCTGGGCAAGACATCTTAGTCAAAAAAGCCAGACATGCAAAGCTTTTGATTATAACTTTTTATTGTAAACACTGGACTGTATTAATTCTGTGAGCAGGAATGGGGCAGCAGCTGCATGGGATTAGTGTGTTAAAGGATACAGCAATATATGAAGACAGTGCTTTCATTGTGCCAGTATAACCTCTGCAATTTGATGGTACTTATTCCAAGTAAGATTGAAGAGAAGTAAATCTGATATAGTGCTATACAAATTTAAATATAAGGTACCAGTTACAGACCACCTTTACTCAACTGTCCTAGAAGGATAGTTCCAACAGGTCTAGAAAAATGGAAGCAAGTCTAACCAATCTAAAATATCTTTCCAGGATTTTGTTACCTTCCCTTATCCCATCCTTCACAAGTTCTACAGTGTATTTGCTAATAGTGCTAACATATAACTTATAAGGCAACAGTCTAATGCCGTATTTATTTTTGTATTACCTAAAAATTAGCACTTTCATTTGCTTGTAAAAAAATAAAACCCCACTGGGTTTACCAAACAATAATCTGAGTGAACATGGGGCTATACTATTTAGTCCATCACTGGAGGATTGCTTACGCTTGCTACTTAAACCATTGACTAAGGCCACATTTCAGGTAACTACTTCAATACTTTGTAGAAGAATACAGTAGGCTACATAATTTATCATCAATCTGTAATTTTACTTTTTGCTCAGACAATGTTAATAGAAAACCAAAAATTCCAATTCTGTGTGGTAATTTTGATGGTATTTTTAAAGTGTTTTCAAGTCTCCATTAAGCTAATTAATTTTTTAATATGCACTAAAGCCAACATTGCCCACTTATAATGCAGTAAAATCCTAGAAGAGAACTTCGCCCCAATCAGCATAGGGTATCTGTTTAGTTTAAATAAGGCCATAATTTGAAGCCACATATTTAGTCAATGAATCATAGTGAAGCTAAAAAGGGAAAGTTACCATTACAGCAAAATTGTTGAGGACGAACTTTGCAATATTCCAGTTCTTCACATTTTCATGTACATTTCCAGTGCTGCATTCCTCAAACTGAAAGACTCAAGCTTCTCCTATTGTTCGCTAAGTAATTTTCAACACAAAAGTAGAAACATATCACAGGAACTTGACATCTAACATTCCTGAATATCAGGATCACCAATGACCATCCGCAAAAGAGACCTCTCTGATCAAACTGAAAACATTTAGCAATTTCAAAAATATTCAGCTATTACTTATCCTTGATATCCAATGCAAGAAATTTCCAGCAAGATAATAGGCTATAGAGACACCCTAAAGTTTCCACAATTAACGGTGCATTACAGGTAAGACAAAGGCCTCAGACCCTGTCTTACATCATGTCATAAGGACATACAGTTGCTGTCAGCTAAGGGTAATTTAATTTTTTCCCAATATTCCAGACATTTGTAGATTACCTGAAAATTGCTTAGCATTCTAGTAACACTTTAACATTTTTCTTGGTCATAAAAAAATCTGCTGGACTAAATAACTTTAGATCCTTGGTTTTATTTAACTAAAAGCTCTTGTCTTTTTCTACTTAAAAATGAGTAGTTCTGAATGGAGCACTCACATTTACAACACATCCGTTACTACTCTTTGTAATCAACCCTGCCAGAGAAGTTACTGCCACAGACTGCCTAACAAAGGAGAAGCTGGACTGCAATGCAAGTAATGCAATGTAATACAGGAAAAAGTCAAAGAAATTACCTTTGTTACAGGCAGTTCCTTCTCCATTACCTTCTCTACTCCCTACAGCCATTGAGACCCTGATCCCAGCCTATGCCCTCAAACCACCCAAGACGCAGACCTCTACTTCCTCTTACTGACTCAGATGCACAATTTAACCTCCACACAAGGATCCCTTATCAGGCTAACAGTGACATGAAAGGTCTATAGCATGTTATTACCTTACAAAAAACATGATGTCAGAGTTACAGATGGATGCTTGAGTATGATTCAGAGGAAATGAAAATGTGGCCCTGTTGAGAAAACAAGGAATGAAGGCAAAAAAAACTGAGTGTCAGTGGCAAAGAGTGTAAGCCAAAGGAACTTTGGAGACTATTCTACCACCTTTTGTAGTTTTCTTCATTTTATCCTTAATAGCATTACAGCTGTCATCAAAAGAAGTAAAAATCTCACTGAACTAATGCTGTATTTACAATGGTAAGAAATTTTCTTAAAAAACTTTAGGTTGAACTTTAGTGGGAAAAAAAATAAGGGGTAGGGGTCTTCAGCAGAACATACACATGACAAAAATACCTGTAAAACCAACTTCATTGTTAAATTTTGTTTGTCTTTAAAGGAAGAGGAAATTTTTGTAGAATTTGCATTGAGTTTCATTTGGTAATCAGATACAAACAGTACAATAAAGCCTAGATAAAAGCAACTCTACAAGCCACAATTAAGTCACTTGATACATCAAGAAAACATGATATACCAGAGACAAAACCTCTGAATTTTCATTTTCTGAAGTAAAGACACTCCTAGCCCTTTCAGAAGGCAGATCATCTATTAAAATAGCCATCTATTGAAAAAATAAATCCTTATCAGCATCTCAGGCTTTACTTCTCTTCGATATTAGAATAAGTAGGTCTTG
>Ga0181612_154532_pt1 | contig 34719 bp, 38 predicted proteins | sample HoacroProtozoa21_FD_119630 | JGI IMG/M metagenome (GOLD analysis project Ga0181612, IMG submission 119630) | Hoatzin crop microbial communities from Cojedes, Venezuel. Combined Assembly of Gp0051906, Gp0051904, Gp0051908 | reverse complement strand
GGAAATCTTGGGATAGTAGTGTGGCTCCATCAGTTGATTGTAGCGGAGCATCTCTTTCTGGATTTTGTCCAACTCGCTATCTTTTAAGCCTTTAACAGGCCTAATGGCAGTGCCATTGTCCTCTTCCACTCCTACCAATATATATCCACCTCCTAGGTTGTCAATATCATTAGCAAAAGCGCATATTGAATGATATATAGTGATGGGATTCCAGCCTGCTTTGAACTCAATTCGGTTGGATTCTACTTTCTGCTTTCGAAGGAGGTCTTCGATATTTATCGGTAGTGCCATAGTATATGCGTTTCTGCAAATTTAATTATTTTTGGCTAGATTTCGGCAATATTATATTCAAATCCCCATCAACCCTGTATGGCTCCTGGTCGAAGGCTGCGCACATCAGGGCAAAGCGGTCGGAGAGTTCCATTTTGGTGTAGTGGTGAACGGCTCCGCTGCCTTCTCGGTGCAGTCCTGCTGCATATATGTTGACCTGCACCTTGTTCATAATATCGACATGCGTTTTACGACAAAGCTTAGTGCTGGCTACCTCGTTCAGTGGAATATAGTCATTGTCTCTCTTGCTTTCATTGTATATTTTAACCTTGCGAGTAATCTCGCAGGTCTTCATAAGTTCCTTAATCTTAACATTATAGCCATTTACACCGTAAGCGTAATTTAAGATAGGGAGATTGAAATTTGTCTTTTTGATTATGTCAAAGGCATAGCGCACCAGTGGGGTCTCAATCTCATAATTGGAATCTTGTGAGCCAGCAGTCTTTGTAGGAAGATAGTGGACATAGGGAATGCCTTCCTCGGAAACGGCCACATTATCCATAGTCATTTTCTGGAAGTCCCCAATTCGGCATCCAATAGCGCATTGAAGAATGAAGGCATCTCTTGCTGTTGATAGTGTCTCTGGCACCTCCGCATTAATTACTTTCTGGAGTTCATCCCAGCGGAGGAATACTGGGTCATCATACATTGCGTGCATTACTGCCTTGCGTTTCTCTGTTCCTAGTTTGCGGAATGGGGATTTATTTATCTCGTCTCTATTGACTTTCGTCCGACATCTCAATTTTCATGAAGTAAATCTCGACCTTATTCGCTTCAAAATCTGAAGCGATTATTCCCACTATTCTCTTCAAAATATGAAGTGAATAAACCACCTATTCGCCGCAAAATATGACGCGAATAATTTTAAAGCCGCACGACTAGGTAGTTATGATTCACGGCTTTGAGGAAGGTGCTGAATACGTCGGAGGTGCGGAGCTTGAGGCTGGAGGTATTGACGCATGGATGACAGCCGACGAATTCGCCTTTCAGGACATCTTCGTCCACCACGAGCTGGACCTTATTCTCATGGTCATTCATGAGGCCCATGACACTAACGGAACCAGGATGAATATCCAGCAGTTCTTCCATCTTCTCGGCAGAAGCGAACGAGAGCCGCGAGCAGCCTAACTGCCCCGTTATATCCTTGGTTTTGAAGGGTTTATCGTCCGGCATCATGAGCAAATAGAAATCGGTCTGCTGGCGATTGCAAAGGAATAGATTTTTGCAAATGGTCGCCCCGAGCGCCTCATCGATTTCCTTGCAAACCTCCATCGTATTCACCTCCTCATGGTCAATTTGCCAATATTCTATCCCGAGGGAATCCAGCAAGTCATAAACCCGCACTTCCCTCTCCTGCCGGCCCTCCATTTCCGCCGGTCTTCCGTGATTCAAACTTAATTTCTCCATATCACAAAGATAGAAATTTTCCAGTAAAATGAGATCGCCCTCAACCGCATGGAGTTCTACATTGGAAGATAAATCGGCAATCGCGATTGCCGAATTTGGAAGACTTCCCTTCCGACGCATTTTTATCCCTACCATTTACACACCACATCCGTATCATAGAAAAAGTTAAGGACGAGGAAGCGTCAATGCTGGAGAAGGGCTAGGAAATTTTGCTGAAATTTAATTTGGTTTCGGTGACGGAATTTTGTACCTTTGCGGATGTTCACGTCTGAATAGGCGCAGAAACATCGGAATAACTAGATAATGGTAAAGCATTACACATATAGTCCCAATCGGGGGGGGGTATAACTAGTTGTACATCAGCGAGTTATGTAAATAACCGCCTTTGTTCCGACAACATATTGACTCTTACAAAGGGTGTCACAAGTCCCATAACGGGAATTGTGGCGCCCTTTGGCGTTTCTATTGGGTCCCGAAACCATGGAATCTCCATGGAATCAGGACTTTACGACTCCGAACCTTTGTATCACAATTATAAAACCTTTTAAATCACAAAAGTATGATTAAATCAAACAATTTTAGCTCTCAGGAGTCCTATGAGGCTCCCGTTTGCGAGACCATCAACGCGATGGTAGAAGTTAACTTCATGAGCAATGAAGTCATTGATGATGATGACGAAGAAATCAAATACTAATCGTATTGCATTATGAAGAGATTTTTACTTCCCCTCGCGCTCGTGGCTGTAGCAGCTATGAGCTATTCATGCGCAAAGACTGAATCTACTCCCGCTCAGGAAGGTCAAATGCTTACTTTCCGTATTGTTCGTGAAGGTGCTACTCCCGATGACGCTACTAAGGCCCTCATCGATGAGACCGACGGTGTTCGTCAGGTAGTTTTCGAAAGTGGTGACAGGGCCGGCGTCATCCAGGTTCCCTCATCTGGCTCTGCATCTGGAAGTTATGGTAAGATTACCCCTGATGAGAGCGATGCAACTTCTGCTACCACTAATATCTATGTAAATAGTTCACTTGCAAGCGGTACCACCCTCTACTTCTACTATCCTTATGGTGGCAATCAGACTGCATACAACGCTGTTCCTCTTAGCATTCCCGCAAACCAGTCGGTAGAAAGTGCAGGATACAATGCAGACGCTATGCCTATGGTTGCTCCTTCAATCAAATTGGAAGAGGCACTTAGTTCAAGCACCGACACCACCATCAAATATTACAACCTTGGTTCACTTCTCAAGTTCAAGGTATACAACACCAATAGCGAGTATGCAGCAGAGCAGGTTAGCAGTGTTAAATTCGAGGCTAGCGACGCTATTGTTGGTGATTTCACCTATGACCTCACAGGTGTAGATGGTGAATCATTCAGTGATATTAAATTCACCGATGGAACGACATCTAATGCTGTTGAAGTCAAGTTTAACGAGCTTGTTACCGTTGCTACATCTAAGGATGAAGCCAATGTGCTTTACGCTGTGATAGCTCCTGGCTCTTACTCCGGAACCTTCACTGTTACAACCGACCAGGCAGTTTACACCTACGAACTCTCTGACGCTAAGACTTTCAAGCGCTCAAAATGCAAGAATATCTCCTTCGACCTTGCTAACGGTACCAGAACCGCTGAAGAACTTGAGGAGTATGTGACTGTAAAGCCTGACTATACCAACACTCTCACCACTCAAAATGAGTATGCAAATGGAGAATTCACAGTAGAGGACGTAACTAACAATACAGGAGGTAACATATGGTCATTTGATTCATCTTATAAATGTGCAAAGGCTACAGCTTATATTAGCTCTTCTAAAACTAATACTGCTGGCGAGTCATACTTCCTTTCTCCTATTGTTGATCTCAGCGATGTAGAGAACGTAGAGTTGACCTTCGATCAGGCTGCCAACTACTTCAATTCATCTATCACAAACCATTGCTCTGTTCTTATCAGAGTAAAGGATGGCAGTGTCTGGGGTGATTGGACTGCTCTAGATGTTGACAATTGGCCTACATCCTTCACCTTCGTCACCAGCACGGTTGATCTTTCATCTTATGCAGGACAGAAGATTCAGATTGGATTCAAGTATACATCCACGACTTCTTATGCTCCTACTTGGGAAATCAAGAACTTCAGCGTTAAAGTTGGTGTTCCTACCATTCTTTCCGTTGACCCCGCAAATGTTACATTTGCAAAGGACGAGGAAGCCGGAACTTCCAAGACCGTTACCGTTACCACCAAGTACACCACAAGCGTAAGTGTTGAACTCACCGACGAGGATGAAGCATTCACTGTAAGCGAAGTTTCCGGTTCAGGTAACACCTATACCTTCACCATTACCAACAATGCCGCTGCAGGTGAGAGTGCTCATGAGGCTACCATCACCGTAACGGCTTCTGATGAAGATGGCAATACTGATACTGAAGATGTTGCTGTAAAGCAGTCATCAACCAATGAGGCTGAAGCAAAAACTGTCACTATTGACTTTACAACGCAAGGGTATTCGAACGCAGCAGAGGTTACTTCCGTAACTAGTGATGGTATAACATACAAATTCGACAAAGGAACTGGTTCAAACGCACCTAAATACTACACTACTGGTACGGCTGTTCGTCTATACGGAGGTGGCACCCTTACCATATCAGGCGGAACTATTACCAAGATTGTTTTTACATACAGTAGTGCAAGTAATAGTCCTTCCAACAATTATAGCGTAGACTCAGGTACACTCTCCGGAACAGGTACAACCACACAGACATGGGAAGGAAGTGCCGAGTCGGTTACCTTGAAGAACACCGCTTCTTCTGGACACTGGAGATTCCAGAAGATTACCGTGACTTATACTCCAGCTGAATAGTTATCTCTTTTACCCAGCGGCCCCTGACCGGTCCGTTGGGTTCCAAGTGAGAAGCTCATACTTTTCACTGATGGGGAGAAATCCCCAGGATACTTATAAACGTTATATAAAATTATTCCATGACAGGAGACGCTCGCGACGAGCCTCTCCTGTTTTTTACACCCCTCATGCTGAAACTCCATATAGGTTTTTCTGCAAAATATAATTATCTTTGCGAATGATGTAAATTGTTTACCAGATGCTTAAGTACCCGATTGAAATACAGACGTTTGAAAAAAATCGTCATTTCTTCAATTTGTCAATCAACATTTCCTTGACCAGGTTGTAACCATCCTCAGGCGAAAATGAGGTTCCTGGGCGAATAAGAGAATCCATATCCGACAAGAAATCTGGATCATGCATCTTCAAATCAAGATTTGAGATATACTGTTTGTATGTTGGAGGCTGCGCTACAACGAAGTCCATATACTTTTGATAGCACATAAGAACATTATCGGTATTGACGTCTTTAGATGTGAGTGCAATATAGAGATCAAACAAGTCTCGTCCCTTTTTCCTCTGATAAAGCGCTCGCAATTTGGTTCCCAGAAGTTCCTCGAACTGATATGTAGTTGTCTCACATTTACCAGAAAACCATGTATTATTAACTTCAAAGGGCACTTTGGTATACCCCATCACATTAAAATGCTCATAACAATTTATCTCAATCTTAATGCGTAACTGGACTGTCGGAGGGACTTCGGACTCTACCCTCAATAGCATCGTATTGTTGTACCTTTTTTGTTTTGTTACCCTATCAGGGAAAAAGTCCAAGACTTCACCTAAACGAAACATTATTGGTTTGATTGGACCTGGTTTTATTTGAACCAAATCAATATCTTCACTATATCTGACTTGAGGAAAAATATATAGCTTGTGCAAAGCTGTGCCTCCCCTGAAAGCTAAGTTTTCAGAGAGAAAGTCATCACTATATATTGCAATCAAAGCACGAGAAATGAGTAAATCTTGTTCCACTTGCTCTGATGTAATCCATGGCACAAAATCATGCCATTCAGTTATAGCTTCTCGTGGTATCATAAGTCATCAATTTCAATTTCGGCGTTAATCCGAATCTTCCATTTTCTATCTTTTCCGCTAGCGGGAAGGCTGCTTTTTGTACTCAAATTGGTATAGCGAAGCGGCTTTCCGTTGGCGACAAGAAAATGATGCAAAGACTCTGCCTGTTCATATTCTTGAAGGATATTTTCAAGAATAAATCCGAGGCGCTGAAATGTAGCGACACTTATGTGATTGAATATCTTGGAATCCAGACGACTGAAATCTATCGATTTGCAAAGCTCTGATAGTACCGTAGAAACACGATCTAACCCTCCTACATTGTGGCCATAGGCATATTGAACAAGATCTAGAGCAGTTAATTCCGCACTTGAGTAGTTCACGGTGCTAGTTTCAGAGTTCCTCGAAACAAGAAAGTCCTCAGGAATATTTTCAATAAACATCCAACGTAGATATGGATTCTTTTTCGTTGACGTATTTACCTTTGGATAAGACGTGACGATAGTATATAATTGAGGTCTTTGATGTGCAGCACCATATATCTCCGCCGCATTCAATAAGCCAACATAATATGGCTTTTCCAAATGCCTCATCAACTGATTGACATAATAGGATGGTGGCACTACTCCACTACGCTTATAATGTGGAGGAATTATAACATAGAATCCCTTATAAACAGACAATATATCTTTATTCAAAGAATATCTATACAATGTATTTTTCAATTGAGCCATATCCATGGAAGGGAACGCATGCACTACATCCTCAACAGAGAAGGTCACCATCCCCCTCTGCTCCCTATCTTTAATCCACTTTGAAATAGTCATACTCAACAATTTTAGCGCAAAGGTAATAAAAATTTTATTACCTTTGCATTGTGAATGTTAAAAATGCACATACAGTGAGTTTTTCATGATTAACCTGATGAATGACTAAATATTCTACGATCTGAACAATCACCTAATCTTACTCGAGTCTATTACTAACGAATGTAAAAAAAATATTAGGCAATCATATCGCAGTTGTCTCATCTCTAAATGAACAATCATACAATAAATCAGCTTTGACAGAAATCACATTTGAGAATGGAGTATTTATTCATAAAAATATCATGTCTTTTGTAACACCTGAAGGCGAGGAGAAATATTATACACTCTCTTTAGGAAAAGAATGGAATGGTGGTGAAGTCTATGAGGATTTTATAAAATGAAATTAATTTTGTAAATTGCACAAAATTACATAAAGAGATGAAAAGACTAATAGCCCACATTTTCTTATTTGTCATACCCATTGTCCTATCCGCGGCGCTATGCCTTTTTGCCGTCTTAGGATGCGAGACGGGCATTCAGTATAAGATCGCGGACCATTATTTCTTCAGGAATGACGCGACCATCCCTGAGAGTCCAATAATCACAACCCAAGAGCAGTTCGAGTCTTTGTTCGGAATGGCACCCGTCATGGGAGGATTGCCCACGGAAATCAACTTCGACAAGGAATTCGTACTTGCCATAGTTCTTCCTGAGACATCATGCTACACAACCATCAACCCCAAGAGTCTCACATCGGAGGGCGACAAACTCATTCTATCTTATAGTCTGGACATCGCACCGGAGAGCACATTCACCATGGTCCCCTGCTGCATCCTGATAGTCGACAAGCAGTACCTTAAGCCCATGGCTCAGCTAAAATTGGTAGAATAGTGACCATCAACGAGGACCTGATTCGCTATTGCGAGAGTAAGATTATCCCCCGATATGCGTCTTTTGATAAGGCGCACAGGGAGGATCATGCGAGGGACGTCATCGAGACGAGCCTTAAATTGGCGTCACACTACGACGTGGATGCGAATATGGTCTATGCGGCGGCAGCTTATCATGATACGGGCCTCATCGAGGGCCGCGAGACGCATCATTTAGCTTCGGGGCGAATAATTCGGGAGGACGAAAATTTGAGGCGTTGGTTCAGCCCAGAGCAAATCGAGACGATAGCGCAAGCAGCGGAAGATCATCGGGCATCCGGAAAAACGGCTCCCAGAAGCATCTACGGCAAGATTTTGGCGGAAGGCGACCGGCAAATCGTCCCAGATGCCATCATTCGAAGGACAATACAATACGGTCTCGCCAATTATCCGGAACTTGACAAGGAGGGCCATTGGAATCGATTTTTGGATCACCTCAACGAGAAATATGCTGAGGGCGGCTATCTTAAATTATGGCTACCGGAATCGCCCAATGCGGCAAACCTCGCAGACCTTCGATCAAAAATCAAAGACACCGCCTCCCTCCGCGCCCAATTCGACACCATCTTCACCGAGGAAACCAGAGGAAACCGATCCTCATTTAGTCGGTAATTTTGCAAAAATTACCGACTAAATAAAAGTTACAGCATAAAAAAAAGTTAAAGGAAGAACTCGTCCTCAATCTTTATCTTACGAATTCTATTCTGCAACTCAACCATTCTCTCCATTAACTTATCAAATGGAAGGCTCTCACCATAAATAAAACTACTCTGCATTTGCGCATAGTCATTACGCCATTTCTCAAGTATATCACCCTGCGGAATGATATTTATAGTGCTCGGATGATGAGTTCGATAATCTATCCCACGGATTGCATTATAAACAGATCTGTGTTTTACGATTTCAACATACATCCTAGTGTCAGCCAAAGCCGTCTTACCAAATTGCGTATCCATTAACCTTTCGAGATCATATAGGTGACGAGTCATTCTCAAAGTTCTTGTATGGTCTTTCTGTAGTTCCTCATGAAGGAGGAAAATCTTTTCCAAAAATGTTCTCGTAGGCACTACCGCCATAACGTTTGCCGCATAATCTTCAAACTGGCCAGGATATAACTGTTCAAAATATGGCGTTACTTTTATATCTGCAATTGGCTCTCGAAGAGAACGGCTACTAATCTCGATCTTTATTCTTGGCGACACATATTCATTATCGGGAAACATGCTCCTATAGGTCACAAATATAACAGTTGGATCCTTGTCCGAATCCTTATGCTCTTTAAATTCTATATCAAATTCTTCAGCACCCAATTGTTGGAGGATCGCGTCCAATTCCGAGACAAGATGTTCCCGAATGTACTTTCTGGTACGTTTACGAATATTGTCTCGTTGAGATTTATTATCGCCAGCCAACCCCACAAAGGATTTATCCAAAGCTATGTCGATGTCTTCTGAAAATCGGTCTATAATCCCCCAGCCCTTAGATAAGCTTGTCCCTCCTTTGAAAGAGGCATAATCTTTTATTGATGATGAAAAGATTGCCTTTAGCATCAACATCACCCACCAATCCTTTTCAAAGACCTCTGAACTAAACCCAAAAGTTTCTCTCGCCTTTGCGATAATTGCATTCTTGCTTTGCGCGTCAAGTTTTAGCCAATTCATTTTTTTGAATATTATTAATTATGGGATACAATATTTTTCTAATCCAAGAGGGTGCGAGATCTATATCTTTTTTATAGAGTTCTGGTTTATTTTCTTTACGGAGGAGATTTTCAATTGTCTCTAAATTATCTTCCGTAACATTCTTTTGTCCTATAGCTTTCAATGCCGACACAATTATTGGCATTGTGTCGCTTTTATACGAGAAATTCTTAGGAACGCCTCTCTTGAAAATTATTTTTCTTCCATTAGTCAAAAAAATTACTCTTGCAGCTCCGTCTGTAGAATACACTGATTTCATCGGTACCTGCTCTGAAATACCAATAATGTTAGCTGCGGTCTCTCCAGTAGGATAAATTCTCGCTAAATCTCTTCGTGCTATTGCCTTTGCGATTTCAGTATCAGAAGGCATTGTATATCCGAAGGGAGTCTGAGTTGGATAATAATAAACTCCTTGAGAAATTCTAATTAGCATACCAGAATCCGTAAGGCGCGAAAGAATCTTACTGGTAGTAGTCGTTTCAATTCCTTTAAAATCAGAATTGAAGTAAATATTACCAGTTCCTTTTCTTTTTATTTTCGCCTCTATTACAGAAGCATAGCTGCCTTTTTGTTGTCCCATAGTATTCTATTTTTGTCGCAAATTTTGCAAAAATTTTAGACAAAAACAAATGTTTTTAGAATTATTATTTGTAGTCACTTTCATATGATTAGATTTCTTTAAAATGATTATCTTTGTGCATTATGACAAAAGAACAAAAATATCAGGCCTTTGAGGAGGATCATCAGTCATTTGGTGGCAAGCAGGAGTTCGTTGAGGCGGTTATGGAGTATTTCGGATTTCTGTGGGTAGGTTTCTACTATGTTGATGGAGATGAGCTAAAATTGGGCGAATATGCCGGCCCTCCGGCCTGCGAGCGCATACGATATGGAAGAGGCGTTTGCGGCACGGCATGGAAAGAGGCCCGCACCATCATTGTCCCCGATGTGGAAAAGTTTGCTGGGCATATCGCATGCAGCAGCCTTTCAAAATCCGAGATTGTGATTCCGATTTTTAAAGATGGTGAGGTTATAGCGGAGTTAGATATTGATAGCGAAGAACTGGATACCTTCGATGAAATTGACGCCAACGACCTTGAAAGGCTTCTGGCTAAAGTATAAAAAAAACGCCCCTGATGGGGCGCAGAACCATGTCAGTAACTCGGGATCATAGGCTGTCAACAATCTTTTTCACCTCACTGTCGCTATTGGCGGTGCGGCTGCCATGGACTTCACTTCCCTATCCTACTTCAGCCGCTGTTGCGTCAAGCATCTCGGCATGACGCCATCTCAGTTTCGAGCCAAATCGGCCACCTCAAACTAATAAACCCCGCATGGATCACTCCAGCGGGGCTTTTTATTAAAATATCGTTAAAGCTGCGACAGGCCGCTATGCGATAATGTGTCCACGAAGAAATTCACGGTGAGGTCCACGACGGTCGAAATATCTTTGGAGAAAATATGGTCGCCGCCATCAACGTGCTAATTTTTTAACCTACCTCATTATTTGAGGTAGGTGGCGCCTACCTTTGCAAAAAAATTAAGAGTTAGTATGACGAAAAAGAAGAAAAACATCCTTGAGTGCATGAGCACCATCGTGGATCAATTCGGGGCCGAGAAGACAATAGATGTCGTCTCGACTGAATGCAAGTCAGAGATTCGTCTTATAGCATCCACATTGGAGATTACTCCTATTCAAGTTCTTATCCTTTCCGCCATTGTCGAATGTTCCTGTAGGAGCAGAGTCGACATGCAGGATGTAGCTAGTACTATGAACCTTAGCTATACTAAGATGTTGTCTTATGAGGAAGAAATTAAGAGCCTGAAGGAGAAGGGCTTACTAATACAAAATGGTGACGGATATATTATGATGCCGCAAGAAGCCTTGACAGCGCTTAAGGCAAACAAGAAATATGTCCTTCCCAATTATGAGAACATTTCCGAGAGTCTCATAATCGAAAGGATTGGGGAGATTATCAATTACCGATCACAAGAAGAGATGTCGGAATACGATGCGACCATGGCTCTTGAGGAGTTGCGAAAACTCAACCCTCAGTCAACTTTCTTCAAGGTCTTCAAAAAATACGAGTTAGACGAGATTGGAGACGACGAAACCATGCTTTTCTATTATCTCGTTTATGAATATACCATTGAGGACGACGATCGTATAAATTGGTGGACCATATCCAATTTCTTCGAGCAGAAAAGAACATCGAAAAGGCTTGAAAGAGCATTCAGGAACAACGTCCTCATGCTTCAAAAGACCCCCATCATCGAGCCTTCATGTGAAGACGGAATGAAGAGCGGAGATTGCATACACATTTGCGACAACATCAAGGATGAACTTTTGGCCGGAATCGGAGGAATCAGGAGCGAGGTTAAGCAAAAGGTTAGCCTCGTTTCATCCCAGAACCTTGCCGCCAAGACGTTGTATTTCAATGCCGAGGAGAAGAGCCAAATAGAGAGGCTTCGCAACCTTTTGGACCCGAAGAACTACGACAACATATGCAAACGTCTCAAGGCAAACGGTCAGCGCAGCGGCTTCTCTTGCATATTCTACGGTAGTCCTGGAACAGGCAAGACCGAGAGCGTCTATCAGCTCGCCAAGCAGACCGGTAGAGACATCTTCCCCGTGGAGGTGCCGGAGCTTCGCAGCTGCTGGGTAGGAGAAAGCGAGAAACTTGTCAAGAACTTGTTCGTGCGCTATCGCAACGCCGTCAAAAATAGCGAGGTGGCTCCTATTCTTCTCTTCAACGAGGCCGACGCCATTTTCGGACAGAGAATGGAAGGCGCGCAGCGTTCGGTGGACAAAATGGAAAATACCATGCAGAACATAATCCTCCAAGAGATGGAGACTTTGGATGGCATTCTCATAGCGACTACCAACTTGGCTTGCAACCTTGATGCGGCTTTCGAGCGCCGTTTCCTTTTCAAAGTGCGTTTCAACAAGCCTGAGGTGCCGGTTAAGGCTAAGATTTGGAAATCCATGCTTCCTGGGCTAACCGAGGTGCAGGCCGAGACTCTTGCAGGCGAGTTCGACTTCAGCGGCGGTCAAATTGAGAATATCTCCCGCAAAAAAGAAGTGCAGGAGATTATCTCAGGCGAGGATGTAACCTTCGAGGAAATCCAATCCTTCTGCAAAGAAGAAACCCTCACCGACCCCAACCGCACCACCAAACGAATCGGCTTTAAGTAGCCTTTAGTTGCTTCTTGGTGAGAAGAAATTCTCTAACGAAGGATTTGACCTCATCATCAGTGACATGGGATATTCCTTTGGATGAAATAATACCATGGGCATTTGTGCCAGTTCGAATGACATATTTATATTCATGTCCATTGATGATTGCGATAAGATGATAATTCCCTTTATAGGCCGCTTCAATTCGAGCGGTCTTTATATTAAATCCGCTCTCCTCGTACGACATGGCAGATGATTTCGTAGCACACCCCCAACTTGATAGATTTTCATTCAGACATGCCTCAATTCGGCCTATCCATTCTTCCCGTACCCCATTCTTTTGGGCTAATGTTCGGAATTCCATGATGGCTGATTCTACTTTTTGTATTACGGTCTCAGGATTTCGGATTCCACACTCTTCAGCGAAAGAGAGAATATCCTCGTAACTAATATCGCGAATTTTTCCTCCCACCATGAGGCAATGATCCCTATTTGGTAGGAATCCACCCGAGTCAAAGATATAAGTCATATCATAAGCAGGAGTTAATCTCCATTCTCCATTTTTACCCATCATGAACGCAAAATTCTTATTGTGGTCATCAGTATTGTTAGCCAAGATATTGAAAACCGTTCTTCTAAATACCTCTTGACAATCATTCTCCGGAAGATGGAGATCTCTACATATTGTAATTATATCTTCATAGCTATCGGCATCCGGCTTCATGGCGGCCAATGTTTGTGTATGGATTTTACCGGACTTGGATCTATCGAAACGCCTGGTAAGGAAATGTTTAGTTCCTTCGACTTCGAGTAGTCGGGATTCCATCATTTGAATTCCGGCATTGATGGCCATCTCATAATAAGTTTGCTCCAATTCTGCCAACGATCGATCCTTATTGCCGAATTTGATTATATAATATTCGAAGTCCGGACCAAATACAATCTGGCCTGATCGGATCTCTCCTGTTGTCGAATTCATGGCAATAATTCCTTTTGGCTGTCTTCCGCCCGCAGAAGTACCAACCGATATGAGAGACTGCATTGTAAGAGCCTCCTCTGGCAATATCTGGAGGTTTTCTTTATCCTCTACAACCTTTTGAGCAAGGTCGAACAAAGCGTTAAGGTCTATGTTCCCGAGGGAAATCTCTCTTTTAATCTCCGGAACGAATTCCAATGCGCCCATTCCACGTTTCCCTATGAAAGCAAGTTTTTCGATAGGGGTAATATCTCGATTCGAGAGATGTTGGCTCTTTCGCCATTGTTCGAAAAGCTGATTCCCCCATGCATCCGGCAGGCTATCCGCTATGAAAGATGGCAATTTCTGGTAAATTCTCTCCGTCTCGCCATAAATAGCCAAGGCTGAAGATTTATCGTGAATAGATGCGGCAATGGGGGCTATGTCTAAATTTCCCTTGAGAAATTCTGGACTATAATTGAAATAGGCCAACTTGCGTTTGTCATCCCATGCAAGCCGTCCAACTTCTTTTTCCCAAAGAAATACTTTTAGAAAATCTTTCATAATTCAGAATTTTTGTGACGAACTCTTTGAATCTTGGTTTGGTTATCCCTATAGGTATAGAGCATCTCTGGTTGATTTGGCAAGAAATCATCCAGATAGTCAATGCAACCTATTGCTTTCAAAAGCAATAAAAATGATCCCAAGGATATGTTATTGACCGTACCTTTTTCGAAACGCGAAACGGTCAAGCTGGTCAGACCAGCGGCATCAGCCACCTCTTTTTGTGTCATATTAGCACGAATTCGGTAGTCTTTGAACCGCTTACCGAGAAGATGGACCAACTCCGGTGCTGAATATACTGAATAATCTGCCATAATTATACTTTCTTGATAAATTAAGCTCAAAAATAGGCCTTAAACTAACAAATATGTATATTTAATACAAAGTTAGTAAATCAAAGTAAATAAACAAATTATTTCAGAGATTCTTGATGGAAGGGGCTAGGTTACAGGAGTTTCATGGCAATGTGGGCGCAGGCTTCGGCGTCGGCGAGGGCGTGGTGGTGGTTGGTTAAGTCATAGCCGCAAGCTGCCGCGCTGGTTTGAAGTTGATGGTTAGGAAGGGTGCGGCCGAAATGTCTCCTGCTAGCAGCCAAAGTATCTAAGAAGGTGTAATCCGGATAATCCATCCTATAGACCTGAAATACGGCCTTCAGGCAGCCCTCATCGAATCTTGAATTATGAGCGACCAGAGGCAGGCCGGCAATCAGCGGCTCCACTTGCGCCCAAACATCGGGAAAATTCGGCGCATCATCCGTATCGCACGGCCCAAGACCATGCACTTGCTGACAAAACCAATTATAATAGTCCGGTTCGGGGTGGATAAGGCTATAAAAGCTATCAACTATTTTTCCGTCTCGCACAATGACGATGCCCACGCTGCAAACACTGGATTGCTGGCTATTGGCCGTCTCAAAATCAATCGCTGCAAAATTATCCATTACTTGTAAATTTTATTAGTCTCGTTAACCTTATACTTGATTTCATCTCTAAGCCACTGTGGCTCGAGAACCTCTACATTCGCACCATGGCTCAAAATCTCCTGCTCAAAATCGAAGGTTGGCTTAAGCACAAACTGGAAATCGGAATATTCCTCCGTGACGTTAATTTCCTTCTGGGAATGATGCCATGGAAGCGTCTTGATGTACTGCTGCTGGCCGTTCCTAGCACGAATAACGACCTTTTGCGGCTTGTCGTTGTCTCCGATTATGATGCCGTAGCTATGGCTGAAGAAGTCTTGGGCATCGAAGTTCTTGGGCAGTTTGAATTTATTTTCTGTCGAATCCAGGTCCACGATTCGATCAAGGGCATATATCCTCGGATGACTATAGTAGATGCTTTTCGCCAGCAAATACCATCTCTGCTTGAAAACCTTCACGCACCATGGCTCAGCCTCGAATTCCGTAGGTTCCGGCCTATTGAAACTTTTATAGGTGATAAGCAGGGTGCGATTCTCGCTCATGGCCTCCACGATGGGCTTCAAAAAGTTTTGTCCGGAGGGAATCTGCTCGAACAGGATTCGGCTTTTAATCTGGTAGCTTTCATTTATCATGTTATTGACTGCCAGAGTGTTAAGTAACCATGCTCGCACACCGCCTTTCTCGATTTCGTTCGCATTAGCTATGTAATAGCGGTAACTTCCGGATCGCTCACATTCGATGTCTATGTCGAAGAGGGCCTCGACCTCGAGAATATGCCTCTGGAAAGTCTTCTTGGGCAATGCTTCGTGGTCAACATTGTATGTAGAGTTCATCCATTTAGCATTGATGTCCTCAAAGCTGATGAGGCCGGCGCTATAAATTGTATCAACCAGCCAAAGGTAGCGGTTGAACAGGTTACTATGTTCGTGTTTAGCCATAAGTATTCAATTTCAACTGCAAATATATGCAAATCTTACCTCAAATAATGGGGTAGGTTTATTTTTTCTCATTGAAGTTCGTTTAAGGTGTGGATATCCTGCAGGATTTTCGACAGGATAGGCACACTTTCCCTGCAAAACCGTGGATATCCTGCAGGATTTTCGACAGGATAGGCACACTTTCCCTGCAAAACCGTGGATATCCTGCTCATTCAACAACAGGATAGGCACGCCTGGCACCAAGAATAATTGCCGCATTCAATAATCATTGTTTTTTCTCCACAATAAAATCACTACATTTGCGATATAAACACAAAACACAATTGCAATGAAGAAACTTTTTTACATCACGGTTGCCATTTTGGCCATGGCTTCTTGCACACAGAAGTCTAAAACATTGGAATACACCACTGAGACTTTATCAGCCAAAAAGGAAGTCCCCTACGCTGATGGCAAAATCGGCAAGGTAAGCATCGACTGCTCATACGAGTATCCCAGCGCCGGAACACCGGAAGCCACACTTAAGGCCCTGCAGAAAAGCCTTATCATAGATGCCCTCGGTGACTCGCTCGCGACCGACTTCAAAAAGGCATTCGATGACGACATCCAAGAAATCATAGACATCTACAAAGAGGAGGTAGACGACATCTATAGAAACATGGAAGATGGCAAGCAGCCTGAAGAATATATGGTGACATGGGAATATAACGGCACAGGAAAATTCGGATCAACTCATTCATCGGTGACATCATACATCACGGAACTTTCATCCTACACCGGTGGAGCGCACGGAATGTACTACACACTAGGCAGCCTATACTCGCTCAAAGACGGAAACCGCATTAGCCAAGACCAATACTTCATCGACGGCTACGAGGACCAGCTTACTACCCTTCTATTCAAATACTTAAGGGACTTTGAAGGCAATGAACTTTCCAGCGGCGAAGATGACGAATTCACTCCTCAGCCCTACCCCAACGACAATATCTATTTCACGGAGAATGGCGTAGTATTCACCTACCCGCCTTACGAAATCGCCAGCTATGCCCAGGGCCAGCTGCATGCCGAAATTCCATGGGCCGAGATTGAACCGCTTATTCGTAAAGAATACAAATAGCATGATATACAAAGACTTAACAGAACTAATCGGCCGCACTCCCCTGCTTCAGGTCGATGAATCCCCCGCCAAAATCATAGTCAAACTGGAATCATTCAACCCAGGCGGCAGCGCGAAGGACAGAGTCGCACTCGCGATGATAGAAGATGCGGAAAAGAAGGGCAAACTCAAGCCAGGCGCGACCATAATCGAGCCCACCAGCGGCAACACCGGCGTCGGCCTCGCATGGGTCGGACGTTCAAAAGGCTACAAAGTCATTCTCACCATGCCGGACAGCATGAGCGAAGAGAGGCGCGGCCTACTGAAAGCATATGGAGCCCAGCTCGTTCTAACCCCTGGATCGGAAGGAATGAACGGCGCCATCAAGAAGGCTAACGAGTTGAACGCCAGCATCAAAGGATCAATCATACTCGGCCAATTCGAAAATCCGGCGAACCCCGAAATCCACGAAAAGACGACCGGCCAAGAAATCTGGAAAGAAACGGACGGCAAGGTAGACATTTTCGTGGCCGGAATAGGCACTGGAGGCACCGTGAGCGGCGTTGGAAAGGCACTCAAGGCCCATAATCCCAATATCAAAATCGTCGGCGTAGAGCCAGCATCGTCACCAGTCTTGACCAAAGGCATCTCCGGCAAACACATGATTCAGGGCATCGGTGCCGGCTTCGTGCCGGACACATATGACGCAGCAGTCGTAGACGAAGTGCTTGACATAGAAGACGATGAGGCAATTCGTGCATCTCGCAAGCTTTCAGAGGATCATGGCCTTCTGGTCGGAATCTCATCGGGAGCGGCATATGCCGGAGCGATCAGACTGGCATCGAGAGCTGAAAATTGCGGCAAAACCATAGTCGCCTTGCTACCCGACACCGGCGAACGCTACCTATCCACCGTTTTGTACGCCTTCGAAGATTACCCGCTTTAATACAGTTTCGCATTCGAAAACACTTTAAATCGCCTTCGAAGATTACCCGCTTTAATCCCGTTTCGCATTCGAAAACACTTTAAATCGCACTCGAAGATTACCCCCTTTAATACCCTACGCACTCGAAGAGATATGGAACTTTGCAAATTACCGGACGACCATCAGGTCATGCAACTGGCATCTTTAGTGAGGGAGGAGATATTCTCATCTTGCCCCCACGAAGAATCGCTCGCCCAAATCAGAGACATCATCACTTCTTTCTCATCGAAGAAAGTCGCGGAGGCGTTCGAGGCGTCGCTACCGGAAATCGGCGAATTGCTAAAAAGCGACTTGGAGGCCATCAGCCTCAATGATCCGGCAGTCAAAAGCATGGAAGAAGTCATCGCCTGCTACCCTGGATTCAGGGCCATTCTGCACTACCGAATCGCCCACAAACTGCTCGAGCTGAAAGTCGAAATCGTGCCCCGAATGATAACCGAAATGGCCCATTCGCTGACCGGCATAGACATTCATCCGGCTGCGCAAATCGGAGGTTTCTTCGCCATCGACCATGGCACCGGCGTAGTAATCGGCGAAACGTCCATAATCGGAGAACACGTCATGCTATATCAGGGCGTCACACTCGGCGCCAAGAACTTCGTCCATGACGAAAAAGGCAAGGCGGTCAATCTCCCGAGACACCCGATTTTGGAAGATAATGTGACCGTCTACTCCAACACTTCCATCTTGGGACGAGTGCGAATAGGCCATGACACCGTCATTGGAGGTAATATTTGGTTAACACACGATGTGCCGCCGAATTCCAAAATCCTCCAAAGCCGCGCCGTCTACATCAGAGAATTCGACAACGGATCCGGAATCTAGAAAAGACGACAGTTCCGGAATCTAAAAATCACGACGACGCCGGAATCTAAAAAATTAAGATTATATTTGCGAATTCGCTAGAAATCTAGCCACCAATTAATAAACTCAGAATAGTATGAAACTCGCGGAAGCACTTAGCATCAGAAAAGATTTGCAGACCAAGATTTCTCAACTTGAGAGCAGGCTTTGCAACAATGTAAAAATCCAGGAAGGAGATGAACCGGCGGAGGACCCGAACGAGCTCATGAAGACCTTGGATAGCTGCCTCAACAAGCTTGAGGACATGATTGCCAAAATCAACACGACTAATATGCACACGGTCGTAAATGGCCGCACTCTTACCCAAATGATGGCGGAGAGAGAGGTTCTCAGCAAGAGAATCAATGTGCTTCGTTCGGTGTTCGACAGGGCATCAGCCACTCAGGATAGATATTCACGTTCGGAAATCAAGATGGTCACCACCGTGGACGTCAAGGCTCTTTCCAAGCAGATTGACAAGCTATCCCAGAAGCTCAGAACCCTCGATATAGATATTCAGACGGCCAATTTCAATACCGAACTTGAGAATTAAAGGATGATCTTCGGATTGTCCGGTGTAGGTGTGAGCAGGGCGAGTTGAAACCCCCATTAGGTCTTGTGGCTGTTCGGAGCAGCAGTCCCTCTCTTTCGATAGAGATTTATTGTTTTGCTCTTCAGATCTTCATAGACCATTTATGATGAATCATTTTTCACTACCGTTCAGCTGACTGTTTCTACCGAGGGTGGGATCGGGGAATTCTCAAGATTTTATAGCTTCGCATGGTTCTAAAGAAAATAAGGAACTTTTTTCTTATAAAACTTCCGCTATTTTTCATAGCGATAACTGTTCTATGGGTTCTGGTGCTCAAATGGGTGCCGGTGGTCGTCACTCCCCTGATGGTCAAAAGGGCCATTGAATACAAGGAGGACGACTCATTCCGCACTCAAAAGAAATGGGTATCGTTCAAGAAGATATCTCCGGAAATGGCAAAGGCGGCAATTTCAGCGGAGGATAATCTTTTCGTAGACCATAACGGATTCGACAAAAAGGCCATAGAAAAGGCCATAGAGGACCATAATAAAGGCAAAAAGTTAAGAGGCGCAAGCACCATCACTCAGCAAACCGCCAAGAATGTGTTCTGTTGGCCATCCCGAAGCTTTGTCCGCAAGGCCTTTGAAGCATATTTCACCGTGCTGATTGAATATATTTGGGGCAAAGAAAGAATACTAGAAGTCTATCTCAACGTGGCCGAGATGGGGAAAGGAATCTATGGCGCTGAGGCCGCAGCAAAGCATTATTTCGGGCATTCGGCCGCTTCTCTTACCCGCAGAGAATCCTGCCTTATTGCCGCCGCTCTCCCCGACCCCATATCCCGCAATCCAGCCAAGCCCTCCAGCTACCTCAGCCAAAGAGCCAGCAAAATCTCCAAAATCGAAAGTGGCCTCACCTTCCCCTCCTGGGTAACAGAGCGATAGGGTGGTTAGCGGCTGGCAGATATGTATCTGACACTCATGTACTTACCTTCTTTAAGGTGCTTCAAAATAAGGAGGTTAAATAGCACAATGCATTGATTATCAAGCAGTAAGCCGCCAGCAGAAGGAGTAACAAAGGCGAACCGTAACGGGGGCTATATCAGCGGGGCGAAGAGGCGGAAGAAGTGCTGGATGAACTTCTGGTAGAAGGGGCGCTTGGACCAAGTCTCGTAGTCCAGCTCACGGCAACTCTCAAGGTCCTTCATGAAAATTTCCTTGTTGATTTTAGCCGTCTCCTCATCGTAGATGTAGGTATTGACCTCGTATGCCAAGTGAAAACTTCTATGGTCCATATTGGCAGTGCCGACCGAAGAAAGGTAATCGTCAGTCACGAAAGTCTTGGCATGGCAGAACTGACCGGACTTCAAGAATATCCTTATTCCGGCCTTCAAACATTCCTCATAGTATGACTTATTGGTTGGCCTCGCTATGGGATTATCGGCCTTCTCCGGCACCATGAGGCATATTTCCGCTCCGCTGAGCGCAGCTGCCTTAAGTGCGTCTAGAAGAGGCTCCGGAGGGATAAAATACGGAGTCTGAATGTAGAAATACTTCTTCGCATGGATAAGCGCCCACTCATACCCCATCTGGATCAGAGGCCACGAAATGTCGGGTTCGTCTAGTACCACATGCACCTTTTTATCATGCAAATTGCCTTCCTCATATTTCGGTTCCGAAACATCATAAAGCGTCGGGAAGTACTCTTTCACCGGCTTGTCCAGTTCGCCGCCCGATGCCAGCCATGAATCCAGAAATACCGATTGCAAACTTGCCACTGCCTCACCTGTCATGCGCAAATGGGTATCTCGCCATTGCTTGAAATACTTGTCGTTGATGTTCATTCCACCGGTATAGCCGATTTTTCCGTCTATAACTACGATTTTGCGGTGGTTGCGATAGTTGAGGCTGGCAATTAGGTTGAGGAGGTTGCTGGTGTTGGTAAATTTTTTGACTTCAACGCCCGACTTTTTCATCTTGTTGTAATATGAAGGCAGAATCGGGAGGTTCGCTATATTTTCATTCAAAAACCTCACTTTAACACCCTCGGAGGCCTTTTTCATTAGCATTTCCCTTACCTTTTTGCTGCCTTCATCATTGCCGAAATGGAAGTATTCTATATGGATGCTTTCCTTGGCGTTTTCCAAATCGCGCATCAGGAGTTCAAATTTTCGGCTGCCTTTTGTGATGATTTCTAGATTTTCCGCATTCGTGACTGGTGGGTTATAGCCTCTTTGGAGCAGTCGCACAAGGGGCTTGTAGTCATCTCGAATCACCTCATTTCGACTTCTGTCGGAGATTCTTTCCAGAAGTTCCATGTTCGACTCATCTTTGAATACGTCGAAGGTCTTCTTGTGCTTATGCTTATAGATTATCTCGCTTCGGTAGTTCATGCCGAAGATTAGGTACAAAAGCAATCCCACAGCCGGCAGGATGGCAATAATAAATAGCCATGCCAATTTTCGACCGGAGTCTCCTTCATCGGAGACAATGACCAGAATCGCTCCCAGAACCAGCAGTCCGAGAATTATCGTCCATATTATGCTCCAAACTCCCATAGAGGTTATTTTCTTAGTGTTATATGCAATATCACAAAAATAGCCATTTTCCTGAGAAAATGGCTATTTTAATTATCAGTAACGTCTTATTTTAGAGAAAATTACTCTATTTTGACATATTAGAAGCCGAGGCTGGCGGTCCAAGCATCAATCTTTGCATCGGTCTGGTCGGGCTCATTCATCTCATCGAGTTTGAGTTCTTCGCCTACGATCTCAGCACCTGTAGCCTCAACGGCCTCTTTGAGTTTATCAACCGCGCCACAGAAAGTGTCGGGATAAGATTCCTTGTCACCGCAACCGAAAAGTGCAACCTTTTTGCCTTTCAAATCAGCAGCCTTAACAACATCAACGCCCTGATACCAGTCATCCTGGAGGTCGCCCTCGCCCCATGTTGAAGAACCAAGAATGATATTATCAGCATCTGCGAGAGTAGCAGCATTAAGGTCAGCGACATTCACTGCCTCTGCGCCAAGTTTGGCGGCGATACGTCCTGCGAGATCCTCGCATGTTCCGGTTGTAGAACCGAAAACTACAATAGTTTTAGCCATAATTATATAATTTTAAAAATTTACTAACTTGAATCCGTCTATCGGGATTCTAAACACAAAAGTATGCCGAAATCATGCCTTTATCAATCACAATAAGTTGGTATTATTCGCTGCTGAATACTCTATTTTCAATAACTTCGGGTAATTTGACGTTTTTGGGGACTTGACATATTGTCCTCCGGAATTCATTGAATTCCAAAATATTTTCATAAATTTGCCATTTGAATGAAATATAAAAAACATGTACAAAGACTACCCTCATTATCTAACATCATTACAAAATTCTATCCGAAATTACTGGGATAAAAAGGCTCTCAATGACGTGGGCGGTGAGAGCTATACTTTTGGACAGATGGCCGTCCGTGTAGAGAAATTGCATTGTTTCTTTGAAGGCGTCGGCATCAAACAGACTCAGAAAATTGCCATTTGCGCTCACAACTGCGCACGTTGGGGCATGGCATTCCTTGGAATCAACACTTATGGCGCCGTAGCCGTGCCGATTTTGTTCGACTTCCTTCCCGAAGCCGTCAATAATCTGGTTGACCATTCCGAGGCAGTTGGTCTATTTACCACCAAGGAAAAATGGTCGAAGCTCGATGCTACCAAGATGCCCGAACTGCTTTTCGCCATCGATATAGAGGGTTGGCATTTGCTTTATTCAGCCAATGAAAAAGTCGCAGAGGCTCATGAAAACATGGATGCCGAATTTGAGTCCAAATATCCTGACGGATTCAAATCCGAGATGGTCAATTATCCAATCGATAATATGGATGACCTTGCGGTCATAAATTATACCTCCGGTTCAACCGGCAACCCGAAGGGCGTAATGCTTACCCAGCGCAATTTCAGCGCCATGGTAGACTATTGCAACAGGCATATGCCGATTAGCCCCGAATACAATATGGTTTCCATGCTTCCTATGGCCCATATGTATGGTCTCATGATCGAATTCGTATATCAGGTTTGCAATGGTTGCGCCATCTATTGGCTTGGAAAGGCTCCTACTCCGACCACCTTGCTGAAAGCGTTCTCCGATTATAAGCCTCATCTTCTTGTGACCGTGCCGCTGGTTATGGAGAAGATTTTCAAGAGCAAGATTAAGCCTAAGGTTGAAAAGCCTTCCGTTAAGATTCTTTGCAAGATTCCTGGCCTTAATCAGATCGTTTATAAGAAGATTCGTAATGGCCTCTGTGATGCTTTCGGTGGCAATGTGAGAGAGTTTATCATGGGCGGTGCCGCTCTTAATCCCGAGGTTGAAAAATGGTTCAGGGCCATCAAGTTGCCTTATACCGTTGGTTATGGTATGACCGAGGCTTGTCCTCTTTTGGCTTATTCGCCATGGTCAAGTTTTGCTCCTGGTTCTTGCGGCCGTGAGATTGATATTGATGAGATTCGCATTGATTCTCCGGACCCTCAGCATAAGGTTGGTGAGATTCAGGCCATTGGTGAGAGTGTCTGCATCGGCTATTACAAGAATGAGGAAGAGTCCAAGCATTTGTTTACCGAAGATGGCTGGCTTCGTACCGGCGATTTGGGAGTCATGGATGCAAAGGGCAATATCTATATCCGTGGTCGTAGCAAGGCTATGATTCTTGGTCCTTCCGGCCAGAATATTTATCCTGAGGAGGTTGAGGCCGTGGTTAATAACCAGGACTATGTTGCTGAGTGCGTTGTTGTGGACAGGGAGAAGAAGCTTGTGGCTCTTGTCTATCTCAATGAGACCGAGACTCGTAGGCTCGATGAGGCTAGCAAGGCTGCTATTCCCGCCAACATCGTTGCTGGTGCAAACAAGGCTCTTCCGGCTTATAGCCAACTTTCAAATGTTGAACTCGTCGATAAGCCTTTCGAGAAGACTCCTAAGATGAGTATCAAGAGGTTCTTGTATAAATAATCCCCTATTCTCGAGGCTTCTGTCCTCAGGCGATTCAAGAGAACTCGGGCGATGGAAATTTCAAAAGGGATTGGACCGATATACGTCAAAATCGATCCAATCCCTTTTATTTTTAGTACCGATGACGTGTACCAAAAAAATTGGACAAAAACTAAAGTTCAAATTATGTCAAGAAAGTACACGTTTGAGGAGAAGGTACAAGTGTATCTTCTACAGGAAAGCGGTAAGTCCTACCGCGAGATTGGGTTTATAATGATGATGTCAGTGGGTAGTACACACGGCATCTTAACTAGTCTAAGAAGTACATTACGAGAATTGCGTCCGGTCTGCGCTGCTATGAGCGAAGGTCAGAAGTCTTGTATTCGTGGGATAGTGTCGAGTATATCGGAAAAATCGTTATCTTTGGCCGAAAGGGAATCGCTGATTAACCAAATAGGCCGCCGTCAGTACAATAGATGGTACTTGTCATGGAAGGCCGGATTATTAGGCGAAAGGCCTGAAATACAAGAAGATATGAAAAAAGTAGAAGTTCCTCGCATAACGCGAAAGGAAGTAGTTGATGAGTACACTGAACGTATTTATTGGCTTCAGATGGAGAACGATTTCTTAAAAAAAAAGATGGAGGTAAGAGAAAGGCTCCAGCAGGAAGCAAAGAATGGGCGGAAATAATAATGGCTATCAGCGAGTTGCAAAGTCTGTATCCGCTGGATGATCTTCTGAAGTTCGCGGGGATGTCACGATCCACGTTCTACTATAGGAAGAAGAACATGTATGGCACCGAGAAGAAAAAATCTCTTAGGGAAAAGGTTCTGAAGGTGTTCTATGAAGACGGTAAGGAGTTCTATGGATGCAGGAAAATCGCAATCGTGATAAATAATGACGAGAGTGATGAGTTGCACTGTAACTTTAAGACCGCCAATAAGATAATGAACGAATTAGGTCTCGAGTGTAAATATCGCCCTAAGAAACATCACTATAAAAAGACGGACGAGAATGCTCAAGCCCCGAACCTCCTGAATAGGGACTTCTCCAGTGAGAGGCCTTTGAGAAAGTTGGTCACGGATGTTACTGAGATGGCTACGCCACATGGGAAACTGTATTTGTCGCCCATAATGGACCTCCACAGCAACCTGGTTGTCGCTTATGCGATCTCCATGAGCAATGACAGTGAGATGGTTATGGAGATGATGAGGCAGCTAGCGGAGAGAGTACCGGAACTAAAGGACCGTTCAGTTCTCATTCACTCGGATCAGGGCGGACTTTACAAGACGAAGTCCTATCTGTCGTTTGCCGAAGAGTATGGCATAATCAGGAGCATGTCTCGTAAAGGGAACTGCTATGATAATGCGGTGATAGAGAGCTACTTCGGAGACTTGAAGGAGTACATCGGGAACCTTTATGGCTGCCCATCCATGGACGACGTGTTGGAGCGAGTAGATGAAGCCATTCGCTACTTCAATGACGACAGGATAATGCTCAAACTAGGAGGTCTGAGCCCAAGGAGTTATCAAGAAAAACATATGAAAAACTTCTCGGGGGTATGCCCTAGCGGCAGGGGTCGAAGAACCCCTAAGAGCGAAAAGAAGGCTCGCACCACAAAATAAGTTCATTGAAAGGTTAAACGGCTGATTATCAATCGTTTGAAAAAAGATAAGGTAAAAATTATAAAAGTGTCCAACTTTTTTGGTACAGCACAGGATTGGATCGATATATGGCATTTTCGGTCCAATCCTTCCGCATTTTTCCAGCGGCGGCCCCGAGGAACGGTCTTCAGAGAGGTGCGGGGCGGAGGGCCGCGACTAAAGATTTTCACCTTTAGAGGAAAAATTTGTAAAAAAGTGAAAATGTTTTCGAGGGATATGGTATAAATCGAAACATTTTGGTATATTTGTACCTAGACACTAAAAGAAGCCTCGAGACCACAGCGAGGATCTTAATATTGGTACCACGACCGGCATCATGACCATCGCCACCAACATGGCCATCCTAACCGGCACGGGCTTCATGAAAATAATAATAACCATGGTAGGAAACGTCCTCACGATAAATACAGGCTCCATCTCCACCAAAATCGCCTTCTTCGTAGATGGAAAATTGGCCTTTGAGCAGAAGATTCAACATTCTCCGGAGGAACTCAAAAAACTCGGGGACATAATGAATCAGAACCCCATGCGCCGCGAAGCGGTCTTGGATTTTCTGCGCGAAAGAGGCATTCAAGAAGAAGATGTGGACATCGTCATGGCCCGCGGAGGCCTGATAACCCCAGTCATAACCGGCATCTACGACGTCAACGATGACATGGAAGAAATCCTTCGGTCCGGAAGAGACGGCATGCACGCCTGCAACCTCAGTGCCATCATCGCCAGAGAAATAGCGGATGAAGTCAATCGCGTCTGCAAGGCGAAAGGCGTCAAGGGAAGATTCGGTGAATGCAAAGCATATATCGCAGACCCGCCTAGAGCGGACGAAATGCTCCCCGAATGTCAAATTTTCGGCCTCCCTGAATTCCCCAGAGAGGTGCTTTTCCATGCCCTCAACTCCAGAGCGGTAGTTCGCAGGTACCTCAAAGAAATCGGCCACGAGAAAAACGACATCACGGCAATCGTATGCCACATCGGCGGCGGCGTGACCATATCGACGCATCGCAACGGACGCGTCATCGACACCAGCCACGGCCTCGGCGGAGATGGCCCGATCACCCCCGAAAGAGCCGGATGTTGCCCCGCATATCTCCTCATCGACCTTTGCTATAGCGGCAAATACACCAAGGAGGAAATGAAGCACAAAATCATTCGAGAGGGCGGCGCAATGGCATATCTCGGCACAAACGACATGCGTCTAGTTGTGGAAAAAGCCCAAGAAGGACTCGAAAATTACAAGCTCTTCCTCGACGCATTCTGCCTCAATATCGCCAAATACATACTCAGCCAAGCCGCTACGGTCTATGGAAAGGTGGACATAATAATCCTCACCGGCGGAGTATCCTACAATAAAGTCATCACGGACGACATCACAGCACGCGTCAATTATTTGGCTCCCGTGATTGTCTACCCTGGCGAGGACGAAATGCAGGCTCTTGCCGAGAATGGCTATATGGTGCTTGGCGGAGGCGTCAAAATCCACACATACAACAAAGATAGGCTTCTAGAAGATTAGAAAAACGAAAAATACCGTCTTCCAAAGACAAAAACTATAAGATATGGCAAACATAGACTTTTCAAACAGGTCCTTCGACTACTATCCCAGTAATGCGATAATCGTAGCGAAATGTATCGACGGCAAATGGACCGAGCCGCAAGTCACAAAGGATTTCAACCTTTCGGTGCACTGCTTCGCCGGTGTATTCCATTATGCCCCCTCATGTTTCGAGGGGCTGAAAGCCTATAGAGGCGTTGATGGCAGGGTTCGTCTCTTCCGTGCCGATGAGAGCGCAAAGCGTATGCAGAGCGCCGGCTGGTATCTTGACATGCCCGCCCCCAGCGAGGAACTCTTCATTAGCATGTGCGAGCAATGCATAAGAGAGAATTGGGAATTCATCCCTCCTTATGGTTCCAGCGCATCTTTTTATCTCCGTCCGATTCTTTTCGGTAGCAATCCGATTCTCGGTGTGAAGCCCTCTGACGATGTGACTTTCGTGGTCATGTCCTCAAGCGTGGGAACATATTCGGGCGACAAACTTCTCCATCCGACCAACGCCGTTATTTCTCGAAACTATGATAGGGCGGCGACATATGGTTCCGGAAAATATAAACTCGGCGGAAACTATGCGCAGTCGCTCCATGCCTATTCTTTGGCCCACAAGAGCGGCTACAAGGATGTAGTTTTCTTGGATAGCGGCACCCATACCCACATCGATGAGTTTGGCGCTTCCAACTTCTTCGCCATCAAGGATGACCGCTACATTACTCCTAAATCCGACAGCATCCTGCCTTCGATTACCAATAAGAGTATCAGGGTTATCGCAGCTGACATGGGGCTTAAAGTGGAGCAGAGAGTGGTTCCGGTTGAGGAACTTGCCGAATTTGACGAGGTTTATTCCTGTGGTACAGGCCTCATAGTTACTCCTATGCACACCATCGACGATAAGGTTTCGCTGGAGAGCAAAGAGGTGACTAAGCGTTACACCTTCGGAAGCCCCGACGAGTGCGGCCATGTCGGCATGGAAATCTACAAGAGAATGTACGAAATCCAGCGCGGTATCGCCGAGGATAAATACGGTTGGTGCAAGTTCGTGGAGGAGAAATGACGACTGCGGAACGCATAGCGGAACTTTTAAAGGCGGACATGGCGGATGAGGCCATAGAAGTTGCCAAGGCAAGCCTTGTGGATGAACCAAATGATGAGGTTTTCTATCTTCTTGGCAATGCTTATCGCAAAAAGGGCGATTGGCAAAATGCCATAAGCAACTATCTTGAGGCCATGGAATTGAATCCCGACAGCCCCGCCAAGAATGCCTACGCTATCGCCAACGACATATTGGACTTCTTTAATAAAGATATGTACAACCAATAACACTAAATACTATATGGCAAAAATGAGAGGAGCGATAGTTGTGAACGTCGAGAGGTGCAAGGGCTGCAACCTGTGCGTTGTAGCATGCCCGTTCGGCGTCCTCGCTCTTAGTAAAAAACATGTAAACCATAAGGGATACAACTACGCCGAGATGGTTTTTGAAGATAAATGCACCGGCTGCGCAAGCTGTGCCACGGTTTGCCCCGACGGCTGCATTTCTGTTTACCGGAAAAAGGAGGAATAGCTATGGCAGACAAAGAAGTTACCTTAATGAAAGGCAATGAAGCCATTGCCCATGCAGCTATCCGCTGCGGTGCGGACGGATATTTCGGATATCCAATCACACCCCAATCCGAAGTCCTGGAGACTCTAGCCGAGCAAAAGCCGTGGGAGACTACCGGCATGGTAGTTTTGCAGGCCGAAAGCGAGGTAGCATCAATCAACATGGTCTATGGCGGAGCCGCATCCGGCAAAAGAGTCATGACCTCATCTTCCAGCCCTGGCATTAGCCTCATGCAGGAAGGCATATCCTACATGGCAGGAGCCGAACTCCCCGCTCTAATCGTAAACGTACAGCGTGGCGGCCCTGGCCTTGGCACCATTCAGCCCAGCCAGTCAGACTATTTCCAGACAGTCAAAGGCGGCGGCCATGGCGACTATCGCTTGATTACCCTCGCCCCTGCATCCGTGCAGGAAATGGCTGATTTCGTGGACCTCGCATTTGAATTAGCATTCCGCTACCGCAACCCCGCCATGATTCTTTCAGACGGAGCCATCGGCCAGATGATGGAAAAAGTCGTTCTGCCTCCATTCAAACCCCGCAGAACCGAGGAAGAAATCATCCGTGAATGCCCCTGGGCTACCACAGGACGCGTTGGAATGCGTAAACCCAACATCATCACATCTTTGGAGCTTCAGAGCGAAGCCATGGAGATCAACAACTTGCGCATCCAGGCTAAATACCGCGAATGTGAAGCCAAAGAAGTCCGCTATGAGGAATATCTCTGCGATGATGCAGAATATCTGATTTGCGCCTTCGGAAGCGCTGCCCGTATCGCCAAGAAAGTCATTGAATTGGCTCGTGAGCAGGGCATCAAAGTAGGTCTGCTTCGTCCTATCACCCTCTGGCCTTTCCCTTCCGCCAAAATCGAAGAACTTGGCAAGCGCATGAAAGGCATACTTTCGCTTGAAATCAACGCCGGACAGATGATCGAAGACATCAAACTTGCTGTGAAATGCAGCATCCCCGTTGAACATTATGGAAGACTCGGCGGTATAATGCCGGATCCGGAAGAAGTGCTGGTTGAACTTAAAAAGATGGTGAAATGACAAAAGAAGAAATCATAAGGCCTGAAAATCTGGTCTATACCAAACCGGAACTGATGAATGACGTGCCCATGCACTATTGCCCTGGTTGCAGCCATGGAGTTGTGCACAAGCTCGTCGCCGAAGTTATCGCCGAAATGGGGATGACCGACAAGACTATCGCCATCTCTCCCGTAGGATGTGCGGTTTTCGCCTATAAATATATTGATGTGGATTGGCAGGAGGCTGCTCACGGACGCGCTCCGGCTCTCGCAAGTGCGGTTAAACGTCTATGGCCCGACCGCCTTGTTTTCACATATCAGGGCGATGGTGACCTCGCTTGTATAGGTACCGCCGAGACCATCCATGCTCTTAATAGGCGAGAGAATATAACCATAATCTTCATCAACAACGCAATCTATGGCATGACAGGAGGTCAGATGGCACCTACTACGCTCCTCGGCATGAAGACTGCCACCTGCCCCTATGGCCGTGAGGTGAAGTTGCATGGTTACCCTCTGAAAATCACCGAAATCGCCGCAACTCTCCCTGGCACCTGCTATGTCACCAGACAGGCAGTCCACACTGTCGCCGCTATCAATAAGACCAAACGCGCCATCCGCAAGGCATTTGAATATTCCATGCAAAACAAGGGCGCAAGCATGGTTGAGGTGGTTTCTACCTGTAATTCAGGATGGAAGATGAGCCCCGAAAAGGCAAATAAATGGATGGAAGAGAATATGTTCGCATTCTATCCTCTCGGAGACATGAAAGACACTGGTAAGGAGGAATAATTATGACACATGAACTTATAATATCTGGATTCGGAGGACAAGGCGTCCTCTCGATGGGTAAGATTCTCGCTTACGCAGGTCTTATGGAAGACAAAGAAGTGACTTGGATGCCCGCCTACGGCCCTGAGCAAAGAGGTGGTACCGCCAATGTTACCGTCATTGTCAGCGATGATCCCGTGTCTTCTCCTATTCTGAGTAGCTATGACACCGCTATTGTTCTCAATCAACCTTCGTTGGAGAAATTTGAGAGCAAAGTTAAGCCTGGTGGCACCCTGATTTACGATAGCTATGGCATTTCCGTGCCTCCTACACGCAAGGACATCAATGTCTATAGGATTGAGGCCATGGATACCGCTGCCGAGATGAATATGATAAAGGTATTCAACATGATAGTTCTCGGCGGTTTCCTCAAGGTGCATCCGGTTGTGACCGTTGATAGTGTGCTCAAGGCTCTCCGCAAAACCCTTCCCGAAAGGCATCACCACCTCATCCCTATGAATGAGGACGCCATCCGTAAGGGTATGGAGATTATTCAGAAGGTTTAGAAGTTCTGGATGAACTCTCAACTCATACTTTGCGATGGCGTCCATTCTGAGCGCCATCGCTTTTTAATAAAAATTACTATATTTGAGAGTTCAGAAACCATGTAATTATAATGAAGAAGATTTTTTCCATAGCGGCGATGCTGATCGCTCTTTGTGCCTGCAAGACTAAGCAGCAGGCTAATAATGTTCCTGCCTATCTGGACCCCAATAAACCAGTGGAGGAGAGAATCGAAGATGCGCTTTCTCGAATGACCTTGGAAGAAAAGGTCAGGATGGTGCATGCCCAATCGAAATTCTGCTCCAGAGGCGTTCAGAGCCTTGGTATCCCCGATATTTGGTGTACCGATGGCCCTCATGGAATTCGCCCCGAGGTGCTTTGGGATGAATGGGATCAGGCTGGTTGGACAAATGACTCCACTACCGCATTCCCTGCTTTGAGCGCTTTGGCAGCGACTTGGAATAGAGACCTTGGCTATCTCTATGGCCAAAATCTGGCGGAGGAGGCTCTTTTCCGCAACAAAACTGTCATTCTTGGCCCTGGCGTAAATATTTATAGAACGCCTCTCAATGGTCGAAATTTCGAATATTTCGGCGAGGATCCATATCTCACTTCCGAGATGGTCGTTCCCTATATCGAGGGCGTGCAGAGTAAGGGCGTAGCGGCATGCATTAAGCATTTTGCGCTCAATAATAATGAGATAAATCGTCATACTTCCAATGTGAATGTGGATGATAGAACTCTTTATGAGATTTATCTTCCGGCTTTCAAGGCGGCCGTGCAAAAGGCTGGAGTTTGGGCGGTTATGTCGGCATACAACCTTTATCGAGATGAGCATGCTTGCAATAATAAACGTCTCATTATGGATATTTTGAAGGGCGAATGGGAGTTTGACGGCGTTGCCATTAGCGACTGGGGTGGCGTTCATAACACATTGCCCACGATTGAGAATGGTCTCGATATGGAATTCGGATCATGGACCGATGGCCTATATGCCGGAGTGTCAAATGCTTACGATAATTATTATATGGCAAATCCATATCTTGAGGCTCTTGCTAATGGTCAGACAAGTGAGGCGACTTTGGATGACAAGGTTCGTCGTATTCTCCGTTTGGAATATCGCACCAATATGCGTGAAGGCCGTGAGCATGGTTCTCAGTGCAGCCCTGCGCATTATGCCGCCGCTCGCAAAATCGGCGCAGAGAGCATCGTGCTTCTAAAGAATGATGATAATGTGCTTCCTATTCCGCAGGATGCCAAGATTTTGGTAGTGGGCGAGAATGCCATTAAGATGATGACCGTTGGTGGTGGAAGTTCTTCGCTAAAGGTGAAAGATGAGATTCTTCCCCTCGATGGTATCAAGGCTAGATTTGCCAATGTGAACTATCAGAGAGGCTATATTGGCGATGTGACTGGTGAGTATAATGGTGTGACTTCCGGTCAGGATTTGACTGATTCTCGAAGCGAGGCACAACTGATTGCCGATGCCGTGAAGGCCGCTGAAAATGCTGATTATGTTGTTTTTATAGGTGGTCTCAACAAGGGCTACCATCAGGATTGCGAGGATGGTGACAGGCTGAGCTACGATTTGCCCTATGCACAGGATAAGGTGATTGAGGCTTTGGCTGCTACTGGCAAGAAACTCGTTGTTGTGAATATTTCCGGTAATGCCGTGGCTATGCCGTGGATTGACAAGGTGCCTGCTGTGCTTCAAGATTGGTATTTGGGCACTCAGGCCGGTAATTCTCTTGCTGATGTGCTTTCTGGCGATGTCAACCCTTCCGCCAAGCTTCCGTTTACGATTCCTGTCAAGATGGAAGATGGTCCTTTGAAGACTGTGCAGCAGTATCCTGGCGTTCTTCGTGAAGGCATCAAGATCGATGATATGGAAGTTTGGGATGTTGATTATTCTGAGGGCATTTATGTGGGCTACCGGTGGTATGAGAAGCAAAATGTCAAGCCGCAGTTCGCTTTTGGTCATGGTCTTAGCTATACTACCTTTGAATATGGCGATGCTAAGTTGAAAAAGGGTAAAGGTGGCGATGTAGTGGTTTCGATTGATGTGAAGAATATCGGCAATGTGGCTGGCGCTGAGGTTGTTCAGCTATATGTGCATGATGTTGAGGCTTCCGTGGATCGTCCGCAGAAGGAACTTAAGAATTTTGATAAGGTATATTTGCAGCCTGGTGAGTCCGCTATTTTGAAATTTACTCTAAGCAAGGATGCTTTCAGCTATTTCGATGCTGACAAGCACGAGTGGGTAGCTGATCCTGGTGACTACGAAATTTCCCTCGGATCCGCCTCCGACGACATCCGCAGTAAGGTGATTTATACGCTTTAATGCTTATGCGCTCGTTTCAAGTAATAGTTATTTCAAATTCCAAAAATGTATTAGGAACGTTAAGAAATTTTATTATCTTTGCGACTAGAAAGGCCCATGCTTTGGTTTGATGCGCTGCCGTCCTGCTCGCCGCCTCGTAAGGCAGGTTCGGAGGTAACATTTGCAGATGCGGTATCTGTAGCAGAAGAATCTGCGCACTTCTCCCAAAGTATAGGCTTTCTCTTTATATTAGATATTCTATCGTAACCTGACGTTTTTATTCCCAAGAAATTATCATTCTCAGTATAGACTTCAACTGTGATAGTCCTAACACCTATCTTGCCTCGATTATTTTCTATTGAAAAAATAAATGTGCTACTTCTCCCGACTCTAACGTGGTCAAAGTTATTCATTACATGAACGATAAAACTAACAGCATCTTCAATAGAGATAAGCTTAAGTTCTTTTCTATGTTGTTCAAAGACGTGTTTGGCCATACTATATGTAAGACGAAATGGCATAGGTAAAATTCCTATATTATGGAATACTTCTATAGGGATCTCTACTAGATTAATACACCCGTTCCTATCTTGGTAGAAATTTCCACCTCTTGTGCTATCAATATTACTCAAGAAATATTCTTGATTCTTACTTTCATTTCCAATATGCTCATTTTGTCCCTTTAAATTAGGCTCCTCTCTATTTTCAAAATTGTCATAATTCTTAGAATCTATCATATACATCTCTTTATGATGAGTCGATTCAAAGATAAAGACTAAAAATCGAGTTCAATACAACATAAGTCCAAGATTTATAGCGAGTTATGTGAAATTTATGGTAAAGAAAAAGTTTTCCACCTCGCTGGAAGTTAAAATTCATATATTTCTCATGCCACAAGGTGGAAAAGTTTATTTTATCATCATTGAATATCAACTGGTTACAAAGGTATCTGATGCAATATAAAATAGTCCAAATAAAAACCGGCCTTGAATCAAGGTCGGTTTTTCATTTCTTATGCGGATTTAAAGGCCCAGAGGACGATGCCGATGGAGACGGAGACGTTTAGGGAGTGTTTTGTGCCGTACTGCGGAATTTCTAGGGAGAAGTCGGAGGCATCTACAGCTTCTTGAGAGACTCCGTCCACTTCGTTGCCAAAT
>Ga0181612_118995_pt1 | contig 34722 bp, 12 predicted proteins | sample HoacroProtozoa21_FD_119630 | JGI IMG/M metagenome (GOLD analysis project Ga0181612, IMG submission 119630) | Hoatzin crop microbial communities from Cojedes, Venezuel. Combined Assembly of Gp0051906, Gp0051904, Gp0051908 | reverse complement strand
CCCACCGCCCAGCTCCCCCCCACCGGAACACAGCATGACGGCACATGGTATGGAATACCTGGCTCTCTTTGTTCAGGTTGGGGTTGGGCCAGCCCACCCGGCTGTGCCCCTTCCTGGATTCTGGTCGAACCCAGGACATGCTATTAAATTAAAGCTGTGCAATGCCACCTAAGAGGAGCTGAGAGAAGTTGAGAAACATTACTGTTAATGCAGCTTAATCAGATGATCCACTCAGTTCTAGAGAATTTAGAGAGCAACGATCAGTTTGGAGTAGTTTTAAGCTAAAATCGTAGAGATCTGGGGGGGAGATTCTTTTTGAGACTTTTTTCCCTTTCCCCACAGTCTGTGTTCTAAATTCCTCACAGTGAAGTAGCAAAGGTTTTTATAATACAGCCATGATCAGCCCCCAAAATTCCACTTTGAACACATAGAAATGCAAAAGTTGAGTCATATTAGGCCTGAACTTTGCTGTCGGTTGCTCTTTGTGATGAACTGTACCAAAACTCGGAATACAAAGACCTCCAAATTTTTGACCTCCAAATTCATGCCTTCAGTGCAGTTTGAGGTTAGCAGTGTACCTGTCCATGAACATTTCTCTTTTCATCTTCCTCTGTAGCTGAGCAAATTTCAAGTAGGGATTGCCAAAAACACCAGCAAATGTTAGAGACGTGTTTTGTCTGAGATCACTTCCTGTGCTAAACCCAGGAGCACCCTCTGACTGGCTGACCAGCTAACTGTAATACGCAGGCATCTATTACTTCCATGAAGAAAATTAGACATTCCAGACTTACAGCTCTGTGTATTTTGCCAGACCAAATGCCATCGTCTGTTAAGCTCTTCCTCAGAGAGGAGAATCTGGCCACTTACAGTTAGTATGAGCCAAGTGATCAGTACGCCAGGTCTGCAGTTGAAAATCTGGAATTATCTTGAGCAGCGGTAGGAATATTTAGGGATGAGTGATTGTAAGAAAGGACTTGTGGGACTGGCAGTGTTCAGCAGGACTTTGGCCAAGCTAAACACCAAGAAGAAAACAGTCTTCAGGCATTGCAGCATAATCCCAGACCCCCTCCTGTCTACACATATCTAACAAACTTAGTTTAAGATGTAAGAAAATAAATGTGCAGACAAAACAAAGCTTCACATAGAATTCATGGGGATTTTCTCTTCCAGGTAGAGTGTAGAAAAGAGTAACAAGGAGCAGCTTCATAAATGACTCCAAGAAAGGAGTCACCGGTCATCAGCATCTTGAGAAAGAGACTGAAGACAGTCCTTAATTCCAGTGAGACCTCTGCCTCAAGGTCTGTTCAATGACCTTGCAAGCAGCTAAGGCTGTATTTCTAAAACAGTGGCTTTCAATCTGTGGTCAATAAAACACCACAAGTCCATAGACTTTTTCTGTACATGCAAAGTTAGCAAGACTGTTCTCAAGAAGGAGAAAATTGACATCTACAGCTTCACTGGAAAAAAATTTAAGCCCCCCTGACAAAAAAAAAAAAAAAAAACAAACAAACATGAAAACCGCTGCTCTGCAGTATCTGATCTGGCCATCTTGTAGACAGAAGAATGTTAGAAAGAGGATAGAGTAAGCATAAAACTTAGCTGGCTGATACTCAATCTGGAAAAGAAAATGGGTGTTGTTGGCTAAGAAAAATAGTCAAAAAAGATAGGTAAAACTGGTCTCTCAGTTTAGAGAGAAACATGGGATCAGGTCTTTAGGGCTGTGTTGTACTCACAGCTGCTATTTGGAAAGGAAAACACAGCTATGGCCCTGCCGTGTTTTTTTCGCTCTTTTCATACAGCCCAAAGGTTAAACTAATTTTCTTTGAGGAGCATATCCTACAATTTCCGCCATTCATTACATGGTGATCTCTAACTTACACTACTAGGACAGCAATTCTGACAGAGCTAAATTATAGGAATATTTGAGATCGAAGGCTAGTGCAGAAGAGGTCATTTGCTACATGGCACCTCTTTCAACTAGTGCACTGCATAAGCAATCTTGGACTTGCATTGGCTCTATAAAGATTAAAAGATACTACTTCAGGCATTAGTTTTGCCTTACTTGTACAGGTATGATCAGAGACTGTGTCTAGTGTGCTGATAAATTCATGAGCAATGGAAAGATACAGCAGGATGCTTTGCATGAGGCTACCTGACCTTTAGAGATTACTTTTTTCCTTCACACTAAAATTATTCTAATTTTCTGAAGTTTAGGACATGCTGTTTACCTGAGCTGAAAAAGATTCAGTTAATCATAGCTTTAAATTAGCTAAGAATAGATGCAGGATTAAGATTTGTGTTAATTATTGCTTTATGGGAAGTGTTTTATGTAAAAACTCATTTTTGAGTTTTTGTTGAAATCAATGGTCATCAGTAATCTGCGTTATTGGGATAGAAGCTGTAGATGCGGAGTACATATTAGGAAAACAACAGCATTTCCATGTCAGGAAACTCATTGTCTTAAGAGTACCCAAGACTGAAAGCTAAGGAGGAGAAGGGAGAAAAGTCCCTCTCACTCCTTCCCATTGAACGCAGACCACTGTGCATGATTAGTTAAATATCTTCTGGACCTGAGGGATGGAGAAAACGGTGTGAAATAAAATGACTCTATAAGCTTATTGATAAGAGATAGACCTATGTTTCTGGCCCAAGAATGTTTCATATAAAATATTCCAAGAAGATTTTGAAAACAGCCATTAAACAAATATTCAAATCAAATGTGGACCTACCCTTAACTGAAACTGTTTGAAAAGTGGAACCTACAAAGAAAACACTGAGTAAAACATTTCCAGCAAATTGAAATATTTTTTTCTGTTCTTTTTTACTCTGGCAGTGGGCCAAGATATTAATTGTTGCGATAAGGTTTCTTTTAGCCTGTATAAGAGGAATGCATGATGCGTGGGATATTTTCCGTCTCCTGTGGACCTGCGTAATGGACTTTGTGAGTCACCACATGGTTGTCTTACTGGAGGTGCAGCAAGGCATGATTTGTCTCACTACCAGTTAAATTTTTTGAATGTAGGATGACCGCACACCTCTCTTCATGTGGCACTTTTCTGTGCCATGAAATAGCATCTGACCAACTTCATCCCTACCTCTTTTGTTTGCTGCTTTTGGCTGATAGTCCATGGCCAGTGAAGAACCAGATGACTCCCAGTTTTGGTGCTTTCATGTCTACCAGCCTCATGGCTTATTCCCACGGCTTCTGACACTGCTGAGTTTCAAACGGCGGCCAAGCTGGACACACCCAAATCCTTTCCATTGTTGCTAGTTCACATCAGCCAAACGCATGTGGAATTTAAAGATATGGAGGTGGAGGGTAATGCTTAGGCCAAGAGCCACCAGGCCAGCTTGTGTTCTAAAGATGAGATATACACGCACATCTAGGATTCTTTTCTGCTCACTCTCCCGATACTGTACACAGAGAGGTGCAGGTGTTTGGAGAGTTCCCAGGCCTCAGCACATTCATCCTCCAAAGATATTCAGAGCGACTTACTTACTGGCCTCCTAGTTTCCTCTGGCTGACTTCACCTCATGGCAGGGTTTGGTCCCTTGGAGCACACTTCTGTGGAGATTTGTGTGGTGATGTGCGTGTATTTCTTAAAAAAAAGACAAAACAAAGAGACAAAGAAATATCCCTGGGCAAAACAGTTTATCCTGCACATTCCTATCATCCAAGCTAAATGTTAATGCTTTTACAAACCACTAGTACCTCCAAGAGCCCTAAGGACAGTGACGCCTATTTTCCTAGGAAGCCATGTTTTGGAGGTGCGTGTACATTCCCAGGTGTCTAGTACGCACGAAGCTCAAGTCTGCCTGTGGGGTAACTAGTAAAGGCTCTCTTGGCAGAACTTAATAGCTCTGATAGCTCTACTTCTCTGACTGTGGGCTCAGAAGTTGTTAGATGAGGATAGGAGAAGAGAAAGAGAGAGGAGTCTGTATGAGTCCTGTTTCCTTAAGAAAGCAAGTTTTTATATACTCTGTCACACACAGAAACACTGATCAGGCTCAGACTGAGAAGGAAATTTTTGTTTTCTGCTCACAAAGACATTTTTTGCTCCCAAAAGTTCCACTCCCCGTATTAAGCAGAAAATCCAGCTGACAACTGAAGTTCCTTTCTGTTGACAGTCTCACCAAATCTGGTATATTCATACAAAATGTTTTGGTTCTAAGTGATTTTTATTAACAAAAGAATGGGTGATTGTAAAAGTCCCAACCAGTTACAGTCTGAGACTGATTACACTTGGATTTTGAAAAGAGATGGGTAATGCAAAGCGTAGAACTAGATCTGTTTTACCATTCCACGCAGTTGTTGATAATGACATGATTTGGGTCAAGTATATACTAAGACTCTGGAGTTTACCTCTTCACATTTGGTTGTATTCAGTGCCAGCTGAAAAGAACATTACGATAACACTTTACATAGACTGATCAATTTTATCCTTTCACATAGGGATATTATTTTTAAAAAAGTTTCCTGGAGATCATTCTTTGCAAATCTAAACATCAGTACGTATTTCTTTCAGAGTCCCAGTGCATGACTTCTATTCCTCCAATAATTTCACCTTCATTGCTATTCATTCACTTTCTCTTCATACCATGCATGTAACAGGCCTTCATGAGGTAGCATGTAAGCCCACGCTTGAAACCAACATTAAGGAATGCTTCTGCTGCAATATATATATATACAAAAACTAGACGACTCCATTAATCTCACAATTCAGACCGGTACTCAGCACTCTCAGGTTTTGCACACAATTTTCCTGAGTAAAACTACTCAACCAGATTGATTGGAAGAAGAAATTATATTCCACCCACATGATGTGGGGGGGGAAAAGATATAAAATGGCAAAGATTTCAGGAGTAGTACTGACTCTGTTGTAATTTTTTTCTTTTTTCCTTTTTCTTTTTTTTTCTTTTTAATTTTATTTTTATTTTTTATTTTCTTTTTTCTTCTACTTTTTGCCCAATTTGACATTTATTTGTGGCAGACGTAAATCATTGGAAGATGTATTGGTGGATCATAACCCTGCCACCCCAAGGCAAGATTCCTTTTCATCATACTTCTTTCATAATTTTCTGTGATCTTCCTGCTTGAAAACCAAACTGAAAAACTTGTGACTGCAGCATATTAAGAAGAAGTTTTCTGTCCAAGAATCTTGTCAAAGAGGAGTCTAAAAAGATAAGACACTAAAATTTAAGTCTCCTAAGACAACATACGAATTCAAACAGATATCATTCAGTGTTAAGCTAAACTCCAATAAAATTTATCCACTCAGAAAATTATTTGTTTCAAGCAAAAGCTTTTGAAATAAAGTGTTGGAAAGCTTTTGACAAGTTCCTGTTTTGTATGTAATTTTGATAGTTTTCTTTTTTTCCTTAGTTGTCTGTAAATACCAATGCTAAACTATCTAAATTTTGCAAGGGGGAGTAGGTTCAATGTGGAATTACGTAAAACTATTTATGATGTCCCATTTCCTTCCCAGAACTGTTGCTTCCCCATCCCACCAGTATCGATGTCCTCAAGTACATAGGGTTAGATCTGATAATGTGCAGATCCCACTTAGTCTACTAAAAAGTCAGTAAAGGAAATCAAACATTTACATCTACTTTTGCATGCCTAATTGCTTTCTAGATCAGAGTTATTAGCATGAAGAGAGCTGAACCACTTGCAAATTCTTAGAGCAAGGACATCTTTTTGTATGTCAAAGCACTGCACACTTTAGGGCAATACTAGAAGTGACAGTCATACGTACACTCTTTGCAAAAAATTATTTTGGACTTGGTATCTAATATAGAAACTGAAAAAAGACAGATAAGAGTTGTCTTAATTTAGTGGTTTTGTGGGAGATTAGGAAAATCCACTTTTAAACCCCATGGAAAATAGCTTTGTAAAAAAAATTTTTCGTGGTTAGCTTTCTGTTCTGTTTCTTTGTGTTTTTACATATGTCTTTAATATAAATCTGTAATGATAAATTAAACTAACAACAGATATGTTTTGATTCTACTAAATATTTTTAGTACACTTAGATAGCTTTAAAATCATGTGGTATTAAAAGTAAAACCTGATGGTATTTTTTTGTAATTGTTTTACTATATCTCTATTATTCACTGCATATAATTCCTATTGAGTGTAGTAAGATCAGGATTGAGATCTAAGCTGGTATTTTGAAAATAAAATATAGCAATTTATACACACACACACACTATATATATGTATATGTATACGTATATATAAATATATATCTAATGTGTATATATATATGTATGCAATCATGTAGCCCAGCAAATTTTCACAAAAGATTTTATAGATGCGCTATGTCCAGATGAAAGGGTTAAAAAATGATGATTTTGAACACAGCTTGCAATGTGTGTTGAGTGCATTGTAGCTATACATAACATCCGCCCAAGTCTTTGCAGATGTTACTTAGTTTTGCCAAGCAGTTTCAACACTCTGGATGAGGTCTTGAACTCAGGTTTGGCTGATCCACTGCACTCTACAACATTTCTTCCCCAATGCAGAAGGGAAACTAAATGAGCTACAATTGCTCTGGTCAGCTGATTTCCCCACATCCATTTCTTGTGTTTTGGAATTACCCATGACAAAAAGTTGTCCTCTGAACACTAAAGAAGGGCTCAGGAGAAGTTTTTCAAAAGCAATCATGAGTAAACAGAGCTAAGCATCAACACATAACATCATCTTAGTCTCACACAGGATAAATACATTAAAAGGACCCAGGTTAACAGGAAGAAACTCCAATCTTTTTCTCTTATCCATGTTACTAAAGTCATTTCCTTGATGAAGACCTTGCAAACATAAATGTCTAAACAAAAATCCCCAGTCCTATGAGCAATTATTAACACTTCTTATTTACCTTCAGTTTTTCTTCTTACACTCCACTATCGGATATAATAAAGGAGAATTCGAGGGATTAAAAATAGTTAAATAAAAATATAGTCAAGTCAAAGAACAGTAAACAAAAAAAGACCATTTCACAAGTGTTTCCCAATGCTGATTTTTAGCCCATTGAAAAGATAAGATAGTCAGCATTAGTCAGCTGCTAGTAACGGACATTTTCACTTCCTTGAGTTTGTCACCCACCCACGCTGTTCCCATTTCAGCAAAAACAACATAGCGTGGTACTAGTAATGTTTTATCCCTTTACATATTTTGGAGCAGTAAATTTGGTATGGGAAAAAGTTCCTTTTGTGCCACTAAGCTTCCCAAAGAATGTAGTTTCCCAGACCATCTATTTCCGCTCACCTCTTTTCATATGTGCTTTGGTATGGAATGAGCCCTTCGGAGGGGATCTTGTGACTTCTCTGAAAAGTTCGCAGCAATTATCATCTTTCTACAAGTAGTCCTTCCAAGCTGTGACAAAATGAGTATTTGAGAACAGTCAGGTGTATGTAATGACATACTTGTAAAAAAAATACAAGTCTTTCAAGGTCAGTTATATTTGTGAATATATACTACATGAATATACGTGAAGGAAATTCCAGACACAAGCATGCACCACTGAGGGGAGTTTAACATTCTAATGAAACTTCTTCTTGTGTCCTGCTTCCTAATATATGATAACTTTAACACAAAGACATTAAGATCTCTGCTTTCAATGGCAGTGGAGCCTTTGTCTTCTCTCCAAAAGCTAATTGGTTCCGAAGATTTTAATCTAGTTAATCAGCAATGATGATCCAGAAAATGCCATTTATCCTTCAAAATGATGTTTGAGAGAGAGCGCAATGTGACAATTCAAGAGGGAAGCTGGTGTTAGATCCTCCCAGACACCAGTTACTTCAAGAATAGCAGCAATGTATCTTTTCCATGGTATTTCTGCATGACTTTCGTTGACCTATTTTCCACTTTCATCTTAGGCAGCTGCGATTGCTAAACCATCAGACTAAACAACAAAAAAGTCACGTCGGGGAGGACAGCTTACTTTTACACAGATTAGTGGTATTGTCTTTTTGAACTTTCTGACCACTAACATCAGAGATCTTCAAACCTGTGTAACAGCTGCACTTGAAAATGCTAGTGATTACTGTAAATTACTGCTTCATTTCTTATGATAATTTTTAAACTTTTGGCACATCACAGGGCTAAAATATAGTCAGTAGATGGAAGGAACCGGGATGAGGAGTACAATTTTAATGACAAAAGAACAACTCCATAGAACTTGAAAATAAAAACAAGAGCTTCAGAGTTCATGTTTATGGTTGTTCAAATAAATTGAAACATTTTATAATCTTCAAATCCATTTTTAAATGTGGAAAAGTATAGAGAGGTCATATTCTGTATAAATTCACTGTATTCACTTCTATTCTGGTCTTCAAGCTAACTCAGATTTCTTACTTTTCTTGCTCCTGCAGAAACATTGCTCAGACACAGAGCTCCTTTGCTTAAAACCCTGATACGCAGTTGACTTACCTAAAGGGAGAACCATCCAATTTCTTGAATCCAGCACTTAATCTGCACAGAAAGCTCTACAAAAATAAAAAACCCAGCAAGCAGTATCTTTTATACAAAGGGTAAAATTTAAATAATACGTATTAATAAGAAAATCTACAAGTAAACATGTTTATAGCCCTCACTTTACAGCTGTTAACATGTACTTGAATGCAAAAGGCAAACCTTGAAGATCATACTGCATACGTACGAGCACATTCCCTTCTGCTCTTCTTTACCACTTGATTTCTCAGGTGGTGTCTGCACAGTGTAACACCTTTGTTGGCGGATATTCTCTATATGCTACCCCAGGTCTACGCCCTGCTATTTGACCTTCCCCACACCCCCACACTCCCTTACCTCTTTCATACCAAACCAGCTGGAGACAAACATCCATCTACTTTTGCAAGCCACGACATTGGGTACCATTAAGTTTGGTTTTTTACTACTTGAAGTCATGTCAGCATCCAGTCCAGCTGCAGACAGAGGGGTTCCCACTAAGGACTAGCACTTACCCCAGATTCTGTGCTGTTTCACCCTCCATCTCTCACCCATAGCCTGGAAGATACTTCAGACCCACAAACAGGCCTGCCCCATCACTAGAGACTTGTCGAGAAATTGGGGCCATTGGCTGTACCTGATCACCATGCCTGGACTTGCTCTTCTCTTCTTGTTTGGGTACCACGGGTCTCTGTCCTACCTACCTCATTGGCTCTGGGCACACCTGTACTTGCAGAGCAGCCCTGCTCCTGCTGGTCCCTGACAGCTCTGGGTTCATGCAAACCAACCACTTCAACAGAATACCTCTGTCCTGGGAATCTGTCTGACTCCAGCTGGTATTTAAGAATCTAAAGTATAAGGTTCTCTTAATGTGAAGCATGAAATTCTGCAAAATTTGGAGCCATTTGTAATCTCCAATAAGTATTGAAACTTGGAAATCAAAATTTAGATAGATGCTTCAGAAACACAGAGATTAATATGAAGAACTGAAATAGTTCTGAAATAGTACTTACAAGAATCAAGTTTCAAAGAGTTGCAAGGTTCTTTCATGATACCTGAACACCTAATCCTAGAAATATTTCAAAATGATGCAGAGGTTTTGGCATGGATGTTTGCTTTTGAGTCAGTAGAAATTATCCAGCTGAGTCCTACACAAGTTTTAGCACTATACTTTCAAGCAACAGGTTTTTCAGAAAGCTTTCTAGATAGTTCATTTCTGTATAAGATTTTAAAATGAGTGCTCTGTTTCCAGAAATGCAGACTGGCTCCCACTCTAGCAAAGAACAATGTCACACACATTAACACAGCGACATTCCAGGGTTGCGGTTTTTTACAGACTAAATTATGTTTCCAAATATTAAGGTGATAGCAGATAAAACACTGCATTGACTGAGAGATGAATCCTGATTACTTGATAAGAAAAGGCAAGATTTGAGAATTTACCATAATAGATCCAATCTGTCCAATGCAATATTTGGTTCTAAATAGCCTATATTTAGTGTAGTAGTTCACGTCATGTGTGATGCTATACAAAACACACTAACTTGTAAACAACCAGAGAATAACCATTTTTAGTATCATTTTTCTAATGTTATACTCTTATAAGAAGTAAAGTGCTTACTGTGAAAAATCTTACCTGATTTTGGAATCAGATCCTAGAAATAGGCTAGATTTCTACTTTTTTATTACTTTTATTTGGATGCAGGGGAAGAATTAGAAGCATCAGAAGGGATCTACAGTGAGCAGATTGAGCAACCTGAAGACAGGCATACCTGAAAACTCTGCTACTTCTAGTGCTACCATGCTGTTTTATGTTGCTGTGTTCTGCATCGAAATAATACTGAGGGTCATGGTCCAGGGTCTTCTTCCAGCCAATTGTAAGTGCTGAAGTTATTCCTTTGAATACAGGCTTACGGATCATTTATTTTCAAGATCCTTCTAAAGGAAAAAAATGATGATTCCCCTGTATGCATTTGAAAAAACAGAAAAAAAATATTGGGGTGGGAGGGAAGTTTCATAGGGAAGGTAATGATTGCAGCACACCTGTGTAGTGATTTGGCTAAATAACAACATCTTCTAACCGGCCTTTGCCTTTACATACAATGGGTTATTAAACCTTAGTGTAGACCGAGTGTGAATTTAGAATTTAAAGTTAGCAGATATTATGACAGGTGACTGAGATGAAAGAAAAGGGCAAACCCAGATGTTCAAGTCAGAACTGTGTGGAGAACACCTGAGAGAGGTTCTCAGCTCTGCGGGCTGGGTATTTCAGTTTGCTTAATGTCAGTTCAGAACTAACTGTCACAGATGACTGAATATAAAGATTCCTGACAGAAGGTGATAATGTCCTCATCAGATGTATTTTACTGTGCCTGTAAATATATAAGTTTATAGCCTGCAGAAATGTATTAAGTTTATTTATTAAATATGCATTATTACCTTTACTAATCCTGATAGAGTAGAAATACTGTGAACTTTACTGGAAAAGAATAAGAAACTTGTCACTGGTTATATTACACACTATGGTGTCAGACCTTTTTCAGTAAGAAAAAGACAAGAAAGGTGGCATAATAAAGAGAATAATGAACATGGAAATATGATGTTTCTGTCATATAAAGCATGAAGTAAAAAGCCACACAGATTCCAGAAGTTAGTTGTAAAATCCTTCAATTACTTTGTCGTATAACCAGTGAAAAGATCTTGGTGGTCTATCTCACAGGTTTGGTAAGGTCTCTGCAGTCCTACAGAGCTGAAGGTGTGATTTGTAAGTGCTTGCTCTGCTGCACTGAGTTTTCTACTCCACAGCATCCCAAACTGATGTCTGCAAACTTCACCTCCCAAAGTCCAGGGTGTTTGCTTGGTTATATATTAGAGGGATAATGGCTCAGTAGAATGTATTAATGCTCAAGGAGTAATTTCGTTATTCTACTGGCCCATCAGCATGCTGCTTTCAGGACATACATGAACAGCCTTCCATCAGGGTCTGCTGTAGACATCATCGGCACTGGCATTTCTGGAGAGCAGAAGGCCAGGGTGACTCACTGCTCTGGATTTCCAAGTGTTAGCTACAGGTCTTTAAGGCATTTCTCGAACACCTTCTGTCTTGCATTGGAGGGTGGGAGAGAATGGCATTGCTCTAGAGTGAATTGAAGAATTGTGGTGGACTGATGCAAAATTTTCACAGGTGCCAACAGAGGTTTAACGCCTGAATGTCAGCAGTTATTTGGAAGCCAAAGTTCTGCAAACAACCTCAACTTATACTTTTGAGAAATGTCTCTTCTAAGGCTTTTAAAGGTGTTATAATCAATAGAAGCAAAATAACTAGCTGATCTGTAGTACTGTACTACGTTACACTTGCATTTGGTGCTCCAAAAGCTTTTTTCTGGGCATTTCTTACTCACCAACAGAAAAGAATATGGTAAAGTTGCTTTCCTGTATTTATTAGGAAACTCAGGACAGTTCATCTAAAGTGGTTAGAGGTGTGAATTTAAATTGGATTAATCAAACCACATTAAGCCTTTGTGTAATCACTTTTGTTCAGTATTAAAATTCCTTTGTATTATCTATATATATTTAATTAGCTTCTCAAGTAAATTAAACCATATTTAGTGGAGGTAATTTTAATACTGGTAAAAGTGTTAACATTGGAAGTGAAAGTGACTGACCTAAATTACCAGCTCTGACTTTTATTGCTGGAAACAGCTTTGCATTTAAACAAGCTGTCATAAAAAGCATAGTTGTGGGGTTGTTTTAAATCTCCATGCAAAAATTACTTGTGTATGCATGACAGCAAAGATAACTTTTAAAAATCCAAAAATCGACAAATGTAGAATTTCTGACTCTTTCGTTATCTATCAGTTTCTGTAACTTTAACTCTTCTTCCTCCAGATGTTTTTCATATGGCCCAAGAGTGGCCACTTCTTGCAACTGTAACTGGAAGAAAATAAAAAAAGACTCTCTAGAGAACTTTGCTCTACAGAGTATTGTATGCACTGTGAAGGTTTTTGGAAGATAATTCTGTGTAAGATAATGAGCTTGCACGGTAACCCTGCTAATGTTTTGCTGTCAGGACAAAGCAACATGATGAAATTGAAGGTAAAGACCTATCAAGTGTTGTGTCTGAGTTGTATAATTGTTTTGGATATTATTGATGCCAAAGTATTCAAACCGCAACTCACATAGAGCTAGTCAATTTTAACTGAGGAAATTTCCCATCAGAGAGAGAAATTCTAACCTAAAAACCACATAAAATTAACACTGACATAAAGCTGTACCACTATTTCACACAGCAGTTGGTGGAAAATTTTCACAAATGATTGCTGGCAATTCACCACTTCTGTTTTTTTGCAGGAGGACAAAAACAATTAGCTGAAACCATGCCAAAGACATGACTCAATAAACATTCTTCCAGAATCAAAAGTTAGTGGACTTTTAGGAAAAAAAAAAATGATTCAGCTGAAGGTGCCTGTTATTCATAATTAACTGGGCAAATTTCTCCCATTTAAAAGACTTCAATGAGAGACCCCTCCTAAAGTTTGCCTCTGCCATTCTAGGATTAAGAACAATATGGTTATGATTTAACCGGAATTTGAGTGTCGAAAGTGATAAAAAGAAATCAGCGAAAACTGTATGTTAAATAAGCTTTTAGCAAACATTCCAGAGGCAGAAATGCTTTGACAAAACTATTTTCAACCCCATGGGAAGATGAATACACTGACAAGAACTGGAAAGAATTTTTTAATTCAAAAGGACAAAAAAAGCTAAATGTTTTGGGAAATATATTTGTAATTACTAATTCAGAGTAATATATTAATAAGGCATGTCTCTCAAGGAGTTTAACAAATTATTTGAGAAAAACATTCAGGACATTATACCTTACGGATAGCAGAATAAATCTACCAGCTGTAGTACAGAAGACATGGCAATTTTACTGTATTTGTTTACTATCATTCTTTGGTATTCATTTGGGTTGTCAAACATTACACTGAGCTAACACGACATTCAGGATGAGATTCATCTCACTTCAACACCTAAATGATAGTTTCTTGTCTAAGTTCTTTCTTGAACAGTTTTCCTTGAAGGCAATTAAAAGTGGAATTCCAGATACAAAAGAAATCCATGCCTCCTGTTGGAGCCATGTAGCTCGTAGTAGCATGAATCACCTTCTTAAAATGACCTGCTTTCTTCACAGAGTGCAGAGGCAATCGAGACAATTGGTTTAAATTAGGTACTTATTTTTTCAGATGTGTGGTGTTATACACAATGAATCTCACTCTGTAGATACAGTGTAAAATTTTATATTCTAAGGAGAAAAACAGCCTGTCTGTCTAAAATTGGTTTAGTTTTCCCTTATTGTGCGTGGTTGGCTGATTAGTATAACTATGAAATGTGAAGAGCCAGAGCCTTTTTTCTTCATTTAGGAAGTCTATTCACATTCAGTGTGCTATTTAAATTTTAGTTGTAGACATCTGTTCTCCACATCACTGCCTTTAATAGACATGGCTGTTCCAGAAAGCTAATGAGGTCCAGGACATAGGCCTAAACACCAGCATGTGGTCAACCCTAATGTTGACTTTCAGCACAGTCCCTGGAAGGCTTTTGGCCTTTCCCAGTTAGCAATTTTCCAGAAGTTTCTGGGCACATTTGAGAAGTAGTATGGTCCCTGGACTATTCCCCATGGGTGATTTGGATGCAGCAATCCTGGTTTTGGGGAAGTGGTTGAGGCAAGACATCTTAGCTTTGCATTGTATGTGCAGTGGACTTTGTCTTAGGGCCAGAGGACAACTGGTTGCTACAAACATATAGGTATTGCCACAAGGGCTATGCGTATGTAAACATTTAAGTGAATAGAGCTCCCTTTAAACACCTAATCAAATAGTTTCTAAATCAGTGTTAATTTGCACTGTTCATCTGCGACATTACATTTCAGTGAATTACAGCTTATACCTTTAATACTTCTGCATTTAAAGAAAACCATTCTTCCACTTGAAGAGGCTACTGTATAATATACTTGTAGCTGGCATGGAGAAGGTAAAAAAAGGCAAAGATGTTGGCTGAACTGCATACCTGGAGCATGAAGGATAGAGCTCATAGTTCTCTGCTGAATTATAAAGCTCTTCCTTTGTCCCTTAAAAGGCAAAGGGACGTAAGCATATGTTTAAATACTTTGCAGAATGACAGAGGACTGGGAGTATTTCCACCAATTTCAGTGGGAATATTCAGAGGCTGTAAAACTAAGTGTGTGTGTAAACTTTGCAAACTGGGTCTTTAATAGGATTACTTCTATGAGTAAATGTTATTCGGTTTGAGTTAGGTTCGAGAGTCTTAAGTAAGCAATATACCAAGTCAACATCTCACTAACAACTGTTGCCCTTGTGCCGATTTTGAATTTTTGATGGTATCTCTTTATCTGCATGAGGTCACTATATGTAAGTAACACATAAATATGAAATACACATAGGATTTAAAGCAACTAAATAAGTGATTTCCTAATTCACTGCACAAAGGTTAATTCCGTATTCTGCTAAACACCAGCTTAAAAAATCCAGTTTGAAAACTTTCCTTTTCACTTTTTCTGTAAGAACCCTGGTTTCCTAGCAAATCCCTCTGAACTGCTGAAACCTCTGTACATGAAAAGCTAGAAATGGAGGCAGTGTTCACAGCAGAAAAAGGCTGCCTTGTTCATAAAATAAACACATAAATTTCACAAAAAATATCCCTGAGTTGACTAATCTGAATATTATTTTTTTTTCTTCCCGAGGAAGCTTAAAACAATTCTTATACAGGCTGATTTCAAAGCATATATGCCAAATAAAATCAAGTATTTCCCCATGCAGCCTCATCGTTTCTCAGTGAAAAACATCACATTTGAAAAACAGATTTTCTTCTATTAGGGTTGTATATCTCTAAAAGGGCAGTAGAGATGTTACCATTTCTGTAGGCTAAAGAGTGGTGGCTTTCAAGTACTTGACATGAAACCAGCAAAACCTTTCTTTTAAATTGCATCTACCAACAGACAAAAATGGGCCTCAGCAAAATCAAAATCATTCGTATGTATTCATATAAAATCTTCTTGATCCAGAAGACCCACCTTAGTTAAAATTCATGATTTTCCTAACTTAAACTGAACTTTTTGGGGGTCTTGTTTAACATACATGACCATTTTCTGCAAATATAATTTTTGTAAATTATTAGCCTGATAATGTTTGAATAAACAGTAAGATGTTCTCTTTCATTAAATATGTGGCCATTTTAAGAATTAAATAGTAAAACAATGTCACACATGACTCTTCTCCAAGTATACAGATTTCAGGGAAAAATCTGAAAGTAACTGGTGATGAGCAATACAACATTCATTCAAGATTTACAGAAAACACAGACTTATCAGCCCAGTGTATCTGATTAAAGTGAATTTGGGAGCATATTTCTCTTTCCTGTCGACACAGAAGAGTGTATTCATGTGTATTTGTTTTCTTTCAACAATACCAATCCAAAGGAATAGCTGGTAGCAACCATCTCAGCGTTGATAATGATATTTATTGTAGCTAATAAAACAAGTACGCCTGTCTGTCACTGTGTTAATAATTTCCCCATCACAGTTTCTTCCATACCTTTCCTGACTTCCACTGAGACACCAAGTCTTCAAGTCTCTGTAAAGGAAGCAAGAGAGTGATTTATTTTCACAGTTCGCAGGCTCTCCACTGGCAATGCAAATCTTTTATAAATAGACTCCTAAGGAAGAAAAGATACATATGGACTCTCTGGCTACAAGGGGATTTGGGGAATGCAATTCTAATAGATTACATCTGAAAATCATTTTGCCGTGTCTAAGAATTTTTGGGTTGATTTCTTAAGGTATACATACACAGGCATGTGTGTGCATATATGTGTATGTATATACGCATACTACTATAACAAAACAGCACAAGTACAAACTGCCTCTTAATCAAGAGGGTTTCTTTTTCTTTTCAATTTTGTATAGCAGCAGAGAGCTTGCCGCATTTGACAGGCTTCTTAATGTGAAATATGCTTCATCTTTTAATGCCAAGATTCAATGTTGTAATTTCAAATTAATATCACCTAAGTTTCACTTACTTTTCTTATAAAATCTACATAAATACCATGTTTATAGTCAAAGGGACATCAGTCCTTTAATAAGAGTCTTAAAAACTTGGATTAAATCAAATTGAGCACACACAAAGGAACCTGATATTGAGGACAACACTTTAGCAGCTGAAGCACAATTTTGCCTTCGAAGAAACAGCTTATAATTAGCGATGGCAAGATGATGTCTCTTCGAGAGCAATTACTAAAATCCATAGCTCTTCTCATCCATGATTTTACATATTTTGTTACAGTGGCAATGTCACTGTCAAGAAAACTGGGTAAGAAAAAAGCCTCACACAACATCTTGTATTACTATCTTTTCATTAGAAGAGATAGTATTCCCTGAAGAAGTTTCTCAAAAAAGAGAGCATTCCCAGAAGTTTCTTTAAGAGATAAGGCAGCACATACCCTCCCATATGCAGGTATAAAAAAAAAAATGCAGCTACACATCAGTGCTGCTTCATGCAGTGACTCCAGATCTTCTTGTGTCCAGGCTGATATTAGTATGGGATGTGATCTGGTTGAGAGCTCCACCACTCAGCTGGCGAGCAAACCATAGGCTTATCAGAAGACATTGATAATGATCATAAGAACATCCTGTCAGTGGCTGTGAAGCCAGAGCTCCATGCATATTCATAGTACTAACATCAGAAAAAAAGAAGAAAACAGGGTAAAAGATGAAACACAGCAGAGAAACACTGGTTCAGCTTCACCTCATGCTGTCAGCAGTGCAGACAGCCATAGAGGATGTTGCACAGGAATCTCCCTGCTCCTGTATTTCCCTTGCACATCTCTTCAGGTTTGGCTCTACTCCACTGGTGGGTGAAGAATCTGCTCCTTTAAGCTACCAAACAGCAAAGAAGAAAGAAGAGGAAATGTCAGGCACCCGTATCTGTCCCAACAACAGCACATGCTTGTGTGAATGAATGTCTCCAGAAAGTGCAAAAAGTACGTGGTGTGAATATTAATGCTGCCTGTGCAGAAGATAACAGTCAAATTACAGAAGTTAGGAGATGGTGGTGACCACATGTTGGAAAGTTGCCTTACACCCTCCTGTGGCTGTGTTTCCAGGTCAACAGCTATTCTGTCAATACAGGACCCTGGGCCTCAGCTCTGCTGTGCTTCACGTCAGAGCAATGGCTGTTCCTCTGTTTGTTGCTCCTTTATAACATCTTACTGCACCTCACATGTTTTGCCATGATATGTAAATCATTTATTTTGAAATAAGGTTGCAAAAAAAATTTCATCTCACTTACAGCTAGACCCAGGGACAGCTTATTTTTCAAAAAGATATTTTGTGGGACCAGAAATTATCTGAAAAACTGGATCAAATTCAGCTAGGACAGTCGGTCAACAGCAAGAAATAAAGGAAAATTCAAAACGCCTCAGCTTTTATTGACAACACCATTCTTTTGATAAGAATTGTCAGTACTTTTTGCACAAAAATTCCAAATCAGACCATATTAAAGCAGCTGGCATTGGTCAAACACAAGAAATTTTTTAACCCAAACAATTTTATTTTTTCTTTTATCAGAGGAAGGGGGAATTTTTCAATATGATTTTTCTGTGGGTTGGGGTTGGGGGGAACAGGTGTTACATTTCCAATTGACCTGGAACTAATTTCTATTTCCCCTACATTTTTCGGCTCAGCCAGCAAACTTATAGCCTTTAGAGAACTTAAAATGATTCCTGTTGTTTTCTACTAAAAGCACAAATGAAATTCTTTTAAATAATTTTCCAGTATTGCATGTGTGAAAAGTTGTTGTAGCAATAGCAAACATAGCAAAAAAATTTGCTACATTTCTGCTTCTGGACACCTCTCACTGTTGTAAACTACTCTGCTTGTCAGGAACAAATGTGTAATTTTCACCGAGGAATATATCCATTACTTAGGCTGAGGAGAACAGTCAAAATGGCTTGTCTGTAAAGCCTGAATATGACCATCTTGAGCACAAGAAGCTGCGGTGTATGGTGGAACCCTTTTTGACTTTTTCATTCCCACATCTGTGAACGCAAGAGCAGAAACGGGCTCTAGCTCTGACAAGTCTCACTTCTCACGCAACAAGCAGCTCAATTCTGCTCTGTTTTTGTGGAGTTTGCTATCACACTGATCACCCTGAAGTTCCGGTCATTTGTGCTGTGAATATTGTGACTCGCATTGGCCATATGTTCTCTCAGCACCCAACCCCCAAAAAATCTTTCGTGGCATGTTTGACATCAGTAGTTTGGCTGTTTGTTTGTTGGAAGCTTGTGTGGCTTGCTTTTACATCCGCGGGTGGTCTGAGGGTTGTTTCTGTTCCCTCTGTAACTACATGTACCTTTTCATGTTTATGTTATAGAAATTCAGTCCAAGCAGGTCTTGGGGAGGTTCAAATGGTCTTTCCTTCCTGAAAGAGTTGATACCACACTCTCTGGGACCTCAGAGAAGCCTCTAACCCACTGAGGTAAAAGTCCTTCTGGATGTGGCCTGAAGGAGTCTACTTTTTAGTAAAATGGCCTTCCTGAAGCTTTTAGGGGTCTTTCATAAAATTTTAGTCTTAGGCAATGGATCACATCAAAATTGAGAACAAAGACAATTGTGAGGTATGAAGTAATAATACAGGCTTTTGAGTATCAAGTAATCTTAGCTAAAAAAACACTAAAGATGGACTGAAGACATGGGTAGCACTAGAGTTCAAATCATGAGTAAGTGTGAATAAATCTAAATTCCATTAAAAGAAAGAAAACTTCAAGTCAGTTGCTCTAAAAGCCATGCAAATAGATGCTTTGAGACAGAAAAATTAGAAAACATCCAGACTTTAAAAATCTCATTGTTCTCTTTTGTTTATTAGTACTTGATCCATATTTTCCCTTCAGGAATAAGTAATCCACACAATAAAATGCTTAACGGTAGAAACCATTTCTATCTTATATTCCTTTTTAATTCCTTAGTATACTTTATATCTTTATTTAACCCATACAGGTTATTATTGAGGAAAATGCAGTTTTTCAGTGTAAATGCATTGCATTTTTGAGTGGCTTTTTCCTTCTGCTGGGAATTAACAGGGTAAAACTATTTTGACTCTTCTTTCTGTATAATCCATTTCCTGAGAATATCCTCTATTTTCCTCAGTTTAACACTACCATTTTCTAGAACTCTTCCATTTCTACAGAAATACTTATAAAAGAATAAATGAAGTAAGTATAATCATCTTCAGTAGAATCATCCAAAACCAAAGAATTTAAAATGTAAACGAATCGTGTCCAAAGTAGGCTTTATCTCTTCAGAATTTGGAAAGCTCTTTTCTTGTTTTATCAGAACATTTTTCAAGCCCTGTAAGGTACATAGTGTATTACAAATAATAGACCATTCATATACACCGTATAAATGATTTTAATTTAAATTTTTTTATTTAAAAACCAACTGAATTACCAGATGATTTTGCTTTGTCAGATATGACCTTCTTACTGATACTGTACCACCTGTTCTAGGGAGTTGTTGCCACATTTCTGGCCAGGCACCTAATGCTTTGTTATCTTAATCACTAGATAAATCATGAAAGTTCAGTCCCCTAAGGGTGAAAATAAATTTTCCTGGAGGAATGTGGATGTGCTGCAGAATCTTTCTGGCCACTAATATTTTTCTTGAACTTGGAAAGATTGAGATTGCTTTTACAGAAAGTAAAATTTTGTTACCAAAGTTGATGATTTCTATAAGGAAATATTTTGCAACTTTTGAGTAGTTCTAAAAAAATAATACAAAAGAAGAAAAACATTTACTTTATAAGATAACTTAAGGCTCTGATGACATATTTCCTCATTCCTTTTTGATGCTAAGGAAAACTGCATTTTAGTCTTTCTCCTTTTTCCACTGCAAAATCTCTTCTATAATGAAACTAATTTTCATCTAAAAAACAACTTAATACCTGCAAGGCACAGTTGTTGACTACTGAAGACATGCTTTTGGACATACTCCCACGTATTTTGAACAAAATCTTCTCATTTTGACAAAGGGGAGATTCTCCCTTCTCCCAATACTGTAATTGCTCACATTCAGCACTGTTGGCAAGAAGGTCCAGAGTTCGGCAAAAAAGGTTTCAGAGGGGAAAAGCAAGCCTAGAATTTTTACGTATACCCTTTGCATTATAGTAACAAATACTTCTAGGAAGTATTTCCCACAAAGCATGACTCTTAGTAAGAAGTGTCAAAGAAAAGACTATAAAAGCATAGAGCTAGGTAGGATTTATGTAAGCTGCCTTCATGATACATTATAAACAAGTTTAGGTGTTTGATGACCAGGAGTCTTATCTCCTCTGAAATTTCTGCCTGGTTTTTTGGGTAACAAAGAACCGAACATCCCCTTGAATTTCCTCGATATCTTGTTGAAAAAAGTAAGTAATTAAAAAAATAAGAATGTATAGTTAAATCCTTCCCATAACATGCGAATAAAAATAATTGAATACATCTCTTATCATTCAGCAAACACCTCAAGCAAAATTGTTATAGCCTGTCATTGTAAGTAATGAATTAAAGAAGTTGCATTGATAACAAATTGTGAATCAGTTGATAGTTTTAGCTGTATACTCTAAACTTGGGTGCAGAAAGAGAGCATCCAGAAAAAGATGTAAGTGATATTTTCAAAAATGTACACTTTTCAATATGTCAGGCTGCATTCTTCATGCCATAAAAGTTACTTAATCCCTGACCATGATAAAATGTGAAAAATATTAGCAGTAACTTCCCATCATTGGAGATATAAATAATAATAATAATAATAAAACTAGGTATCAGTAAACTGCTTCTCTTGCTTTAATCTGAAGGGTTTTCTGAGGGTTTTCCTGAGTTGGAATCCAACTGGTTTCATAGGGGACTCCCCAGAAACAAGTGAGTGTGAGTTTAACATTATTTGTATCCTCATCTTGCCACACTTCTGCCTTACCCTGTGGAGCTCAAAGAACTGATGCTGGGCCATTTGCACCAGTGCAATCAAACCAGTTATTGGAAATACACGTATCCCAAACCATACTTCCCTGAAGCTGCCCTGCTCTCCACCCTGAGCTGAGCAAGCACTCCTTGCTCATTCTTCCCTTCTGCCCACCTTTGGAAACATGCAATGCTGGGATGTAAACCTTCTGCAAATTGGGTGGCATAGGATATGAAAAGTATATGGGAAAAATATGTCAATCTCTGCCCTTTTTCCTGTGGCTGTAAACAGTATATGTATCGTTCTGCTTTCTAAAAGAGCTTGCTCTTAGTTAAGTGGATATTTTTATTTGTCACACTCTACTTGTAGGGAACTATCCTATTCTCTTCAGGCTTATCACAAATGAAATTCCTTTTCTGATTCTCAATTAGCTCCAGAAATTTTCCTTCTCATTGTGCTGGTCAAGACCCATGCTGCAGGAGAGTAGGTCTAACCCAGAAATCTGTGTTACGCTCACTAGAACTGCAAAATCAAGGTCTGTGATGTTTAGCACTATGGTAGCTACAGTAGCTATCAGTATTTGGGATTCACCTCTCAGCCCCCATCTGTGAAGTGGGACACCTGAGCCTTTCTCTGTCTTGAATTTACACCATATAGGCTTTCCTCTGTAAGGACTCCTTCTCACTTTGTATATGGCAACCTGCCGGATTCAGCCCTAATGGAAATCATGTGGCTTACACTGTGATTCTGCGGACGTTTCCCTTGGCAGCTATTCTGATATAAACTGTTCTCTCCACCCTCGTCCAGGAGGTATTCCTGTTTGCTCCCATGCCATCCCCTTCAATTGTACTGTACAGTTGTTTGTGAGACTGTGAGATGAACCAAATTGAGGAACTGATTAAAAATAACCAAGGGTAAAAATAGCACTGCCTTTTTTTTAAAAGACTTATGCTCCGAATGAGCTGACCAATATATGTGTGATCAATTAGCAAATCTTGTATGCCACTTGAGATCATAAACATTTCTGGTGGCACAAATGAGGGGACAAGAGTAAGGATGGAGGCAGGGGAGGTGGACAGGAACAGTTTAAACCGGTTTTGCTGCTAAAGGAAGCATCTGCAGAACCAGGGCCTCACTGTCATTGTAAAAAAAAAAAAAAAAAAAAATTCAAAGCTTGCTTTTGAACACCATCCATTTAGTGACTGGTGAAAGCAAGAGCCTCTCTGTTTATCACACTGCCTGCAGAACGAGTGTTTAATACATCAGCAGTTTGGCAGGATTCTTTTTCATTATCTTTTTTTGAGGGAGCATCTGGCTCCATCAACTGCTACCCAGTATAATGAAACATCAGATTCATCCAAGTCATGTGAGTTTCAGATATATGTCATGAAAAGAGTCCAACACTTCGGGCTGTTTGTTTGGATTATGTTCTCTTTTTTCCCCTCTGTGCATATTTATTTCGTTAGATTTATCTCTGTTCCATTTTCTTTCTCTTCATGACTGAAGGTTTTTAGAAGTTCCAGATGAAATGTCATCAGATAATATTTAGAAAAAAATCTTTTGATTTCTTAGCATTGGTTCTATATTTAGCTTGTTGTATATGTGGAATTGAAATAGACACTAGCAAGAACTCTAGCAGGCAAACTTGTATTGCCAAGGAAATACATATGACATGACTGAATTCTGAGATTTCTGAACCTCTCATTTCTATTACTTCTATGTCTGAGCTGATGATCGTTGGGTTGGAAGCATCATCTGAAATCGATGTTGTTTATGTAGTGGCTCCATTTTGTGAACAGGATTCACAGTCTGCAGTACCCTGAACTTTCTGATTCAGACTTATTTCTAGATCAGAAATAATGTTGTTATCTTAGAGCATTGTTTCCTCTACATCTTCTCCTTCAAAGGAGGAATTTTTTTCTTTTTTTTTTTTAATTGCTACTTCACTCCAGGTATCTGAAGTCCGTTTTACTTTTGTCTTTCAGTGCCTTGAACATGTCCAAAGTTTCACAATTTTGCCATTTAAAAAATGGTTTCCTCTGCTCAAAGCTGTGTTTGCATAACGCACAAAGTTAAAAAACTAATGTAGTCAAAGATGGGCCAGACCAGTTGATATTTCTCTCACTGCAAGAAAAAGAGGACAGCTACCAGATGAGTGCACATTCCAAAGTGCAGAAACTTGATCAAGCGTGGCAGAAGTCCAGCCTGGATGAACAGGCAACTCCTGGCAGAGGTCAAACACTAAAACAAAGACCACAGAAGGTGGTCATACCCAGGAGAAACATAAATCATTGTCTAAGTGTGCAAGGATGGAATTAGGATAGTCAAAACTCAATGGAGTTAAAGCTAGATGGGGATGTGAAGGGCAAAGAAGGGCTTCTGTAGGTACTACACTGGCAGTAGAAGGAAGGTTAGGGAAAATGTGATCATTGGGACAGAGGATCTAGTGACAAAACATTAAAAAGCCTGTTTTGACTGGAAAGACTTGCCCTCTGGCATCCCAGTTTGCCAAGCCTACCAGCTGAGTCTGTAAGAGTGAAGCAGTACCCAGACAACAGGAAGACACAGTTAGGGAGTGCTTACACCACTCGGACATGTACAAGTGTGTGGGACCAGACAGGATGCACTGAGGATGCTGCCGCAGCTGGCTAATGCCACTATGAGGCCCCACTCTATCATCTCTGAAAGGTCACGGTGACCAGGGGAGTTTTCTGATTACTGGAAAGAGGAAAATATTGCACTTGTCTTCAAGCAGAGGAGGAGAATCCAGGAAAACACAGGCTTCTCAGGCTCAGGCTCCTGGGAAGGTTATGGGGCAATTCCTCCTCCAAGTCATTTTCAGGCACATGAAAAACAAGGAGGTGACTCGTAACAGGCAACAAATCTCGTCTGACCAACCTAGTTGCCTTCTACAATTCATGAGCCATGACTGGGTCCATGGACAAGTGGACAGTAGACTGAGTAAGTGGATAATAGCTGTGTTAATCATACTACAGAGTAAACTAGAAACTCATCTTTAGTAGGTAAGAGATTATTTTTAAATTTGTAATATAAAAAAATTTAAAAATTCAATATATAATAAAAAGGAAAGTACAAAGAAAGCTTTGTTTGCAGAAGAACATACAGATATTCCCAAAGAAGGTTAAGCACTCCTTAATGTTTAGACAAATCCTCTATAAATTGAGGCAGACAAGCTTCCAAATGTTAAAAATTAAATTCAAGCAAGAGAAGAAAAAAAGCTGTCTGAAAGAAAAACATTCACAGAAGAAGAGGGGAAGAGCAGAAGAAATGTAGGTTGCCCATTTTGCAAGTAGAGAAACGCATGTTCCCATTTACTTAGGTAAACCCACTTTTTCATTTTACATCCTGACATCCTGGACCCTTCTTTCAGCCTTTATTCCCATTTTATAAATTATTTCAACATGATTAACATCAGAAGACTGTTTCCTGGGACAGAGCTAAGAACTTTGTGGAGCTGCACATCACACTTGTCATGGATACAGTGTAGTTTTCCCTGCACCCATTTCTCAAGGTAATAAGTTTCTGTAAGTAATCATATAACAACACCACAACTGGAGATTATACTATTTTATTTCATTCATTTCATCCTCTCTGTAACTTCGTGACTAAAACTTCACTCCTTCTGGGTTTAACAACTGCTTGAATTGAGTCACTGCAAGTAACCAAAGAGACTACAGTCAAAGTAGCCCTGGTGAGGCTTCATCTGGAGTACTGTGTCCAGTTCTGGGCTCTGTGAAAGGGATGTATGAACATGAAATATTTTATACCACATTGAACGGACATTTCACTCTACTGTTAGTGTTTGTCACTAAATAATCCAGTGCAAGTCAACAGCACATTTAATTCGAGTTTAAGTTGAAGAAATATTTTAAAAATATAAACTGGGTTAAAAAAATAATTAAAAATAACTTTTTCAATTAGATTTCTACTTGAATGACTGTCTACATCTCACTGCAGTCCTTTTAGGATTGCAAGCAAAGAGAGGAGGTGAGCAAGTGAAAGACATCTGTATTGAAGACCAACACTTCCTCAATCCACAGTTCTGCTTCAGATGCACTTTTGTCAGCCCATATCAGAAAGGTTACAGAAAGGTGACAGAATGCAGGACAGCATTCATTTCACTACATTAACAAATACTGCTAAAGTAGGTGGTTTCCATTTTTTATTTAAGACGTGATTATCTTTGAAATATAATAATAGACATTTCATTCTTCCAGCTACCACAGAAATACAGCCCAAAATGGAACAAAATTTCCAGAAGGATCAGCAGTCTGAATAGCTTGGAAACATCCAGGTTTAGTTTACAGTCTGAGATTGGCTACAGACCTGGGTTACCTTTCAAAAGAGGAGGAAAACCTGGAAATCTATTCCAAATCCTAGAATTTATGCTTGAGGGAACAATTCCCCTTTGGCAAAGGCAGGGACCAGATGACCTAAAGGTGTTTTCCATTTCTGCTTAAGTCTTCTGAAAATAGATACATGTTTAATACATTCTTATAACTTCTACAAATGCCCCCTAGTATACTAGCAGATGATTTGAGTTGAACTAAAAGACCCAGCTGGGCCTGACCTTGCAAGACCTTACATCAGAAGTTGTTACCTATATAAGGAGGGTCTCAAACTTGATGAGCTGTACTCACAAATCATGAATAAGGTCCAGGGGGCAATCTATGGAATAGTAACTGACATCTTCTGTTCCCTCCTATTCTTATGACAGATATAAAGCAAGTAAAAGAGAATGAATCCTACTGGCATATGGGGGCCCTGGTACACAGTGGCTAAGGAAAGGATTTGCAAATTGAGGGCTAATCCCTCCATTCAGTCCCAGATTTCTTCCACTTACTGATTCCCTCAGTGTGGAGGAGTGTTTCTGGCAGGACTGCTCTGTGCTGCTTTTATACCCCAAAAGACTACTGAAAACAAAGGCGACATATTTTGAAACAGGCAGTTAAGTCCTCTGTTTTTCAATAGCTATGCAAGCAATAAAATGAATGAAGCCATTCATGAGTCTGAGATTTCAGAAAATGTTTTGAGCAATGAACTTTAGTTTGACAGCTGCAAATCTAATTACTAGCAAGTACAGATGTTGCCAACAAAGTCTGAGTAATCATAATATGAGGTTTGAAAAATAATTTCATTGGTCAAAGCCATTAATTTTGCTTTTGAAGTCAAAATGTGCTAATTCAGAAGCCTGTGTGGCAAGAATATAAAACAAAAGAAACCTTTCCTTTCATGACAGGCAACATATAATAAACTACTAATGTGAAAATGCAATGAAATATTTAAATGTTTTAGTGACTGCTACTAGAAGTATGTTTATTAAATGATTTTATTAAAATGATATTATAGCACAATATCTGAGACTCATGTGGTACAATCACAGAAGGATATAGCATATTCTCAAAATGGCCTAAATAGATAAAAATATGTATTTGAGCTTGATTCATTCTGTATTAATTCATCTCTTCTAAATGGCTTCTAAGTCAGCTACTAGCTCTCCACATTCAGATGAAACACTTTGGTGAAGGAATTTTTCAATGAAGCTTGATAGCAATAGAACAACTGGAGCTGGAACTAAACAAAAATGTAGTTTTTTCCCCTTTCATGATCAGACTGATACAGGACTTTCTGCTTGCCATGGAAAAAAGTACTCCTGTCAGAGGAAGGGGGCAGACAGTAAGAATACTCTTTCATTTACAAAATTCAGTGAACTCCAATCTTGTTGTGGAGTCTGCCCTGCACAGTGGAGTCCTAGAAGGCAATATTCTTTTGACTAGTCACCTCACAGAACTGGGTGGCTCCCACTCTCCTGAGTCATATGTCCATTTTATTTCATTTGGTCTGTTTTCTGTAGATTCTCATATTTGTCTCATGACTAAATCCCAGCAGCTCCAGTAGCCCAGTAAGGGATATGACCACAAAACTCAGTTGTGGTTACTTCTGCCCTAGCTTCTCCCTAGCTGAACTTTTAAATTGTTTATTCATTTGGGAAGGATTTGTTTATCTGCAGATTATGCATTAGCATCATGTGTTAATATGGATTAGAGTGCTAGTATCATATTCTCAGCACTGGTTCTGCCCAGAGAAAGTGATCATTGACCACATCTGGTTTGAGATCAGATGTTTAGTCAACTGATTAAAGCCATCATTATCTACTTTAGGGTGAACCAAATGCTGTCCTCTGTCCCTTCTGATCCTCCACAGCTAAAGATATTGTCAAATACGGTATAAATATCAGGGATGATATTTACCTCTCATCACTTGAGCAAGGGAATTCTTCACACCCAAATTTAGGCAACTTACATGCTCCTTTGCTCCCTAATGATTCACTTTGCCCAGTGAGGCAGCAGTTGTAAAGACTGGTTTGCAGTCAGTTTGTAGCCATGCTGCTAGGACATGGGCAGTAAAACTCAGCATTTCCACTGGGACAGAGAACTCAAACCGGGACGTAGGACTTGATCAGGACATCTGGCAATCCTAAGCAGGGAGACGAGCACAGGAATAGTCAGCATGGACACACATACAGCTTTGCAGTTTCTGTAAGCGGGCGTTTCAGTCACATAGCTTAACTTCCAGGACTCACAGAGGTTTCCCAACTTCAGCATATCGTGTCCTCTGAAACATCTTGTGCTTCCTGAACCAAAAAGGCTTCAGTCTGTTGCTAAAAATTACAGTTCGCAACACCTGCAATTGACTTTTTACTGAAACGCACTTCTGATTTGTACTACAGGATGCCTAGAAATATTAACAGATTTGCCTGGAAAGTGTTTTCTCAACTCACAAAACTTTATGAGCTTACAGAAATGTTCCCAGACAAACCTAACAGTTTTCAAAGTTTTTCACAGGCAGAAAAAAATGCCGAGAAAACAGAAAAAGAAAGCAATGAACTGTCAAGAGATAGAACTCACAGGCTAGCAGTTGTGGCCATTACCTTATGTGTGAGAGATCTTTGTCACATTCCCAAGCCCCACAAAAATTTATTTCAGTGAAATGGTGCAATTCTGAGAACTGAAACTGGGAGGGAACAAGCAGTATTGACTGTGTTGTGGAAAACAGTGGTTAGGTTGCTGGTAGAAGACCAAGAGGAAGAAAGTCCAAAAGGACAAACCATGGACAAAGAGAAACAAGTATTTAGTTATTAAACAGTTTTATCTAAAGGTCACACCTGAGAAAATGAAAGATTCCTATATCTCCTGGTTTCTAGAAATAACCCCACTCACCTGTCCAAAATCAAGACAGGCTCAGCTGGATTCTGCCCTCTTTAGTGCTTGAATTGACCATGACATATAATTCCTCACCTCCAGGAGACGAGACTGTAGTTGGTTCTTGCCCAAGCTAACCTAACCTCCCATTAAATATTTGGTAAGTTCGTTCAAATATTCAAACTATAAGTTTTGTAATTGTTCCCAGGTCTTATAGCATACTGTGCGCATTCTTATCGCATACTGTATCCACTTTTGTCAGATCTTATAGAACAAAGCATATTGTATGCATTACGTTTTACTCTTAATGTGGAAACTGAAACAGACTAAAGCCATGGATGTTCGGAAATGAGCATAAATATTTGCATCAGGCTTTTCCACTTACATTGGCGTTTTTCACCTTTCCATGCTGTGCAGGGTTTTCCTTGCCAGCAGTGTTCTTTCTGTCAATTTTGTTTTGGGTTTGTTGAGTCAGATGGAGTAGTCATTGATGGAAAAAGTGAGAAAGAAGGCATATATCTTTATGTAGTTGTCTGAATTTTAAGTAAAATAGTATTTTCCTATTTTTGACAGATATTAGCGCCTAGCTCATGTAAGTCATACAGAAGCCCTCACCCCTACACTTAAAAATGTTTTTCCTAAAATTATTTGCAAGTAAACTGTAACTATACCACTGATGCACCTGCTTTTTAGATGTGGCAAGCATTTTGCAGCTGTAAAACAAATCTAAATATAATACATTTGCTAACATCACATACTGTATCATTAATATGGCTCCAGAATTGAAGGCATAAGTGAGGGCAAGGGCACGGCACGACAGGGTAGGACCCTATTTCTTAGCTCTTTAACTCTACACACAGCAAATAGTCAAAAGTCTTCAGCTGAACTTTATCACCTCAGGAGACAGTCAGGTAAATTGTGGTTTAATTCCAGTTCTCTTAAAATCTTTATATAATTGATCCAACAAAATAAAGCAGTGTCAAACTCTCCAGTCACCATGTAAACCTGCAAAGTCATCTGGCTTTTCAGATTGACTGTGCAGGAAAAGCGCAGTTTCATATTAAACCATATGATTTTAATCATTGAGACTTTAAGTATATCTTGTGAGAGAGAAGAAAACACCGTTCTTTTTGGATAGTGAATAAATATGTCATTTAATGAAACGAGGAAAAACTCTGCTGTGAAGCAACTCTGAGATATCAAGTTGCAAGGGAAGTTTTGCTCTGGACACTCAGTGTTGTCTGTGGAACCCTGTTTGTCGGTTTTTCAGACAGCAGTTGAAGATCTGTGTGTGCATGATCAAACTCGTGAAAGAACTAATGAAAAGCTCAAGAAGGCAGGAATATAGAGGACTAAATAACTGCCAAAAAAAAGCAGATTGAATAACGTCCTTTACCAATGGCAGCTAATAATAATAATAATAATAATAATAATAATAACAAAAGCATAGAGAGTATAATTTAATTGTGAAAGAAGAAAAAGAAACAAGCTTCTGTATGCACAGCAAACATGAAATAAACCAAAGGGGCATGCCTGAATTAATGTAAGCCTCTGATTTCATCATTTAAATATTCTCTAAGTTCAAATCAGGCTGGTAATAACATGGGGTACTTTGAAAGTTGCATCACACAAGGAAAAACACTGAACAAAGCAGTGGAAACTGTGAAGCCACCACACTGCTAAACAATGGCTAGAATTCATGATATAAGCAAATTCCATCAGAGGGTTAAGCATTTAGGTACAGCAAGGAGAGGTAAATGCTGAAGATGTTTCAGCAGAAACGCTCTTCCACAGACACTGCAAAGCTGTATATGGCCATAAAACACTTTTTCCTTCTCCACAGTGCTCTTGTTCACCCAGGGAACCTAGAAATTGCCAGAAGCCTCACAAGAGCTCCCTGGTGGAACGGTGTAAAATGCAGATTAGTGGTGAAACCAGAATGAAATATTAAAAGAAGGTGAGTAAATCATCCAGCTGAGCAACAACCATCTGGGTGCAGTTAATCCAATATTCTTTCTGATCAGTATATCTTGTTTCTTTTCATTGTGTGCTTTTCTCTACATATCTCTCTCCTGTCATCACCACGCTGCTTTCTGGACACCCTCTTGATTAAAATGTTCATTCAAGTCTCCAGCTCCTCTCCTCTGTACCAAGAATGTCCTTCCTTTGTTCTCAAGTTGTCAGGACATTTTAGGATCCAGGACAGAATCCCCCTCCCTAGCTTTAATGTGACCTTTGGTCTTTGTCAAATTTATCACATAAACATGGCCTTTAACACATATTTTTAGCACATATCAATTAATTTAGCACATATTCTGAGTTCTTGGTCCTGGATTCATGGTACATGACAGATCCAGGAGCAGTGCTAAACCAGTTGGTGTGGTGTGAAGTCTGTGGACTGATATTTGATGCTGGAAAAAAATACTCAGCTCAATATCCAGGTTCTGCTGTTGCAGAAAGAAGATAAATTTCCCTTTTTAATGAAAGAAAAAAGAAAGTATGCTTTGGATGTCACAAGCATGTGTCTCTGTTCTCTCCATGTTTATATTTTTCCTCATTGCCGAACAATCACCTTGCATGAGTATCCCATCAGGGAAAGACAAGCACATGAAAAACTCACAAAATAAGTTTGAGACCTGAGAAATAAAACAGTGGGGTTCTTTTTGGCTTCTTAGTTAATCACAGAAAAAACATTCTTCATTTCCTCAGTGGAATACGTATTTTGATTCAGCTCAGTTGAAGAGGGGGATGTCTGGCAAGAATTTTTGGGAATCTGTGGTAAGGAATATTTCTGCTTCTTAAAACAACATTATTTAAAACAGGCAATCACAGTTTAGCCCAGGTTAGAACTTCATCCTGTTTTGTCGTGACTGCTCCACCTGTGTCCCAGCACGCTCTGGTCTAATGAGCTTTTTGGGTACCTACCTGTGTGTCATTCACAGTGTAGTCTGCAAGCTCGCTTTCAGCTTTTATGATATTTGTTGATTGCCAAATTATCAAGAAAGTTGTCAAAACAGTGGTGAATTGTAGCCACAGAAATGTGTGAAAAATTAGTGTTGTAGGCTCAGAATTGATGAGAAATACTGCTCTAAAGACCAAGGATGTAAATGCACTCTAAAAACATTGTTTCCTTTTTTATACATCTCCCAAATAAGAGGTAGAGAAAAAAATTTCACACACAGTAATACAGTATTGCCACATCAATTACACAACTCCGCCTCTTAAAAAATGAAGGAATTCACTTCACATCCCCGAAAATACAGGAATTAGTTTTCATTTATTAGAGAGATGCACACTGGTAATTCGAGGCAAATTGCTGTAGCTCCCAACTGCTCCATTATCTAATGAAAAAAATGCCTTTCAGTTTAGAGGTATGGTTAAATATTTTTTATAGTTCTTAGATGAAGTCCTTAAAGAGACAGCACCAGGGATGGAGGTAGGACAGGGGTGAAGTGGAAGGAAACACAGATTTTCTCCCGTGTGTTACACAGAAAATGCTCTGTACCAAGCAATGATCTGCGGGGCACGCACTATGGCCACATCAGCCCTCCCTCTCCCTTTTCACCTTCCCCCAGTAAATTCCTCTCTGTGAACCAGGAACAGGGGAGAAGTGTAGATAAAGAGCAGTGTTCATATGACCTAGCTTTAGCCAGCTAAAAATTTGCAGTGGCATCTCAGCTAGGCTCTTGAAAGGTCAAAGCAAACAAAGGAGTAGCTTCATCTACTTCCTCTCTTCCTAAGGGCAGGTGTGGAAAATCTGTGGCTGAATCACCTCCTTCTTTCCGTGGACTATAGTTCTTGAGCTGCAGGTTGAAAACTAGTTTAGACTAGGTGAATAACATGTACACAACACTTAGTAGATGATTTGCCCATTCATAGCTCAATAAAAACAAGATTTCTGTATTTTTTTGCCATTTTACTTCAGTAGAAGACTGATGGGATGCTGAAGACTACTTTTACAGTGCAAAGAAAGGCACAGCAATAACTCATGTCTGGACACTGAGGCCAGACAACTTCAAATTCAGTACAGATTTGTAATGAAGATGACAATCAATCATCTGAACAGCTTACCAAAGAAAGTGACAGATTCCTCATGTCTTGTGTCTTCAAATCAAGATTAGATGTGTTTTTGAGAGATAAGCTTTAGCCAAGTATGCTAGGACAGTAGAAGGGAAATTAATGTAGTTGTCTGACCTATTTCACACAGAAAATGAAACTAGATGATCTAACACTTCCTTCTTGTTTCAAAAGCGTCATTCTATTAAACGGTTTATTTATTTATTCACTTATTTATTTATTTATTTATTCTGTCAGAGAATCTCAGATTAATGTAGTCTCAAAAAGAAGGAAGTTTTTATTTAAGATTTCACCAGTGATTCCAAATATTTGGGAGTTGAGGGTTTATTTTATATCACTATTCTGTGGGTAATTTAATTAAAGTCAGATGGTGGATAGCAGATTCTTTTTTGTAAGAGTTTCAAGATATTGTTGACTTCTCTCTGATAGCTTCTTTTCAAATAAAAATACAATTTCTTGAAGGACTAATTGATCGCTAAATAAAAAGCTGTGTTATTATCTTTATGCTTCATTTGGCCAGTAGAGAGATTATAATGTAAATATTGCAACAGGGAAGGATGAGTTAAAATAATTATCTTCTATTTATGACAGATTCCTGGCTTGAGAGAGCCTGCCTCTTTCCACAAAATTTGATAAGTAGAGAACTTAAACCTCCAATGTTTTTATAGGAGGAATGAGACCGAGTGGCCATGCAGGGGTCAGATCTGCCTTTGCTGCCCCTTCTGACCCCTCCTTCTTTCCACTTAAGAGGTATTTCTAGTATTTATCAGTTCTTCCCTATCCATAATAACCTACATAAGCACCTACAACTAACAAAAAAGGGAAAGTAGAGAAGAAGCTATTTAGTGAAAGCACTCCAAATGCCAAACCGGTCACCCGCATGCACAGAATCACCTGCATTGCTAGTGAGTCATCCAGGGTGGGGAGTCAGAAGCAAACTGGGGGCTCTGTGTTTGATAAGGCTGCACACCAAATACTCCGTATAATATATCACACATAAAATATTGTGATGTGTTGAAAATTTTGTGATGTATAGAGAGACCACTGAAGCTCACAGAAGTGTATTTACTAGGGAATACCTGGGACAATAAGCTTAGAGAAGTGGAACTGTCACCACTGCTGCATTTGGGTTGTGCTATTTCAGGGAGCAAGGAGAGTGAACATTTCTACAGAGGATTTTGCACTAAATCAGAAGCAGTGTTACTGTTGGATACTTGAGTCCTATTTTTAACATTCTTTTAATGCCTTACTTAAAAAAAAAAAAGGCAAATCGATCTAGGAAAAAAAAAGGAGTGTCTGGTAAGGGGACACTGCTCGGGAAGCCCGAGAAAGGAGGAATGAAACTCTTTAAGACAGTATCTCAAAAGGGGAATGTTAGCATCTCTGCTTTTCCCTTTGTTCACAGTTGAGATACGCCTCAAGCAACAGCTTAGTATTTCCTGAAATTGGTTTGTGTTGTTTCACTTTTGTCTTTCTGTAGTTCTATTTGTAATTGTTTTTAATCAAGAAATTAACTATTATCTTTGCTCTGATAATCTTGTACCCTTTTACCTGCTCAATCATTTGGAGTTGAGAGCAGAAGGAAAGACAAAGTGTAGGGAAAAAGCTGATCAATCTGGGAGCACATGTTTAACACTGAGGCACTGGCAACCTGAGCATCCCAGGTCTCATCCAGAGCCTTTTCTTCTCCAGGCTGAACAACCCCAACTTTCTCAGTCTTTCCTCATAGCAGAGATGCTCCAGCTCTCAGATCATTCTTGTGGCCTTCCTCTGGACCTGCCCCAACAGCTCCACGTCTTTCCTGTGCTGAGGGCTCCAGAGATGGACACAGGACTCCAGGTAGGGTCTCACCAGAGCAGTGTAGAAGGGCAGAAGCACCTCACTTGACCTGCTGGCCATGCTTCTCTTGATGCAGCCCAGGGTACATTTGGCCTTCTGGACTGCGAGCAGACATTGCCGGATCATGT